>Ga0209181_10011460_pt1 | contig 11363 bp, 11 predicted proteins | sample MAT05_FD_187208 | JGI IMG/M metagenome (GOLD analysis project Ga0209181, IMG submission 187208) | Freshwater microbial communities from Lake Fryxell liftoff mats and glacier meltwater in Antarctica - MAT-05 (SPAdes) (version 2) | ecosystem: Environmental > Aquatic > Freshwater > Ice > Liftoff... | reverse complement strand
CAGCTGCCTCACCTGCCGCCCGTGCATGAGCGGCGACCACAACCTCTGCGCCACCGCCGAGCAGACCATCGTCGGCCGCCACGGCGCCTTCGCCGACACCGTCCGCGGTAACGCCGAGTGGGTGGTGCCGCTCCCCGCCGGGCTCGACCCCGCGACCGCCGGGCCGCTGTTCTGCGGCGGCGTCACCGCGTTCAACCCGTTCGTTCAGTTCGACGTGCGGCCCACCCACCGGGTCGGCGTCGTCGGCATCGGCGGGCTCGGCCACCTGGCCGTGCAGTTCGCGGCGAAGTGGGGGTGCGAGGTGTTCGCGTTCTCGTCCAGCCCCGACAAGGCCGACGAGGTGAAGCGGCTCGGCGCCCACCACGTCGTGAACTCGAAGGACGACGCCGCGATGGCCAAGTTGGCCGGCACCCTCGACTTCATCCTGGTGACGGCGAACGTGGCGCTGAACTGGCCGGCGTACATCGCCGCGCTGGCCCCGCGCGGCCGGCTGCACTTCGTCGGGGCGGTGCTCAAGCCGGTCCCGGTTGCCGTGTTCCCGATGCTCATGGGGCAGAAGTCGCTGTCCGGGTCGCCGCTCGGCAGCCCGGTCACCACCGCCGACATGCTCGCCTTCTGCGCCCGCCACAACATCGCCCCGGTGACCGAGACGTTCCCGCTGTCGAAGGTGAACGACGCACTCGCCCACCTCCGCGCCGGGAAGGCCCGCTACCGCATCGTGTTGGCCAACGACCTGACCGCCTGACCCGGAGACCCGATGACTCCTTCGCCCGACGACGTGCTGGCCCCGCTCCGCTGGCGGTACGCCACCAAGGCGTTCGACCCCGCACGGACGATCGACCCAGCCACCTGGGCCGCGCTCGAACAGGCGGCGGTGCTGGCGCCGTCGTCGTTCGGCCTCCAGCCGTGGGCGTTCGTCGTGGTCACCGACCCGGCCGTGCGGAAGCAGCTGCACCCCGCGTCGTGGAACCAGTCGCAGGTTCTCGACGCCTCACACCTGGTCGTGTTCGCGGCGAAGAACCCGCCGACCGCGGCCGACGTGACCCGGCACGTCGCCAACGCCGAGTCGGTGCGCGGGCAGGCGCCTGGGAGCCTGGACGCGCTGCGCGACCGCATCCTCGGCTCGCTGGCGAAGATGAGCCCGGCCGACGCCCACGCCTGGGCGGCGCGGCAGTGCTACCTCGCGCTCGGCGTGTTCCTCAGCGCCGCCGCGCACCTCGGCGTGGACGCCTGCCCGATGGAGGGCTTCCAGCCGGAGAAGTACGACGACATCCTCGGCCTGACCGCGAAGGGGTTGAAGTCGGTGGTGATCGCCACGGCCGGCTACCGCAGCGCGGCCGACAAGTACGCCGCCGCCGCGAAGGTGCGCTTCCCGGTGGACGAGGTCGTAATCCGAATCTGATGTCTTTCCGCCGCTCGCGGCGATGCACGGGGTTGGCTATACCAACGGGAACCCTCCGAGGTTCCCGCCATGTCTCGCGTCCTCGCCGTCGCGTTTCTTCTCGTGCTGCTCCCGGCCCGCGCCGCGGACCCGCCCGCAAAGCTGTTCGACCCGCCCAACCTCGTCGCGTGGTGCATCGTCCCCTTCGACGCCAAGAAGCGCGGCCCCGAGGAGCGGGTCGCCATGCTCAAGCGGCTCGGGTTCACGAAGTACGCCTACGACTGGCGCGCCGAACACCTGCCGACCTTCGACCGCGAGGTCGGCCTGCTGAAGGAGCACGGCATCGAACTCACCGCGGTGTGGTTCCCCGCCACCCTCGGGCCTGACGCGCGGGCGCTGCTCGCCGTCGTCGCCAAGCAGAAGGTCACGCCGCAGCTGTGGATCACGATGGGCGACCCCGGCGGCAAGGAGCAAGCCGAGAAGGTCGCCAACGCCGCGAAGGTGATCCGCCCGGTCGCGGAGGAAGCGGCGAAGCTCGGCTGCAAGGTCGCGCTGTACAACCACGGCGGCTGGTTCGGCGAGCCGGCGAACCAGGTCGCGGTCGTCGAGCATTTGAAACTGCCGAACGTCGGCATCGTCTACAACCTGCACCACGGGCACGACCACCTGGCGCGGTTGCCCGAGCACCTGGCGGCGATGCGCCCGCACCTGCTGGCGCTGAACCTCAACGGGATGGTGCCGGACGGCGAGAAGCTGGGGAAGAAAATCCTTCCACTCGGCGTCGGAACGCTCGATCTGAAGCTGCTGCGCGACATCGTCGCCAGCGGCTACGCTGGTCCGATCGGCATTCTCGGCCACACCCAGGACGACGCCGAGGAGCGGCTGCGGGACAACCTCGACGGCCTGGCGTGGCTCCGCCCGCAGCTCGCCGGCGCGGCCGCGGGGCCGTTCCCGAAGCTCCGCACGCACCCGGGTCGGCCGTAAGGTTTACCCCGCCCGCACCACCCGCGCGCCGACCGCGGGTCGGGACGGCTTCCGCCGCGTTGGGGCGCTGCGGGGCCGGGGGGCAGACCGGTACAGTGACGCTCCCGGGACGGGGCGCGGGGGCGCACCCGTCCGGGACCGGGGCGACATCATGACAACTCAGGTGGAGCAGGTGCCGGCCGACGTGTTCGCCGGCGTGTGGAACAACAGCGGCTCGCTCGACGAGGCCGCCACGCGGGTGAAGGAGTTGGTCGAAGGCCGCGCACCGCGGTGGGCGGTACTCGCCCGGGCGACCGCGCTGCGGAAGGCGGGGGCCGACCTGAAGCGATTCCCGATCGGCGAGAAGTAAGGGGGACGGGCGATGGCCGGGGTCCACGTCTCGACGCACCCGCTGGTCCGGCACAAGGTCGCCCGGCTCCGCGCCGCCGACACCCGGCCGGCGGAGTTCCGCGACCTCGTCGCCGCCATCTCGCGCGTCCTGTTCCTCGACGCCATCGCCGACCTGCCGCTGCGCCCCATCACCGTCCGCACCCCGCTCGCCGACGCCGCCGGCGAGGAGATCGCGGTCCGCGTCGGGTTGGTGCCGGTGCTCCGCGCCGGGCTCGGCATGGCCGACGCCATGCTGCAGGCGCTGCCGGAGGCGAGCGTGTGGCACCTCGGCCTGTACCGCGACCACGCCACGCTCAAGCCGGTGACGTACTACAACAAGTTGCCCGCGCAGCCGGACATGGACGTGGCGCTGGTCCTCGACCCGATGCTCGCCACCGGCGGCAGCGCGATCGCGGCCATCGACATTCTCAAGAAGGCGGGAACGGCGAAGGTGAAGTTCGTCGGCCTGATTGCCGCACCGGAGGGAATCGCCGCTCTCGCGGCGGCACACCCGGACGTGCCGCAGTACCTAGCCGCGCGGGACGAGAAGCTGAACGACATCGGCTACATCGTGCCGGGCCTCGGCGACGCGGGGGACCGGCAATTCGGCACGTAGTTGTCAGTTGTCAGCCAGACACCCATCGGCATCGCGTGGCGATTCTGTCGTCTGGCTGAGAACTGAACACTGAGAACTGACAACTCAAGAAAGCGGGTCGGCCCGGCGGGCCGGCGTGAGCCGGTCCGGGGGTGCAACAGGGCGAAACGGCGTGAGCCGTCCGCCCCGGGGATGAACGGGGTTTGCACCACGTCAGCCCTTCGGCAGCCAGGCGACCTCCGGCCCGTCTTGGGGGGAGCCGGAGGCCCGTAGCTTTGCGCCCCCGTCTCGCGACGGGTTTGCCCTTTCGAGGATGAAAGGTGTTGGCGCCCCCGGTCCCGCCGGGGCCGACCCCGGCCGTGCAGCCAAAACCCGCACGGCCGTTCGCTACCAGTCCTTAGAACCGGTTCCCACCCGCCGCAACCCGCATGACCGGGTTTCTCCCCCGCGCCGGAAGATTCTTCCACCAACCCCCCCACCGGGTCGCGGAAACATGTCATGCGGTGAGACTGACGAACCTCCCCCTCAATTCCCCCTCCCCACCCCGCCTTCCGTGGCCGTGACGGACGCCCGCGGTTGATCCGACCCGCCGGCCGGCGTATCCTCGAACGTATGCTCCGCCGCCCTTCCGCCGTCGCCGGCGTCGTCGCGCTCGTGACCGCGTCGTTCGCGCCGCCGGCGACCCCCGCCGCGCCCCCGGACCCGGACGGCGAGGCGCGCGCCGTCCTCACCGCCAGTTGCGTGAAGTGCCACGGCCCGACGCGGCAGAAGGGTGGTCTCCGCCTCGACTCGAAGGCCGCGGCTACCGCCAAGGCCGACTCCGGCTCACCCGCCGTCGTCCCCGGCAAGGCCGCCGACAGCGAGCTCGTCCGCCGCGTCACCGAGAAGGACGCCGCCCTGCGGATGCCGCCCGGTGACACCCCACTGACGCCGGCCCAGGTCGCGGCGCTGCGGCGCTGGATCGACGGCGGCGCGAACTGGCCCGGCGCCGCCACCGCCGCGGCGAAGGCCGAGCTCACGGTCACCGACGAGGACCGCAAGCACTGGGCGTACCGCCCGCTGAGCCGAGAAATTCGAAATCCGAAGCCCGAAATTCGAAACCCGATCGACGGTTTCATCCAGGCGAAACTCGCGGAGAAGGGGCTGACGCCCTCCCCGCCGGCCAACCCGCGGGCGCTGATCCGCCGCGTCACGTTCGACCTCACCGGCCTGCCGCCGACGCCCGACGAGGTGGAGGCGTTCGTGGCGGATATTTCGCCGCAAGCGGCGGAAAAGCTGGTCGATCGGCTGCTGGCGTCGCCGCACTACGGCGAGCGCTGGGGGCGGCACTGGCTCGACGCGGCCCGCTACGCGGACAGCGGCGGGTACGAGGGCGACGTCGAGCGGCCGACCGCGTTCCACTACCGCGATTACGTCATCCGGGCGCTGAACGACGACCTGCCGTTCGACGAGTTCGTCCGCAGCCAGCTCGCCGGCGACGAGTACGCCCCCGACGACCCGCGGGCCGTCGCCGCCACCGGCTTCCTCGCCGTCGGCCCGAGCCCGGAACTCCCCGTGCGGCTGCTCGAAGAAGAACGCACCCGGCAGCGCTACATCGACCTCGACGACATCGTTTCGACCACCGGCTCGGCGCTGCTCGGGCTGTCGATCGGCTGCGCCCGCTGCCACGACCACAAGTTCGACCCGATCCCGACGCGCGACTACTACCGGCTGACGGCCGCGCTCCACTCCGGCGACCGCGCCGAGGTGCCGCTCGGCAGCCGCGCCGAGGTCGAAGCGAACAGTCGCGCCCGCGCCGACTGGGAGGGACAGCGGAAGGCCGCCGACGGCGCGCTGGCCGCGTGGCTCGACGGCCGGAAGAAGGAGCTCGGCCCCGCGGTCCGGGGGGCGAAGATCGAGAAACTCCCGGTCCCCGACGCGGACAAGGCCGTACTTCGTGACATGCCGCTGTCACCGGCCGGGAAGGCGCTGGCGAAGGCTCACGAGAAGGCGCTGACTGTCACCGACGCCGACTGGCGTGCGGCGATGGACGCGACCGCCCGGCAGCGCTGGGACGCACTCGCGGCGGAGGCCGCGGCGGTGAACCGGCGCGAGCCGAAGGCGCTGCCGGCAGCACTGACGTTCCGCGATTCGGGCGGAAAGGCGGCCCCCATGTGGCTGTTCGGTCGCGGTGATTTCCACGACAAATCCACGCCGGTGGAACTGGGCTTCGTCACCGTGCTGAGCCGCGGCAAGGAGCCCGCGGACTACTGGAAGGCGGCCCGCGCGGCCGGCGACCGCACCGACACCACCTACCAGCGGCGGGCGCTCGCCGACTGGATGACCGACGCCGACCGCGGCGCCGGGCCGCTGCTGGCGCGGGTGATGGTGAACCGGGTGTGGCAGGGGCACTTCGGCGAGGGGCTGGTGCGCACGCCGAACGACTTCGGCGCCCGCGGCGACCGGCCGAGCCACCCCGATCTGCTGGAGTGGCTGGCCGCGGACCTGGCCGGCAGCGGCTGGAAGCTGAAGCGCCTCCACCGCACGATCGTGCTGAGCGACACGTACCGGCAGGGCACGGCGTTCGACGCGGGGAAGGCGAAGGTCGATCCCGACAACCGGCTGCTGTGGCGCGTCCGGCCGCGGCGGCTGGAGGCCGAGGCGCTGCGCGACGCGATGCTGGCGGTGAGCGGCAAGCTGAACCCGGAGATGTACGGCCCGGCGTTCAAGCCGCCGATCCCGGCCGACGCGATGGTGGCGCGGAACCTGAAGAACCCGTACCCGAAGGACGTGGCCGACGGCCCCGCGGTGTGGCGGCGGAGCGTGTACCTGTTCCACAAGCGCGTCATCCCGTACCCGCTGTTCCAGGCGTTCGACGCCCCCGACGCCCAGCAGTGCAGTGGAAAGCGGGGCGTCACGACCGTGGTGCCGCAGGCGCTGGCGGTGCTGAACGACCCGTTCGTCCGCGCCCGCGCCGCCGACTTCGCCGACCGCCTGGGCCGCGACGCCGACCCGGTCGGGCGGGCGTACCGGCTGGCGTTCGCGCGGCCGCCGACCGCCGCCGAGCGCGCCGCGGGGGTGGAGTTTCTGGCGCAGCGGGAGCGCGACCGCGGCGGCCGCGGCGACCCGCGCCGCGACGCCCTGGCGGACTACACCCAGGTGCTGTTCGGGCTGAACGAATTCATCTACGTGGACTGACCCCGCGGCGGGCGAAGCCCGGGGACGGCCGTCCCCGGGCTTTCCGCCCAGGCGGCCCCCGGATCGGAACCGCGGGGCGGTTCGCGTCGTACAGTTCTCCGGGGGCCGCGTTCCCCGCCGCACCGGGTGCCCGAGGTTCCCATGATCGAGACGAGCGACCTGACGAAGAAGTACGGCGACCTGTACGCCCTGGAGCGGCTCACCATCAAGCTCGGGCAGGGCGACGTGTACGGGTTCATCGGCCCGAACGGGGCCGGCAAGACGACCACGATGCGCATCCTCGCCACGCTCCTGAACCCGAGCTGGGGCGAGGCCAGCGTGTGCGGGTACAGCATCTACACCGGGTCGAAGGACATCCGCCGGGCCATCGGCTACATGCCCGACTTCTTCGGCGTGTACGACGACATGAAGGTGACCGAGTACCTCGAGTTCTTCGCCGCCGCGTACCGCATCCAGGGGCCGGCCCGCCGCAAGAAGGTCGAGCAGGTGCTCGACTACGTGGACCTGGGGTACAAGCGCGACGCCCTGGTGACGAGCCTGAGCCGCGGCATGACGCAGCGCCTGGGCCTGGCGCGGGTGCTGCTGCACGACCCGCAGGTGCTGCTGCTGGACGAGCCGGCGAGCGGCCTCGACCCGCGGGCGCGGATCGAGATGCGGGAGCTCATCAAGCGGCTCCGGCAGGAGGCGAAGACCATCATGGTGTCGTCGCACATCCTCCCGGAGCTGGCCGACATCTGCAACAAGATCGGCATCATCGAGCGCGGCAAGCTGATCTTCAACGGGTCGGTGGACGACGCCATCCGGCAGGTGCGCGGCAACGCGACGTTCACGGTGAGTGTGGGCGACCGGAACGCCGAGGCGGCGGTGAAGCTGCAGACCTACCCCGAGGTGCTGGCGGTGAAGGCGGACGCGAAGACGGGGATGCTGGACGTGCGGCTGAAGGACGGCCACGAGGACGGCACCTTCCTCCCCGAGCGGCTGATCCGCGACGGCTTCCGGCTGCGGGCGTTCAAGGAGAAGGAAGTGAACCTGGAGAACGTGTTCATGGAGATCACGAAGGGGATCACGAACTAACGACGACCCGGCGAGCCGACCGCCGTGAGGCGGCGGGTGATGGGAACGTCACCCGCCGCCTCACGGCGGTCGGCTCGCCGGCCCGTGCAAGTACACGTCCGCCCCGCACGCCTCCGCCGTCATCCCGCCCAGCCGCAGCGCCTGCGCCAGCTTCTCCGCCCCGCGCCCGCCGGTCGCCCCGGGCGCCGCCGCGCCGCCGATCAGCACCGGCGCGACGAACACGTGCAGTTCGTCCACGGCCCCGGCGTCGAGGAACGCGCCGTGGACCGCGGCTCCGCCTTCGACCAGCACGTGCGTCATCCGTCGCCGCCCGAGCTCGACGAGCACGTCGTCCACTGACAACCCGCCGTCACCCGCCGGCAGCGGCAGCACCTCGGCCCCGTCCGCCGCCCAGCCGGCGAGGCGCGGTTCGTTCCCCGCGGCGGTGAACACCAGCACGGGAACCTCGCGGGCCGTTTCGCGCAGCCGGCACCGCTCCGGCAGCCGCCCGGACGCGGTGAGCACCACGCGGGTCGCCGTCCGCGGCCCCGGCGGGCGCGCCGTCAGGAGCGGGTCGTCGGCCTCGACCGTGCCGCGGCCGACGACGACGGCGTCGACGGCGCCGCGTAGCTCGTGGACGCGCCGCCGCGACTCGGGGCCGCTGATCCACTGCGAGTCGCCGGTCCGCGTGGCGGTCTTGCCGTCGAGCGACGCGGCCCACTTCAGATGGACCCACGGCCGACCCGTGGCGAGGAGCTTGAGGTACGCCGCGTTCAGCCGCCGCGCCTCCGCCTCGCATACGCCGACCTCGACCACCACCCCCGCTTCGCGGAGCCGGGCCACGCCGCCGCCGGCGACGCGCGGGAACGGGTCGGTCATCGCCGCGACGACGCTTGCGACGCCGGTGGCGATCACCGCGTTGGTGCAGGGGGGCGTGTAGCCGTGGTGACAGCACGGTTCCAGCGTGACGACGAGGGTGCCGCCGCGGGCGCGCTCCCTGGCGGCGGCGAGGGCATACACCTCGGCGTGCGGTCCGCCTAATCGCTGGTGCCACCCTTCGCCGACAACGGCCCCCGCGGCATCGAGGACGACGGCGCCGACCATCGGGTTGGGTTCGACGGCGCCGCGGCCCCGCGCCGCAAGGGCGAGGGCGTGTCGCATGACGGGTTCGAGGGGGTACGTAAGCACGGGCGCGAACCGGGGGCCGCGGGCGGTGTCTGTGGCACTGTACGACCCGTTCGTCTACCGGACCGAGGACGCCGGTTTTTCACACCGGAGGACGGGGTTCGACTCCCCGACGGGTTATTGGCGGAAGGCGGTTGAAAGCGCCGCCCCGCCCGCTAGAATTCCGATGGCTGCGACCGCCGCACCCATAGCTCAACTGGATAGAGCATCGGTCTACGGAACCGAAGGTTGCAGGTTCGACTCCTGCTGGGTGTACTAGAAAAACCGCCACAAGTCCTGAAACAACAAGGACTTGTGGAGACAGGCTGGTTGGACATTTTCTTGGATAGATCGGCTTGGACAGATTCTTGGACAGATCGGTACGCTGAAAGGTACGTTCAACTCGCCGCAAAACTCACCCTTCTCCGACGTTTCAATTAGTCCCTCCGCTTTCGCTGTCTCAGATTGTGCCCCGTGCCGTCGAATACCGCCCGGTTGCCGACGAGGAGGCCCACACCCTGCTGTTCGAGCGCACGGTCGCCGACCTGGAACGCCTCTGACGCCGACCGGAGGGTGGTCATGATCCCGCTGCACCACGAGCCGCACTTCGCCTTCCGGTTCGCCGACGACCGGATCATCCCCCGCTTCCACCTGGAAGGCGTCGAGGCCGGGCGACGGATCACCGTCTTCCGACTCGATCCCGTGACGGGCGGGCAGCAGCAGCAGATCGCCACGGCGACGGTGGGCGAAGGCGGCTGGGTGGACCTAGCCGAGCCGATCATCGTCCGAGCCGGTGACGGGTTTGTTGCAGTGCCGGAAGCCGATTCGGTGAAGCGGGAATAGCGCCACTCACCCCGCCCGCCTCGCCACCACGAACCACGCCCTCGGCCCGCCGTCTGCGAAACTGCCGTCGTTCGGGTCGGGGCGGACCTCGTACCGGGACGGCTCGACACTCTCCACGACCCACCCCTCGGCGAAGGCGTCCCCGATCTCCGTATGCGTTACCCGCCTCGGCCCCTGCGTCCCCGGCTCGGCATCGCTGAAGCAGAGCAGGAACAGCCGCCCGCCTGGCTCCAGGACCGACGCCAGCCCCCCGACGTACCGCCGCCGGTCCTCGTCGCCGAAGACGTGGAACAGCCCGCTGTCGATCACCGTGTCGAAGACCTCGGGCAGTTCTTTTAGGGCCAGGGCGTCCATGACCAGGAACGTGGCCGTCAGCCCCCGCTCGGTTGCCTTCTGTTTCGCAAAGGTGATCGGCTCGGCCAGGAAGTCGATGCCCGTGACCGGCTGGCCCCGACTGGCGAAGAACAGGGCGTTCTCTCCCGTCCCGCACCCGGCGTCCAGGACCGACCCGGTGATCCGGTCGGCCACGTCGAGAAGCACCTTCTGCGGCCTGCCGATTTCCCACCGGGGTTGACCGGCGTACAGGTTCTCGAAACTGCTGCGGTCGTGGACGGGCACGGTTCGCTCCTGCGTGTCGGTCGTTCGATCTGCGGATACTGTATCGTGTGGGTGAAGAACCGCTGGAGCGGAGTCGCAGCGTCGTCCGATGGCACGCCCGACTGGAAATACGCCGACTTCCGCCCGCACTCGGCTCACGCCCGACAGAAGCAGTAGCACCAGGAGCGGTACGAAACCCGATGACATGGATCGAATGGTACGACTCGCTGGCGAAACCGTCGTGGACGCCCGCCCCGGCCACGATCAGCCTCATTTGGATGCTGCTCTACCCGGTCATCCTGGTCAGCTTCGAGTTCGTCTTCGTGCGGGCGTACCAGGGCCGACTGCCCCGACGGGTGGCGCTGCCGTTCGTCGTCAACATTGTGGCGAACCTGCTGTTCATGCCGATCTTCGCCGGGCTGCGGAGTGTCCAGGGCAAACGCATCAAAAAACCCTTGAAATCAAAGATTCTCGCACCATTCATCTCCTACCAAAACCAGGGGGGCAACACTATCCCCAGTAGATCACTGATGATTACACCGCATCGAGTCTAGACAAAAGATGGCTCAGAATTGAAAACCTCGGATTTCAAGGGGTTTTTCATGCGTTTGCCCTGGCGGAGTGTCCCGTTGGCGGCGGCGGACATCCTCATCGTGTGGGCCACGCTCGTCTGGTGCGTGGTCGCCGTCTGGCCTGTCTATAAATGGGTTGCGGCGGCACAGATACCTTACTTGGTGTGGGTGTCCATCGCCACGGCGCTGCAACTGTCGATCACGGCGATGAATTGGGGGCGAGCGTGATGGAACTGGACCACGAATCTCTCATGCGGCGGGCCATCGGACTGGCAGCCAACGTGCCGGACCTGCCGTTCGGGGCCGTGATCGTGAATGCGGATACCGGCGAGATTCTTGCCGAGGGGTGGAACAAGTCTTCGAGCAATCCGATCTGGCACGGCGAGATCGACGCCATCAACCAGTTGGCACGGTCCAACACGGACATCGAAAGCATCCCACTGGTTCTTTACACCACCGCCGAACCGTGTCCGATGTGCCAGGGAGCGATCTTGTGGGCCGGAATCGGAACGGTCGTGTTCGGCACGTCGATCCGTTTTCTGCAAGCACACGGCTGGCGTCAGATCGACATCTTGGCCGAGGAAGTTGTTCGCCGCAGTCCGACCTGGAGATGTAAGCTCGTCGGCGG
>Ga0209181_10011457_pt1 | contig 11365 bp, 4 predicted proteins | sample MAT05_FD_187208 | JGI IMG/M metagenome (GOLD analysis project Ga0209181, IMG submission 187208) | Freshwater microbial communities from Lake Fryxell liftoff mats and glacier meltwater in Antarctica - MAT-05 (SPAdes) (version 2) | ecosystem: Environmental > Aquatic > Freshwater > Ice > Liftoff... | reverse complement strand
CTGTGCGCCCCGATGGAGAACAGGCTGAAAGCCTGTTTCACCCTCACCCCGCGTCCGCCGCGCCGGAGGTGCCAGCCATGAACTCGCTGTTCGCCCGTGTCCGGCAGGCGAGGACGCTGCCATTCACAATCGTTGTCCTGGCAATGGCAACGAAACTTCATGCGCAGAACACGCATCGCGCCGCGTTTGTTCGCGCATCGTCGCAGTGTTTTTCCGCAGGGGACTCGCACTCTTAGGTTGTGGCGAGCGAAGTGTCACTGACTATCCGCGTGGCCTACATGCGCGACGCCGTCCTCCATTTACCTGGCCCTGTCTTTTCGCGCGTTGTCGTGCTCGCCCAATTAATCAGGAGGTCGACCGTGATCCGGGCCGGAACACGCTCGCGAATCAGATGAAGGCACTGCCAGCTATCCCATGCTTCACCAGCCGCCTTTGCCGCCTCGTCACACGGGCTTATGATTCCTCCGGCGCTCGAATGGCCTTGCTTATTTGCTGCATCTCCACCGTCCTGCCCCTCTCCCTCGCGCAGGAATTGCTCGATGCTTCGTTCGGCAGCGGTGGCAAGGTGACCACGCCTATCGGCATCAGCAGCTCCGGGCTAAGCGTGGTGGTGCAGACCGACGGGAAGATTCTTGTCGCGGGCTCTGCCTTTTTCGGCGTCAACGCCGGCGAGTTTGCGCTGGTGCGCTACACGCCCACGGGCGCGCTGGATACGAGCTTTGGCAACGGCGGCAAGGTGACCACGCCTATCGGCAGCAGCAGCTCCGGGCGAAGCATGGTGGTGCAGACCGACGGGAAAATCCTCGTCGCGGGCTCTGCCCTCGACGGCAGCAGCAGCGCCGACTTTGCGCTGGTGCGCTACACGGCCAGCGGCGCGCTGGACGGCGGCTTCGGCACTGGCGGCAAGGTGATCACAGACCTCGGTAGCAGAGGCGACTTCGGCTATAGCGTGGCGTTGCAGAGCGACGGGAAAATTATTGTTTCGGGAGTTACATTCGACAGCAGCGGGAGCCACGCCAGTTTTGCGTTGGTCCGCTATACAGCCATGGGCGCGCTGGATACGAGCTTCGGCAGCGGCGGCAAGGTGACCACCCCTATCGGCAGCAGCAGCTCCGGGCGAAGCATGGTGGTGCAGACCGACGGGAAGGTTCTTGTCGCGGGCTCTGCCTACGACAGCAACGCCAACGCCGGATTTGCGTTGGCGCGCTACACGGCCGAGGGTGCGCTCGACACAAACTTCGGCAGCGGCGGCATAGTGGTCACAGACCTCGGCAGCGGCAGCAGGAACTTCGGCTACAGCGTGGCGGTCCAGAGCGATGGGAGAATTCTCCTCTCGGGGTATTCCGGAGGCGACTTTGCGCTGCTACGCTACACGATTGCCGGGACGCTGGATACGACGTTTGGCAGCGGCGGCAAGGTGACCACGTCCATTGGCAACGGCGACGACCGAGGATACAGCGTGGCGGTGCAAAGCGACGGGAAGATTCTCGTCGCGGGGTATTCCTACAACGGCAACAACGACGACTTTGCGTTGGTGCGCTACACTGCCACGGGGGCGCTGGATCCGCGCTTCGGTAGCTTCGGCAAGGTGACTACGAACTTCGGCGGCATCAGCTTCGATCAGGCATACAGCGTGGCGTTGCAGAGCGATGGGAAGATTCTCGCGGTGGGGACCAGCGCCGATCACTTCGCAGTGGTGCGCTATCTTCCGTGGAATCCCGCCTCCATATCCGGCGTCGTTTTCGCGGGGACGGCGCCTTCTGGAACAATCTGGGTGGCTGCAACACCGAATCCGCCCGACCCCGCTGCGAGCGTTTCGATCGCCGCACCGGGCGCATTCGCTATCCCTACAATCTATGGAGGCATCACGGTCAATGTGTTCGCGTTTCTAGATGCCAACGACAACGGGATAAGAGACCCTTGGGAGTCGGCGGGGGACTACACCGGCAACCCGCTCCTGCTTGATTCCGCCAAGACTGGAATCGACATCACCATCTCTGTGCCGGTGGATTCGGATGGCGACGGACTTCCGGATGCGTGGGAGACGGCAAGCGGATTGGTAGTCGGAGTGAATGACGCCCTGCTCGACAAGGATGGAGACGGGTTGAGCAATATCCAGGAATTGTATCTCGGGACGAATCCGAGCGTGCAGGACTCAGACGGTGACGGTGTATTCGATGGCGTGGAGTATGCCGCGGGGATGAACCCGCTGTCGGCGGACACGGATGGCGACGGGCTGCCGGATGCTTGGGAACTGGCGAATGGCTTGAACCCGCCGGTGAACGACGCCGCGCTCGATGCCGACGGCGACGGGCTGACCAACCTGGAGGAATTCAACGGCGGGGTGAACAGCACGAACCCCCGCAGCCGCGATTCCAATGGCGATGGCGTGTCGGATTACGAGGAGCGCAATGGAGTGAAGCCCACGGCTCATTCGTACGACCGGCTGGATCGTCTGGTCGCGACACAGTATCCAAATGGCGCGTGGGAAGGGTGGCAGTACGATGGCAACGGCAACATTCGCGCCCATGTCCTGCGTGCGACACGCGATGCCGATGGCGACAGTCTGCCGGATGCGTGGGAGTTCAGCCAGGGACTCGCGATTGCCAACGCCACCGGCACACAGGGCTTCGCCGGTGATGCGGATGGCGACGGCTGGACGAACTATCAGGAATTCCTCGCCGGCACGAATCCGAACGACTCCGCCAGCCAGCCGCCGGCCGGCGGAGTGCCCGGCGCGGTTTGGTTCAACCCGCCTAAGGCCCGCATTGTCCTTCCTCCTGCTGCCGGCGGCGGTCTCGCGCACGTCTCCCTGAAGCTCTGGGACGCCGAGGGAAATCCCGCCCAGACCGTCCTTCAATGGTTCGACTCCGCCACACAGCAATGGAAGCCAGCCACCGTCACGCGTGTGAATGGCGTGGCTTTTTCCGGCACGCCGCTCATCACGGCCCCCGCCGGCACCACGCACGACGTGCTTTGGAACGCGCTCGCCGATCTCGGCGCCTTCAACGGCATCGCTCTCCTGCGTGCCACCGCGCAGGACGCAGCAGGCATGACCATCTCCGAGACCGTTCCCTTTGCCGTGAACACCACTGGCGACTTCGACAGTGATGGCCTGCCCGACGCATGGGAAATCCCGAACGGCCTCGACCCGAACGATGCGACCGCAGCGAATGGCTTCAACGGCGATCTCGATGGCGACGGCTTCGCCAACCTGGCGGAGTTTGCCTTCAACCTGAACCCGCGCGCAGCCGATGCCACCGGCAAGCCGGCGGTGACGACCGCCGTGAATCCGGCAGACGGCAAACGCTACTTGTTCGTGACCTACCAGCGCCGCACGGGCACGCCAGCTTTGCTCTACGACATCCAAACCACGAACGAACTGGGCACATGGACCACAAACGGCGCTGACCTCGAACCAGTCAGCGTGGTTCCCAGCGGCTTCATGGAAACCGTGACAGTGCGCATTCATCCGCCGCTCGGCTCACCCGGGACGCCTGCCAAGTTCGTGCGGATTCGGATTCGAGTGCAGTGAAGTGTGATGCGGATACTGCTGTCCTCGGGCAACAGAACCGGCGGACAAGAATGTCCGCCTCACTTCAATAAGCGCCGAGGAACAGCCAAAGCCAGTGCTCGCCAGAGTGTTATCTTCCGGTAACGTCCGCGAAACCCTCCGCTTATCATGACTACCGAACTGGACCCTTCAATTCAGCAAAAACTCCGCGCGTTTGCGCTGCGACGGCGGCGACTCATTGTCATCAAGGGAGTCCTGGCTGCCTTGGCGATGTTGCTGCTGACGATGCTGGCGGTGGCGGCGATCGATTTGATCTGGCTGCTGCCGGACTGGCTGCGGTGGACGCTGAGCGGTGTGGCGTATCTGTCGGTGCTGGTTGTGGTGTGGCGCGCGTGTGTGAGGCAGTTGCTGCATGCGCCGGATGAACGGCAGCTTGCGCGGCTGATCGAACACGCGGAGCCGGGGCTGCGCGAGGATTTGCTTTCCGCGGTGGAATTGGGGCGCACGGGCGGACAGGTGTTTGATTCGGAGCAGTTCCGCGCGCTGCTGCAGACGGATGTGGCGCACCGGATGGAGGGCTTGGAGGTGAAGACATTGCTGCCGGTCGCGCTGATCCGGCGGACGATTGGATACGCGGCGATGATCGGCGTGGCTGCGCTGGCGATGATGTTCGCGAGCGGCTGGCGCTTTCACACGCTGTTGCTGCGCGCGCTTTTCCCTGGGGCGAATCTTGAGCGCGTGTCGCGGACGAAGGTGATCGTGCATGAGCCGGAGAGCGGCGACCGCATCGTCCCGCAGGGTGACACCGTGCGCGTGGAGGTGGAGTTGGCGGGCGAGCCGTCGAACCGCGCGAAGATCGAGACGATGAGCGACCAGGAAGGCTGGCAGGTGATGGACATGCAGCCACTGGGCGGCAATCGCTTTGCCGCCACGGTGCAGGTGTCGCGCGCGAGCGTGCGCTACCGCATCAAGGCCGGCGATGCGCTGACGCGGAAGTATCTGCTCGATGCGCGGGAGCGGCCTTATGTGGCGGAGTTTCAGAAGACGTTTCATTACCCGGCCTATAGCGAGATTCCGGAGCAGACGGTCACCGAGCGCGAGGGTGGTATCGTCGCGCTGGAGGGGACGGAGGTTGTTGTGAAGGTGCGGACGAATCAGGCGGTGACGAAGGCGGAGTTCCTGATCGAGCAGGGCAAGACGAGCAGCACGGTCGCGCTGACTCCCGCGGGCGAGGGCTGGCTGGCGGGAAAAATCACGCTGAGCGCGAGTGGCAGCTACCGCGTGCATCTCGTCGGTGCGGAGACCGGGTTCGAGAACAAGTTCAGCCCGGAGAATGAACTCCGCGCCGAGCCGGATCTGCTGCCAGCAGTGGAACTCGAGCAGCCGAAGAACGATCTCATTCTGCCCGCGAACGAACTCGTGGATGTCGCCGGAAATGCGACGGACGATTTCGGCATCGCGAAGGTGTCGCGCTTGGTGAAGGTGAATGATGGTGGGTGGAAGGAGACGGTGCTCTCGAAGAAGCCGGGGAAGAAGACGCGCGTGGAGGATCGCTGGGATCTCTTCGAGATGGGCGTGAAGCCGGGCGACCTGCTCACGATGAAACTCGCGGTGACGGATCTGAAAGGGCACAAGGGCGAGTCGCGTCCGTTGCAGGTGACGATCACGGCATCGGGTTTCGAGACGCGGCGCTTGCAATGGCTGGAACAACTGCGCGCGCTGAATGAAAGTGTGCGGGTGCTTTTCGACAAGGCGGATGACCTCGCGAAGACCGGGCGCAAGATGGCGAGCGAGGTGCAATCCAGCGGCGGACCGCAGGCGATCGCGGACTTCAAGGTGGAACTCGCGGATTTTGAGACGAAGTCCACCGAGGCATGGACCTCGCTCGGCGCGGCGCTCCGGGGTGCGCGCGATGGCCATTCATCAGCGGAACTCGCGACGGTCGGGCGTTTGCTCAGCCGGGTGAATCTCGACGGGATGAAGCTCGCAAAGACGAATATCGAGGCGATGGGCGCGGGCACGCCGTCGCTGGGAACGCACATGATCGCGCTGTGGACTGCGGAAGGTTGTTCCAGAGTCGTGCAGCGCACGCGGCTGGCGAGCGATGCGGTGAAGGCGATCACGATGGCCGAGGAAGCGGCGATTCTGTGGGAGAACAGCGAGATCCTCCTGCGCGAGCAGCGCCGGCTGATGGAGCTCGCCGCAGCGAGCGGCAATGACGCGGTGAAATGGGCGCCGGTCATCGCGCGCCTCCGCGTCCTCCTTTCGCAGACGAAGGTGATCGAGGATCTGGCCGCTCCGATCGCGGGCCAGCCGGGCAAGGGGTACCGCGACTGGGCGAAGGACGGCTCGCGGCTGATGCGCAAGCACCGCGACGATCTCGCCGGGGCGCTGAAGCTGGAGGGAACTCCCGACCGCCGGATGCTGCAACGGCTTTCCGAATTCAACGGCGGGGTGCAGGCGTGCGTGGCGAATTTCGGTGCGCGAAGCCGTGAGTTCAGCGCGCGTCCGGTAGCGCTGATGCGCGAGATGTCGCAGGAGACCTTCCCCGTTTACGGAAATGTCGAGCGGCTGCTGCGCGACATGGAGACGATTGGCAAGGAGCGGATTTTCCCGGCGGAGACGCGGGCTGCGATGGCCACCGGGCGCTGGGCGGTGCGCGGGGAATTTTTCAAGCAGGCGGGCGACATCGAGGAGGTCCGGCAGCGGGCGGACAATCATTTCGTCGGCGATCTGCGGAGCGCGACGGTGGCGCTGGCGTCGCTGCAAGCGCTCGCGCCAGGCGGGGATCTCGCGCCGGTGCGGGAGAAGCTGGCGTCCTTGGAAGCTGCGTTGCGCGTGCTGGAGAGCGGGCACGATTTGCTGGAGTGCATGGATGGGTTCAATCAGCTCGCGGTGGCGGAGCGGTGGGATGTGCGGTCGCTCGCGGCGCGCACGGATGCGCCGCGGGACTGGCGGTGGCTGGAGTCGAGGATGCGTTTCGTTCCCGATGAACTGGGCAGGGCACGACCCGAGAAGGCGTCGGAGGAATTGAAGGCGGCGTTTGCGGGAGCGCAGGATATTTTGCGCAAGGCGCAGCAGTTGGAGGCGTGGCGCGGGCTGGATGGTGAGATGCAAAAGCGCGGCAATGCCGAGTATCCGCCGCTCACTGCGCGCAAGGATGCCGAACAACTCGCCGGGCAGGTGAAGCTGGCGCTGGACCTTTTCCGCAAGCATATGGAGGAGGCGCGCCGGACATTGGCGAAGGTCGCGCCGACGGTGAGTGAACTCGCGTCTGCGCTGGCGAGGGAACAGAAGGAAGCGAAGAAGGAAACGGAGAAGCATGCCGCCGAGGCGCCGGAGAAGAAGGCCGATGAGGCGAAGGCGGAATCCGCGAAGCAGCTTGCGCGGCAGCAGGACATCAACAAGAAAGTGGAGACGCTCAAGGATCTGGTGCGCGCCGAGGCGAACAAGCAGGACATTTTGAACAAGGATCAACGTGAACTCATGCGCGATGCGGATGATGCGCTGGCGATGCTGAAGGATCCGCCGCCGAAGGCGGAGCAGGCGTTGCAGGACGCCGCCGCGGATGCGCCGGAGCAGCAGAAGGCAGATCTGGAACGGGCTGGCGAACAGCAGGGAAAACTCGCCGATGCGCTGGAGCAGATTGCGAAACATTTTGAGGCGAAGGAGCAGGGCAAGCCGCTCGATGAGACGCGCACTGCGATGCGCGAGAATGAGAAGGAACTCGGCATCAAGGAGGAGCTGGATCAGCAGCAGGCAAAGGCGCAGATGCTCGCCGAGATGGCGGCAAAGACGCCGGAGCAATTGCTGGCGGAACTTGAGGCGAAGCTGCCGGAGAATCCCGCGATGCAAAAGGAACTGAGCGCGATTTCCAAGGACGCGCTGGTCGATGCGGAGCAGAAGCTTTCCACGGCCAGCAAGCAGGAGGATGCCGTTGCGAAGCAAGTGGCCGCGCAGGCGAAGCAGGAGAATGCGCCGGCGCAGCAGGCGGCGCAGAATGCAGCGCAAGCCGCGAAGGAAGCGGTGGAGGCGGCGAAGGCGGCCGGCAAGGCTGCGCAGGAAGCGCAACAGTCGGCGAAGACCGCGGGAAATCCGCAGGCTGAACAGCAGGCGGCAAAGGCCGGCGAGGAAGCGGCGAAGGCGGCGCAGCAGGCGGAGCAGGCAGTGGAGGCTGCGGGAAAAATGGCGGCGGCTCCGAATGCGCAGCAGGCTGCGGATGCCGCGAAGCAGACCGCGCAGAAGGCGGGCGAAGCCGCGAAGGCCGCGACGCAGGCGATGGATTCCGCGAAGCAAGCGGCGAACGCCGCGAACCAGGCCGCGCAGAAAGGCGGCGAGCAACAGGTGGCGAATCAGACTTCCGACAAGAAATCCGGCGAAGCGGCGAAGCAGGCGGAGAAAGCCGCCGCCGCAGCGAAGCGCGCCGAGAATCTCGCGCAGGATTCCGCTGCACAGGCCGCAGCGATGGCGCAGGCAGCAAAGGCCGCGGAGGCGATGACGCCGGAGCAGGCCGCGAAGACGATCGCGGATGCAGCGAAGCAGGCCGCCGAAGCCGCGAAGGCTGCGCAACAGGCCGCGCAGGCCGCGCAGCAGCAGGCGAAGAACGCTGGCAATCAGCAGGCCGCGCAGCAGGCGGAGAAGGCGGCGAACCAGGCTGCGGCCGCCGCGCAGAATGCAAACCAGGCGGCGCAGGCTGCCGAGCAGATGGCGAAATCCTCCGACCCGCAGCAGGCCGCGCAGTCAGCGCGTCAGGCTGCGGCGAAAGCGGGCGAAGCCGCGCAGGCGGCGCAGCAGGCGGCCGGCGAAGCGCAGGCGGCGGAGAAATCAGCCCAGCAGGCCGCGCAGAAAGGCGATGCTTCGCAACCGGCGAATCAGCAGGCCGCGCAGCAATCCGGCGAAGCCGCGAAACAGGCACAGGCTGCCGCGCAAGCCGCCAGGCAGGCGCAGGCTGCGGCGCAAGCTGCCGCGATGGCCCAGCCGAATGCGCAACTCGCGAATGCCGCGAAACAGCAGCAGCCCGTTGCCGCGAATGCCGGCGAGGCCGCGGACGCAACGGATCGCGCCGGTCGCCATGAGGCACGACTTGGCAATCAGCAGGTGGGAGAGCAGCTTCAACAACTGGCCGATGCTGTCGCCAAGACCGCACAGCAGCAGGTGCCCGCGGCGCAGCAGGCGCTGGCCGAGGCAAAGATGGCCGCGCAAGCTCAGGCCCCAGTGAACGAGGCGAACGCGCAACTCGCGCAGGAATTGAAAGCATTGCAGAACGCCGCGAATGGCCAGGCACCGTCGCAGCAAGGTCAGGCTCCGGCCGGTCAGACTCCGCCGCAGCAAGGTCAGGCCGCCGCCGGTCAAGCGACGCCATCGCAAGGTCAGACTCCCGCCGGTCAGACGCCGCCCGCGCAAGGACAAGCTGCCGCCGGTCAGACGCCGCCGCAGCAAGGGCAAGCTGCCGCCGGTCAGACACCGCCGCAGCAAGGTCAGGCCGCCGCCGGTCAGACGCCGCCCGCGCAAGGACAAGCTGCCGCCGGTCAGACGCCGCCGCAGTCCGGCGCTCCAGCCTCCGGCCAGCCGCCTGCGGGTGCGCCGGCTTCACCTGCGGAGCAACAGGCGATGGCGCGCGCGCTTGATGCGCTCGATCAGCAGTTGAATGCTTCCGCTGCACAGCCGGGTGCAAATTCGCAGCAAGGCCAGCAACCCGGGCAGCAGGGTCAGCCAGGCAAGCAGCCTGGACAACCCGGTCAACCGGGACAACAACCGGGCCAGCCTGGCCAGCAACCCGGTCAGCAACCCGGTCAGCAACCCGGTCAGCAACCCGGTCAGCAACCCGGTCAGCCCGGCCAGCCGAGTGATTCTCAGTCCGCGTCGCAATCCGCGATGGCGCAGGCAGCGCAGGCGGCGGCGGCTTCGATGCGCCAGAGCCGCGCGGAGAGTTCGGCCACGCAGCCGGATTCACTGTTGAGTTCCAATCAGAGTGACAAGTCGCTCGGTGGAGCGAAGGCCGAGGGCACGGCGATGGATGCCAAGGCATTGCCCAACGCGCAGGGACTCAAGCCGGGCGAGTGGGGGAAATTGCCGCGCAAACTCGCGGAGCAACTCACCAAAGGTTCGCAGGAAGCGATCCCCGGCGAATACCGACAGGCGGTGGAGACCTACTACCGCGTGCTGGCCGAGAAGGCGAAGCAGCGCCCATGATCCCACTGTTTGAGCAAAGGCCGATGCGCGCGGCGCGACGCTGGATCGCCGTCATCGGGGTCGGTTGCATCATCGCGAGCGGCACCACGCATTCACAGGCGCAGGAAGCGCCCGCGGTGGACCCGCGGGTGAATGAGGCGTTCAAGCGCGCGGCGCAGTTCCTCATCAGTTGCCAGGAACCGGCCACCGGCGCGATTCACAACCGGCTGCGGAATGAGACCGCGATGACCTCGCTCGCCGTGCTGGCCTTTGCCGCGATGGGACATCAGCCCGCCGATCCCACGCCCGAGGGCAAGTCGATGAAACGCGCGCTGGACTACGTGCTGCGTGCCGACAATCAGGACCAGACCGGCTATTTCGGCAAAGCCGATGGCTCGCGGATGTACGGCCACGGGATCACCACGCTGATGCTCGCCGAGATGCTCGGCATGGGAGCCGATGAGGCGCAGGACAAACTGATTCGCGAGCGCTGCCGGAAGGCGATCGATCTCATCCTCCGCTCGCAACGCGTCGAAAAAAACGAATCAAACCGCGGCGGCTGGCGCTACACACCCGACGCGACCGACAGCGACATGTCCATCACCTGCTGGCAGACGATGGCGCTGCGGGCCGCGCGGAATGCGGGCCTGGATGTTCCGAAGGAAGCGATTGATCTCGCGGTGCGCTACATCAAGGGTCTCTACGACGGTGGCGACCGGCGGAAGGGGATGGCGGGATTTGGCTACAGCAGCCGCGGCACCGAGCCATCGACCACCGCGGAGGGGTTGCTGGCGCTGCAAGTATGCGGCGACTACACGAGCGAGGAGGTGAAGACCACCAGCGACCGGTTGCTGAAACTCGGCATCCGTCCCGGCGACCGCTGGTTCTTCTACACGGCGTATTACTATGCGCAGGGGATGTATCAGCGCGGGGATAAGCACGCCATCGAGGCGCGCAAACTGATCGCCGATACGCTCATCCCGATCCAGTCGCGCGAAGGCTGGTGGGACGGCATCGGTGGCGAGGAGCGGCAGGGCGGGAAAGTGTACGCCACGTCACTCGCCGTGCTCGCGCTGTCGGTGAAGAATCATTTCCTCCCGATCTATCAGCGGTAGGAGCGGCTTCTGCCGTTGTTCAGTTCGCGGACAGGGTCCAGTCTTCCAATCGCAATCGCGGCACACGGCTGAACTCGCCGGTGTTGTGCGTCACGAGCGTCAAATCATGCACGGGCGCCGTGGCGGCCAGGAGGAGATCGAAGGGGCCGATTACCTGCCATTTGGTTTCGAGAGCGTCCTGGATTTCCGCGTAGCGATCGGCCACGGCGAGATCCACGGGCAGGCAGTCGAATGGCTGGAGCGGGTGGGGAATGGTCTGCCGCCGCTCGTCGGACAGTTTGTAATTCCCCGCCCGGTGCAGCAGTTCCGCCCAGACGATGGCGGAAGTTCTCAACTCAGCCCGCTGGCACCGGCGGAAGCGGGCGGCGGCATGGCACCCGGGTCGTTTCAGGATTTCGATCCAGAAATTGGTGTCGGGCAGCCGCATCGTAACCATGTCCTTGCTGCGGGAAGTTCACCCTGCGGGAGACGGGCTATCTCTTGCCCTCTGCCGGCAATAGCACCGGCTTCGGGATGAGATCCCCGGCTTTGACCACCCGGGGTCATGCACGGCGGCCTCATGATA
>Ga0209181_10011444_pt1 | contig 11371 bp, 8 predicted proteins | sample MAT05_FD_187208 | JGI IMG/M metagenome (GOLD analysis project Ga0209181, IMG submission 187208) | Freshwater microbial communities from Lake Fryxell liftoff mats and glacier meltwater in Antarctica - MAT-05 (SPAdes) (version 2) | ecosystem: Environmental > Aquatic > Freshwater > Ice > Liftoff... | reverse complement strand
CAAAATTGGCGCGCGCCTCACCGTGTGCGGTGCGAAACCACACTTCGGCCCCTTCGACAATCCGTTCAACTTGGCTGTCCTCAAAGATTCGCACGCCGAGTGCTAAGGCCGCTCGCGCTAATCCCAACGTGTAATTCAAAGGATGTAAGTGCCCACTGCGCGGATCAAATAACAGCGCCCGATAGTGCTCGCTCGCTAAATCTTGCTGCAAACGCGCACGATCCCAAAGCTGCGTGCCCAAATAGCCATAATTGGACTGCAAATCGTCCTGCCAACGCTTTAATTCGTCGACCTGACGCGCTTTGATTGCGGCATGCGCATGGCCAGGGCGCAAATCACAATCAATCTGATATTGGGCGCACCGCTGCGCAATCATCGCTACGCCTTCTACCGACCAGTCGAACAATTTGCGCGCGTCTGCAAGGCCGAGTTGCGCCTGGATCGTGCTCATGTCGCAACCGTAGCCAAATATCAGCTGACCACCACTGCGCCCCGAAGCCCCCCAAGCCACGCGCTGAGCCTCCAGCACAATGACCCGATAGCCGCGCTCCGCCAATTCAATGGCAGTGGACAGCCCGGCAATGCCAGCACCGAGCACCACCACATCAGCCCGCTCCGTACCTTGCAAAGTCGGACAAGCCGGCGCCGCATGGGCGCTGGCGGCATACCAAGAATCAACATGGGCTGGCGGCATCACGAAATCCGGTTGCGCGATTATGAAAAGCCGAAGCAGAAGCGTTTGGACAAGTCCAAACCCAGGAAAAGTGGCGCCGTCGCTCAGTCACGCTGCCTCACACCTGCCGCAAATACCACTCATGCTCCAGTGTCGTCACTTCGGTGTAAAAACTGCGCAGTTCTTTTGATTTCTGCTGGCCGTAGATATGTCGAAACTGCGTGCCGAAGGTTTGTGCGATGAAATCACTGGACAGAAAATCGCCGATGGTTTCCCGCCAGTAAAGACTGCGTGGCTCGGTTTGCTCGTAGGCGTTGCCGACCACCGGCGGTCCCGGATCGGCGCGGTTTTCGATGCCGTGTAACATGCCAGCGAGCACCGCGGCGGTAACCAAATAGGGATTCGCATCGGCACCGGCAATTCGATGTTCAATACGTGCGTTAGCGGCGTCGCTATGCGGAATACGCATCGCCACCGTGCGGTTATTGAAGCCCCAGCAATCATTTAACGGCACAAACGCGTTTAACACAAAACGTCGATAACTATTGGCATGTGGCGCAAACATCAACATGCAATCACGCGACGCAGCTTGCAGCCCGCCAATGGCGTGCAACATCGGTGCAGCTGGCGACGCAGGCGTGCCGGCGAATACATTACGGCCTTCGCCATCCAGCAAACTGACATGAATATGCATGCCACTGCCGGCCTGATCGACAAAGGGTTTGGCCATAAAACTGGCCAGCATTTTCTGTTGCGCGGCGACCGCTTTGATCGCACGCTTCAGGTAAATCGCATCATCGCAGGCCTGTAAAGCATCGGCGCGGTGTTTTAGATTAATTTCAAACTGGCCCGGCGCATATTCAGCCACCGCGGTATCGGCGGGAATCGCTTGGCCGCGGCATACATCGGCTAGTCGATCGGTGAAAGTCTGATAATCATTCAGATCTTCCATGTAATAAACCTGCGTGGCGCGATTACGCGAACCCGTCGCCGGATTAATCGAGGTTTGCGGCCGACCTTCAACCGTCAGTTGCGCGTCCAGCAGGTAGAACTCCAACTCCACCGCAACCACCGGTGTCAAGCCCAGGGCGCTGTAACGATCCAACACTTGTTTGAGCACCTCGCGCGGGTTGGCGGCAAACACCCCACCATTGGCGTCTTCCATGCTCAACAACAATTGCGCCATCGGTTTGCTCTGCCACGGCACGCTGCGCAAACTGCCCGGCACCGGCCGGCAAATGCGGTCTTCATCCCCAATTGCATAACCCAACCCGGTCTCCTCAACCGTGTTGCCGGTGATATCAGTGGCAATCAAGGACATCGGCAAACACACGCCGGACTCGTAAATTTTGCTCAAGGCATCGCGAGTAATGCGCTTGCCACGCAACAAGCCGTTCAAATCGGGCAAGATCAAGTCGATCATTTCGCAGCCCGGAATTTGGTGCAGCACGGCCGCATCAGCGGCTGGCAAGACGTACTCGCGCATGATCAACTCGTCACGGTGGGGTGGCGAGATACTAACAAAAGGCGCGCGGCGTAAAAAATACTCAACGGGGTGAAGCGCGACTGCGTAAGCAACTGCAGGCGCGGCAACATCAACAGTGCACCTGTAGGGGCGGGTTCAAACCCCTCTTGCGTCGAGCGACCGCAACCGGCTCTCAACCCCGTTGAAAAAATCAACCAGTCCGCGTACCTTTCGGCAACTCTAAAGCCTGACTGCGTATGCGTAGAGCACCCCTCATTGCTGTTCCGGCTGATCGCAAACAGATCGGTCTGCATCCGTTTCAAGCGGTTGGCGAGAAATACATCCGCGCGTTGCTAGATGCCGGTGTCGGTGCGCCGTTGTTGCTGCCCTCACTTGACCCACCGGTCGATTTGGAGGCCTTGTTGCCCCATTTTGACGGCATTTTGCTGACCGGCTCGCATAGCAATATTGAGCCGCATCAGTACAGCGATGAGCCCAGTTTTGCGGGCAATTTCCACGATCCGCAGCGCGATGCGACGACACTGTCGCTGATCCATATCGCGGTGCGCTTAGGAATTCCTTTGTTGGCCGTGTGTCGCGGTTTCCAGGAGGTCAACGTCGCTTTTGGTGGCAGTTTGCTGCAAAAAGTCCACGAGACGGATGGCTACCACGATCATCGCGAAGATCTGAGCCAGCCCTTGGATAGCCAGTATGGCCCGGCGCACGCACTGCAGCTCAGCCCCGGCGGCGTGCTGGCGCAAATCGCGGCTAGCGCATCGGTTATGGTCAATTCGCTGCACGGCCAGGGCATTTCGCGATTAGGCCGGGGTCTGATCGTTGAAGGCGTTGCACCCGATGGTTTGATCGAAGCAGTGCGCTTGGATTCCCCAGATACTTTCTTGCTCGCGGTGCAATGGCATCCAGAGTGGCGCGTAACCGAGAATCCCTTTTATTTGGGGATTTTTCAGCGTTTCGCTGCCGCCGTGCAACTGCGCGCACAATCAAAAACTTGAGTAAATCCCATGGCTCGCAAGAAGAGCGGCAAACGCCACCCCAGCGCCGAGCAACAAGAAAGCACGCTGAAATTGTGGCTGAAAGAACGTCGTATCACCGAAGTTGAGTGTCTGGTGCCGGACCTCACCGGCAACGCGCGCGGCAAAATCATCCCGGCGGCCAAATTTTCGCATGACTATGGCACGCGTCTGCCGGAGGGCATTTTCGCCACCACGGTCACCGGCGATTACCCGGATGAATACGATGAATTGGTGTCGCCGTCGGATTCGGATATGTATTTGCGTCCTGATCCGGACACCGTGCGCATGGTGCCGTGGGCAAGCGATCCGACGGCGCAGATCATTCACGACTGTTACACCCGTGAAGGCCGACCGCATGATCTAGCGCCACGTAATGTGTTGCGCCGGGTGCTGGCCCTGTATGAAGAACTGGGTCTGCAGCCGGTGGTGGCGCCGGAGTTGGAGTTTTTCTTGGTGCAGAAAAATACCGATCCGGATATTCCACTGCAGCCGCCAGCTGGCCGCTCAGGCCGCCCGGAGACGGCGCGGCAATCGTATTCCATTGATGCGGTCAACGAGTTCGATCCGATTTTGGATTTGATGTACGACTACGCCGAAACCATGGAACTCGACGTCGACACGCTAATCCACGAATCCGGCGCCGGACAATTGGAAGTCAATTTTGAGCACAAAGACGCGCTGTCGCGCGCCGACCAAGTATTTTCGTTCAAACGCAGCATGCGTGAAGCCGCACTACGGCACGGCATTTACGCCACTTTCATGGCCAAACCCCTGGAGAACGAACCGGGCAGCGCCATGCACATTCACCAGAGCCTGCTGGACGCCAAAACCGGTGCAAACGTGTTCGCCGGCGAAAAAGTGGGTTTGCAGAGCCAAATCTTCATGCATTACCTGGCCGGGCTGCAGAAATACGTGCCGATGGCCATGCCGTTTTTCGCGCCTAATGTGAATTCCTACCGGCGCCTTGCGATCGGCCAAGTCGCGCCGATCAATGTGCAATGGGGTTATGACAACCGCACCTGCGGCTTGCGGGTGCCAATGGACACGCTGGAGAACACCCGCGTCGAGAGCCGTTTCGCTGGCTCCGATGCCAATCCGTACTTGGCGATGGCGGCCACTTTAGCCTGCGGCTACTTGGGCATCATCGAAAAACTGCTGCCCACCGAAGCCCTGACTGGCAGCGCCCAACACAAGGGTTATGCCCTGCCGCGCTCGCTGGAAGGCGCTCTGCTGGAGTTGAAAGTCTGCAAACCACTGCGCACGCTACTCGGTGAGCGCTTTGTCGACTGTTACGCCGCCGTCAAAGGCAAGGAGTACGAGACCTATTTGCGCGTCATCAGCTCCTGGGAACGCGAGTTTTTGTTGTTGACGGTGTGAGGCGGCCGAGCATACCTATCCATCCACCAAATCCCAGTCCCGCCTTTTCTTTGAAAAAACCGGAACCCCACATGTCCGACACCCGCACTCTGCAACAACTCGACGCTGCTTATCACCTGCATCCGTTCAACGACAATGCCGCGTTGGCAAAAAAAGGCACGCGCTTGTTGACGCGTGGCGAGGGCGTGTATGTCTGGGATGAAGAAGGTCGCAAAATGCTGGACGCTTTTGCGGGCTTGTGGTGCGTGAATATTGGTTATGGGCGTGCCGAATTAGGCGCGGCCGCCGCCAAACAAATGACTCAGTTGGCTTATTACAACAGCTTCTTCCAATGCACCACCGAACCCACGGTGCGCTTGTCGGCGAAACTGGCTGAGCTGACACCCTACGATTTGAACCACGCCTTTTTTGCCAATTCGGGCTCAGAGGCGAATGACACCATTTTGCGCATGGTGCGACATTTCTGGGCGGTGCAGGATCAGCCGCAAAAGAATATTTTCATCGGTCGTTTTAATGGTTATCACGGCTCAACCGTGGCTGGCGCCAGCCTGGGTGGCATGAAAGGCATGCACGCGCAGGGCGGATTGCCCATTCCGGATATCGCACACATAGATCCGCCGTTCTGGTTTGCCGATGGCGGCGATTTATCGCCAGAGGAATATGGGTTACTCGCCGCACGGCGATTAGAGGAAAAAATTCTGCAACTGGGCCCGGAGCGCGTCGCCGCATTTATCGGCGAACCGATTATGGGTGCGATTGGCGTGTATATCCCGCCGCTCTGCTATTGGCCCGAAATTGAGCGCATTTGTCGCAAGTACGATGTGCTTCTGGTTGCCGACGAAGTGATCTGCGGCTTTGGTCGCACCGGCGAATGGTTTGGCTCGCAGTATTTTGGGTTTCGCCCGGACATCATGACCATCGCCAAAGGCCTGACCAGTGGCTACATCCCGCTGGGCGCGGCGATGTTCAATGACCGCGTCGCCAGCGTTTTGGCCAATCAGGGCGGCGAGCTGGCGCACGGTTACACCTATTCGGGTCACCCGGTCTGTTGTGCGGTGGCCCTGGAGAACATTCGCATCTTGCAGGAAGAACACATCGTCGACACCTGTAAGAGCGATACCGGACCTTACCTGCAACAGCGTTGGATGGAACTGGCCGCGCACCCGCTGGTTGGAGAAGCCCGAATTGCCGGCATGGTCGGTGCGCTGGAACTGGTACCGGATAAGGCGCAACGTAAGTACTTTGCAGAGCGCGGCAAAGTCGGCGTGTTATGCCGCGACATCGCGCTGCGCAATGGCTTGATCCTGCGCGCCACTTTTGATTCGATGTTGCTGTCGCCGCCGCTGATCATCAGCCGCAGCCAGATCGATGAATTGGTTGAGAAAGCCTGGAAGTCGCTCGATATGACCGCCAAAGAATTGACTTGAAGACCGCGCAATGGGAAAAACACCTACTCTGAACCCAGCCTCGGCAACGAGCTGCCAAAAACACCTCTCAGCCTCGGCAACGAGCTGCCAAAAATACCTCAAGGAGAGCACATCGATGAAATTACGCTTTAGTCTGCTGGCGCTGGCCTGCGTTGGAATCGTTTCTTGTGGCAAGGATGAGGCGCCAACGGCGCCAATGGGCACCGCCCCGACCAAAGCCGCGGAGGAACCCAAGATTGTTAACGTGCTGAATTGGTCTGACTACATCGCAGAGGACACCATCGCAAACTTTGAGAAAGAGACCGGTATCAAGGTCACCTACGATGTGTTCGATAGCAACGAGGTGCTCGAAGCCAAGCTGATGACCGGCAAGTCGGGTTATGACGTCGTCGTGCCCTCGTTGACCTTTCTGGCGCGGCAGATTAAAGCCGGCGTATTTATGCCGTTGGACAAGAGCAAGCTGTCGAACTACGGCAATTTGGATCCCGTCTTGCAGGCCGCGATCGCACAGAACGACAAAGACAACGCCCATGCAGTCAATTATCTATGGGGCACCACTGGCATCGCATTCAACGAAGACAAGCTCAAGGAACGCCTCGGCGAAAACGCACCGATCGATGATTGGAAGCTGATTTTTGAGCCCGAGTACATTTCTAAGATGACCGATTGCGGCGTCTACATTTTAGATACGCCGTCCGAAGTTCTGCCCATCGCACTGCTATACCTGGGTGAGGAGCCGAATAGCTTTGACCCAGCGGTGATCAAAAAGGGTGTTGATCTGATGCAGAAAATCCGCCCGTACGTCACTCAGTTCCATTCTTCCCAGGTGGTAGACGCATTGGCCAACGGCGATGCCTGTCTAGCTATTGCGTGGTCCGGTGACGTGCTGCAGGCCGCCAACCGCGCGGAAGAGGCTGGCAAAGGCGTCAAAGTGGGCTACAGCATCCCCAAACAGGGCGCACCAATGTGGTTTGACATGATGGCGATCCCCAAAGACGCCACCCATCCGAACAACGCGTACCTCTTTATCAACTACATGCTGCGCGCTGACGTGATGGCCGGCGTCCAAAATTACGTCGCTTACGCCAGCGCCAACGCCGCCGCCAAACCACTGGTCAGCGAAGACATCCGTAATGATCCACGCGTCTACCCGACCCCAGAAGTACAAGCAACGCTATTCAATTTGGCGGTAATTCCTCCCGAAGTTGACCGCATTTTTAACCGCTCCTGGACGACGATCAAGACCGGACAGTGATTGGTTGTTGGTTGGCAACCACCAACCAACAACCCACAACCAGAAGCCAACAACTAGGACTCAACGATGACGCCTAGCAACTCGCAAGCCCCTGCAGCCACCCCGGGCCGGCCCGATAGACGGGGCGTCGACGATTATCTGGTCATTGATACGGTGCGCAAGGAGTTCGATGGTTTTGTGGCCGTCGATGACGTCAGCATCAACATTCGCAAGGGCGAGATTTTTGCGTTGTTAGGCGCTTCTGGCTGCGGTAAATCGACGTTATTGCGAGCGTTGGCAGGTTTTGAGAAACCGACCGCCGGTCGCATTATTTTAGCTGGGCAGGATTTGACCTCGCTGCCGCCGTATCAGCGCCCCGTCAATATGATGTTTCAGTCCTACGCTTTGTTTCCGCATATGAACGTGGAACAAAACATTGCTTTTGGACTGAAACAAGACGGCGCCAGCAAAGGGGACATTGAAAAACGCGTAGCGGAAATGTTGACGCTGGTGCAGATGAGCAAATTTGCCAAACGCAAACCGCACCAGTTGTCCGGCGGCCAGCAGCAGCGGGTGGCGCTGGCGCGTTCTTTGGCAAAGAGTCCGAAATTGCTGTTGCTCGATGAGCCCATGGGCGCGCTCGACAAGAAATTGCGCTCACAAATGCAGCTGGAATTAGTCAACATTATCGAAACGCTCGGTGTCACTTGCGTGATGGTAACGCACGATCAAGAGGAGGCAATGACGATGGCACATCGTATTGCCGTCATGGAGGCAGGGCGTATCCGCCAGATTGGCTCTCCCGATGAAATCTATGAGCAGCCCAATAGCCGTTACACGGCAGAATTTATCGGCTCGGTCAATCTATTCGAGGGCAAGATCGACAAAGACGAAAAGGATTTCGTCACCATCAATAGCCCGGCGCTGCCCGACCCCATTTTTGTCGCGCACGGCGTGACTGGATTCACCGGCATGGATGTGGCTTTTGCGTTGCGGCCGGAGAAACTTCGCATTAGCAAAGAGGAGCCGCCAGAGCCGCATAACAAAGCGCATGGCAGCATCGAAGATATCGCTTATTTTGGCAGCCATTCGGTCTATCACGTTCGCCTGGATCGCGGCAGCAAGGTGATGTGCAATTTCGTTAATCAACAACGATGGGCGTCAGAAGGATTTACTTGGAATGACCCGGTATGGGTTTCTTGGGGCGATCTGGAAGGCGTGGTGCTGCCATCATGAGCGCACGCTGGCGACGATTTATTCCGGGCAGCCGTTGGGGTCTGATTTTAATTCCTTTTCTGTGGCTGTTGTTGTTTTTCGCCATTCCATTTTTGATCGCACTGAAGATATCGTTTGCCAAGGCGGCCATTGCGATGCCGCCGTACACCGATATTCTGTATTGGGTTGATGGTTTCCCTGTGCTGAAATTGCGCGGCGAAAACTATCTATATCTACTTGGCGATAGCTTGTATATCAAAGCCTATTTGAGTTCGCTAAAAATTGCGGTCATTGCCACAACATTCTGCCTGCTCATTGGTTATCCGATGGCGTATGCGATCTCGCAGATGAATCCATCGACACGTAACATCGCATTGCTACTGGTTATTCTGCCATCCTGGACGTCATTTTTGATTCGCATCTACGCCTGGGTGGGGATTTTAAAGCCCAATGGTCTGATTAATAATTTCCTAATGGATATTGGCCTGATTGATGCGCCATTGAAATTACTGCATACGCCAATTGCGGTTTATATCGGCATCGTTTATGCCTATCTGCCGTTTATGGTATTGCCGTTGTATACTAATTTGGTGAAACACGATCACCGTTTGCTGGAAGCTGCATCGGATTTGGGCGCCAAACCCTGGCAGGCCTTTCTGAAGGTGACCTTGCCATTATCTAAAGCCGGAATTATCGCTGGCTGCATGTTGGTCGCCATTCCAGTGGTGGGTGAGTTTGTGATCCCGGAAATGCTTGGCGGCCCCGATACCCTGATGATTGGCCGCGTACTTTGGCAAGAATTCTTCAACAATCGCGATTGGCCAGTTGCGTCGGCGGTGGCCATGGTGATGCTGGCATTACTGATCGTCCCGATCATGATTTTCCATCGAGCGCAGTCGAAGGAAATGGAAGGGAGGTTGTCATGAAGCGCCTATTGGCGTCGGCAATGAAAAAAACAAGCCCTGTGGAGCCCAAATCATGAGCCAAGCCCGCAGCAGCAAATGGGGTTGGCTGTTTCTGGCCCTTGGGTTTTTCTTTCTGTATGCGCCGATGCTCAGTTTGATTATTTATTCGTTCAACGAAAACCGCCTCGTCACGGTGTGGTCGGGTTTCTCGACCAAGTGGTACGGCGAGTTATTCCAAGACGAACAAATGTTGAACGCCGCATGGGTCAGTTTCCGGATTGCCTTTTACACCGCTTGCGCATCGGTCGTGCTCGGTACTATGGCGGCGATGGTGATGACACGCATGCGCAAGTTTCCCGGCAAAACGCTGTTTGGCGGCATGATTACCGCGCCATTGGTCATGCCAGAAGTGATCACCGGTCTGTCTTTGCTGTTGTTGTTTGTTTCTTTATCGGCTTGGACGGGCTTGGATTTCGCGCGTGGCATGCTGACCATCTGGATCGCCCATGTGACGTTGTGCATGGCTTTTGTCACGGTGGTCATCAGCTCACGCTTGGCCGAACTGGATCGCTCGTTGGAAGAGGCGGCGATGGATTTAGGCGCCAACCGGATCAAGGTGTTCTTTGTGATTACCTTACCGATCATCGCGCCGGCACTGATGTCCGGCTGGCTGCTGGCGTTCACGCTGTCACTCGATGATTTGGTGCTGGCGAGTTTTGTGTCTGGGCCATCGTCGACCACCTTGCCGATGCAGGTGTTTTCGTCGGCGCGCATGGGCGTGAGCCCAAAAATCAATGCGCTAGCAACGACCTTGATTGTGACCGTGTCAACCATCGGCGTGATTGGCTGGTACTTCATGCAACGCGCCGATCGCCGGCGCCAGCAAGAAATGCAGCTCGCGGCGAAGCAGTGAAATCTGGCTTCGGCATCGAAGACGCCGACGATCTGTGGGACGACTTGAAGCAAGCCATCGTTGCCGCGCGGCGCCAGTTGGCGCAGGCGGCTTGACGAGGTTCAACTGATGGGCAACACCTTGCCTGGATTGAGAATCCCGTAGGGGTCAAATTGCGCTTTGATGGCGCGCATCAGGGCCAGCGTTGCTGCTGGGATGGCGCGTGGCAGGAAGTCGCGTTTGTCGATGCCGATGCCGTGTTCGCCAGACAGTGTGCCGTCCAGGCGAATGACCAAGTCGAAAACTTCGCTTAGGCATATCTGGGCGCGCTCGCTGGCATTGCCGAGCGTTGGATCGAAGAGCAGATTGACGTGCAAGTTACCGTTGCCGGCGTGGCCGAAGGTGACGATCAAGATATCGTGCCGCGCGCTCAGCGCCTGCAATCCGCGCACCAGTTCGGGCAGGCGCGTGACCGGCACCACCACATCTTCGTTGATTTTTTTGGGCGCCAAGGAGCGCAAGATCGGCGATAGCGCTTTGCGCGCGGCCCACAGCTGCGCGCTTTCGCCGGCATCGGTGGAATGGCGTACTTGCAGGCAGCCAGTGCCGTTTGCCGCGCTGGCAAGCGCGGCAACGGTGTCCGCGAGCGCGCTGGCGGAGCCATCGGCCTCCAACAGCAACAAGGCTTGCGCCTCGCTGGGCAAGGCTAAACCGGCGCGGGTGCGCAATAGTTCAATCGCGCGCGCATCGATGAACTCCAGCGCGGCTGGCGTGGCTGGCTGCGCCATCAAACGCGCGACCGCTTGGGCTGCGGCATCAATCGAATCGTACAAAGCCCGCAGTCCAGCGCGCGCCTGCGGCAACGGCGTCAGCTTGAGCGTGGCCGACGTGATCAGCCCCAAAGTGCCTTCCGAGCCAATCAGCAAGCGCGTCAGATCGTAGCCCACCGCGCCTTTACTGGTGAAACCGCCGCAGGCGACGATATCGCCGCTACCGGATACAAAACGCAGACCGAGCACGTTATCGCGACTGGCGCCATATTTGACTGTGCGTGGGCCGCCGGCATTGCAAGCCAGGTTGCCGCCCACCGTTGAATAGGGCGCGCTGGTCGGATCCGGCGGCCAAAAGAAACCGTGTGGCTGCAATGCA
>Ga0209181_10011437_pt1 | contig 11373 bp, 10 predicted proteins | sample MAT05_FD_187208 | JGI IMG/M metagenome (GOLD analysis project Ga0209181, IMG submission 187208) | Freshwater microbial communities from Lake Fryxell liftoff mats and glacier meltwater in Antarctica - MAT-05 (SPAdes) (version 2) | ecosystem: Environmental > Aquatic > Freshwater > Ice > Liftoff... | reverse complement strand
GTCCAACTCGCTCAGGCCTTCGAGCCTCAAAGCGCAGGGGGCGACGGATTGATCTACCGCCTGAAACTCCCAATCGCCGCTCCTGCGGAGCGCGCCTATGCGCTGTCCGCTCCCCCGCCGGTGGTCGTTCCGGCCATGCACGACGTCGAGGTGCAATTGCGAGCAGAGGCCTTGGGCGCACTGCCGGCAGAACTTAAGCCTTCGGCCAACGACCTGCAGCGCTTCCTCGCAGTTGCGTCACCCTTCCTGCCCAATGTTGTGGTCAACGTGCTGGCCCAGTGGACGGAGACTTTCACACGCAATATCGACCTGAGAAAATTCACGGTCAAGTCTGTGTCCAGCCCCAACATTGGCTACCAGTCGGCCGCCGGACCGCGTGGTGTGTTGAAAGCGACCTTCCGTTATGTGGTCAGGCCCATGCCGGCACAGCCCGAGCAATTCACCTTCGTGATTGGCGACCAGGCCGGGCGTAACTTCGTGGTCACGGCCAAGCTCAACCTGCCAGACCTGCCAACACTGGACAACGCATCGCTGTCAACCGTGCCGGGGCGCACCGTCACGAGCAACTTTGTCTTCACTGGGGCCAAGGGTTTTCGCGTCGTCAGGCCGCCGACCCAGGGGGTGCTCACGCTCAGCAGCGGTGCATCAGGCTCGTTCACCTACCGGCCCGCACCAGGTGTTTCCGGGCGCGACAATTTCAGCGCCGTCGCCTTCAACGACCGGGGTGACTCGCCTGTCGCGGAGTTTCTGGTGAACATCGATCGAGCCGCCACGGCGGTCACGGTGTCGGCCTCCCGCAACCCGACGCCGGCCGGCACACCCGTCACGCTGATGGCCATGGTGCGGGTCGTGGGCGTGGCCGAGGGCGTGCCCAGTGGCGCTGTGCAGTTCAAAAGCTCAGACGCTGCCATGCCCGGTTGCACGGCAACGCTCAACACCTCAAGCTTGGCTGCTTGCACGATCAACGTGCCAGCTGGCACGACAAACCCGACGACATACACCGCAATCTATTCTGGCGACGCGGCACACCTGCCGAGCACCTCTGCGGGTTACTTGTTGAATATTGACGTGGCAGATTTCTGCTCTGTCTCGAGTTCGGGCGCCTACGTTTGCAGTTACGGTGGGACCTGGAGGGGCAAGTCCTCTGAATTATGGAGGACTACTGACTTTACGAGACCGTCGATCCGAACGTTCACTTTGGACAACGAAGCGGTCCAATGCTCCACTGGGCGAGCTGATTTCACATTCACTTCAACAGGACAGTTCGATTCTGTGACGAATGACTATCTGTTCACTTCACCGTGGCAGCTCTTTGAAGTAGAAAAACAGGGCTACAGCAGGGACCCTATTTGCCGCTACGTTTCATTGGGAGTCCATAGCTCAACGCGGAGGTACCTCGCCCTTTACGAGCACCACAGCAACGGGAATTTAGCGCTCCAGAGAACCTGGGTTTGCTCTTTCGATTCCGGTGTGCTCTCCAATAACCGCTATTCCGAGACGGTGTACAACACCGCCGGCTTAGACGGCCGCACCCGCAACGAACGCACGCTGACCTTGGCGGAGTGCCCCACGTTGGCCCAAGTGGACGCATTGAACGCGATCGACTATCGCGAGCTTTACTATTACAAGAAGTACGCGCCCCCGCCTTGACGGCATCGGGCAGCCGAGACGGTCTACCGCACCAACACCTTCGTCCCGGCTCAGGCGTAGAGCGAAGCAGAGTAGTCACAGCTCCCAGGGCCGTTTTCCCCAGGTAGACGCCGTGCCACAGTGACAACTTTCCCCTCGGACGAATCGAAGCAAAGTTGTCAACTTCGAATAGGCCGAAGCAAAACTGTCACTTCGTAGCTTCTCGCCCGTTCTTCATGGGCAAGGTGTTAATTTCATGAAGAAATCTTCATCGCGATTTGTCACGTCAATGAGCACGCCTCGACCGCGCGGCTGCTGACGGCCTACAGCCCCAAGCTCGGCCGGACCGTCCGCGCCTTCGACCACGTGATTTTCGAGCAGTGGGTTCGCCTCGGGTTGACCCAGGCGTCGTCTCGTTCTGCGAGCATCCGTGCCGTCTCGGCGCCACTGACGACGGCGTGATCAAGCTGCCGCTGCGGTGTGAGTCTCGAACTAGCTGCGCATGAGCCCAGTCTGCCATGTGTTGTCTCTCAGATATTCCTCGGAATCGTCGGAAGATAGGTCAGCGGCGCGCACGTCCGGGAGCAGGCAACGTGTCTGGCACCGTCATACAGGCCACGTCGCCGGGGCATTTCGCGCCTTGTCGTCAACGCTTTGCTGACTTACGAATGCGCCTAAACCAGAGACTTCGGCAATCATGCCGACTCGATAGCCACGTGCCACGGCATCCATAGGTCGCTTGCATCTCAAGGGTTCCCTGGTACTCGGCGCTGAAGTCAGCGCCGGTTTCCATCGCTGGGTCGATCCCCCGAAACGCAGCAAACATGATCGCCAGAAGGTTCACGCCTGAGAACTTCGGTCTACGTCCGAAGAAAGTATGAACTTCTGCTCAATGCAGATGACCGACCCCCAGATGAAAGGGCTGCTAGCCGTGATGGCCGTGATGGCCGTGGCGCCAGCGCTGGCCCTCAATCCCTTCGGCGCGACCGGTGTTCCACGCGCCAGCCTTGGCGCGCCACTTCCACTACCACTTGGGTGCGTGTCGCCAAGCCGAAGCGTGTGAAGATAATCGACAGATGCGACTTCACCGTCGCCTCGCTGATGTCGAGTTCGCGGGCGATAACCTTGTTCGACACACCTTCGATCAGCAAACCCAGCACATCGGTCTGGCGCGGCGACAGGCCCAGGGCGTCGAAGGCGGGTTCGGCGGCCATCATGCGGCAGGGTGGCGCGGCTTGCAGTGCGGCAGCCGGGATGTAGACGCGGCCGTTCATCACAGCCCCCAGGGCAAGCATCATCGAAGCCGATGACAGCGTCTTGGGCAGGTAGCCGCAAGCGCCACGGTCCAAGGCGCGGGTGATGGTTTCGACCGAGGCGTCGGCCGACATCACCACCAGCCGAGCACTGCTGGCCGCCAGCAAGTCGGGCAGCGCGGCCAGGCCGTCGCCGTCGGGCAACTGCAAGTCCAGCAACAGCAGGTCGATGTCGGGGTGCAGCTGCAACAGCGCTTTGGCGTTGCGCAAGTCGCCCGCTTGCAGCACGCTGGCGCTGGGGTAAGCGCGGGCCATCACTTCGGCCAGGGCATCACGCAAGAACGCGTGGTCGTCGACCAACAGCACTTTTCTCAACTTCGATGTGCGCGGTGTGGCGCGCATTCCATGCTTTGGAGACGACCGGACTTTAGCGGCCACCAACGACAAGCAAGCCACAAGCCGCCGACAAGGCGGGTCAGGCCTGACTTTGCGTCGCAAAAGCCACGAATTAATCTACCACATGCGCATTCGCCATCGCATCGCGGTTGAAGACCTTGGCCGGGCCGGCACCCATCAGCAGCTTCTTCACCGGCAACTCCATCTTTTTGCCCGACATCGTGCGCGGAATGGCCACCACCTGGCTGATGCTGTTGGGCACATGCCGTGCCGACAGCGCCAGTCGGATGGCCTGCTTCAGGCGCGCCGTCAGCGCATCGTGCGGCACCAAGCCGTCGCGCAGCACCACGAACAGCGGCATGTCGCTTTCGCGGCCCGGGTTATTCCAGATCGACCACCAGGCTGTCCAGCACCACGGGCTGCACTTCCACCGCACGGAAGAGCTCAGACGTGCCCATGCGGATGCCGTCGCGGTTGATGGTGACGTCGCTGCGGCCGTAGATCACGGCACCGCAGGCACCGGATTCGGGGTGCGGCGTGATGCGGATCCAGTCGCCATGCCGCCAAACGCCTTCAAACATGCCGAAGTAGCTGCCGCGGCAACGCTGCCCGCCAGCGTCGTTCCAGACGAAGAGCGGCACCGACGGCATGGGCTGCGTGCACACCAGCTCACCCACTTCGCCAATCAAGGATCGGCCGTCTTCGCTGAACGCGTGCACGGCCGCGCCCAGGCTGGCCACGAAAGCGCCGGCGAAGTCGGTGCCACCGCTGATGGGGTTCAACCAAATGCTGCACCGTGGGCAGCCCGGCCAACACCTCGTGCAGCACCGCGCGACGGTTGTGCACAGTACCGCCCCACACCTGGCCGTCGAAGGCAATCAGCAGCTTGGGTTCGATCTGCCGGAAGCGGTCGAGCACAGCCACCGGGCCCATGTCGGGCGAACACACCTCCACAGCCCACCCACGCTGGCCACGGCCAGGAATGCCACGATGGTGTGCGGCGTGTTGGGCAGGTAGGCGCACACGCAGTCGCCACGCGCCACGTCAGCGGCTTTCAGCCGCCGCAAAAGCACCCACCTGGCGGCGCAGTTCAGGCCAGCTCCTGTCCTCTGACGCAGCGATGTGTTCGTTCTGGAACACGATGGCCGGGTGCCCCGCAGCGTGGGCGGCGTCGGCATGGCGCAAGGCGTGTTGCGCATAGTTCAGCTGCGCCCCGGGAAACCACTTCGCGCCGGGCATCACGCGCGCCTCGATCACGGCGTTGTGGGGTGTCGACGACTGCACATCGAAGTGGTCGAAGAGGCTTTGCCAGAAGGCCAGAAGGCCGGCAGGTCGGTGGTCGACCAAACCCAGAGCGCGTCGTAGCTGTCGAATCGCAAACCGCGCTCGCGGGCCAGGCAGTCGGTGTATTGGGTGATGCGGGGGGTCGGGCGGGGAACGGGTTGGCCTGCTGCTGTGGGCATGGCGGGTCCGGCGGCGAAAGCGCGGCAAAGAAGCGACTTCGAGTCTATTGATTCCGCCTCGTCGCGACACTGCTTGCCGCGCCCATCACACGGCGCCCATCACGCGGCGCCAATCACGCGGCCCGGTCGTTCAGCCGCCGGATCTGGCCAACTTGAGTGGCCGTGAGGCACATCGAGCGGCCAGCCGCGGGAAGTAGCTGCTGCTGCTGGCGCATATCTTGTCGAGGGTGTTGTCGTCACAACCCAGGCCGGCAACACCAAGGCGCTCAGACAGCGCCTGCGCTTCGTCTGGTGTATAGCCCAGTGGTGCCGCAGCGGCGTCCGGTGCTTGCGCCGCCCGAACGGCCAGGTGACAAACCAATGGGGCCATGCTGTGCCCGGCAAACGCCGCGGGTGGGCCGAAGTTGAATTCAATGTCGGTGCGGCCCACCATGCTCGAGCTGGCGCGCGTGGTGACAAAGCGCAAGTAAGCCAAGAATTCACCCTGCTGCTGCACGCGGTAGACGATGGGATCGTGGTTCTGGATGTGCACGCCGTCGTCCCAAAGCAAGAGCTGCGTCCAGTTGGTGACTGCCGAAGTGTTGAAGGCAAAAACGGCGTCGATTTCCTTGTGCAGATAGGCCGCCTGTTGGGCCAGACCGCCGCCCAAAGAATGGCCGACGGCATAAATTTCGACGCGCTGGTTTGACGCCATGTGCAGGGCTTTGAGTTGCACCAGCGCTTGCATCGTGGCCCGCAAGCGCTCAATGGCGATCGTGTACTGGCGCGGCGGCACGCCAAACGCGATCATCAAGTTATCGGGCCAATCGTGTCCGGCTTGGTCCAGCGTGTTCTCGGTGCCGCGGAAGACGATGGCCACCTGCACGGGATGCGCAGGACCAAAGCCAGCACCCGGTTCGCGGATGAAAGTGTCATAGAACAAGCCCTCTTCTGCCGCGCAGAAGGCGGCCCCTGGCATGCGCGCCCAGCCCCCGTTGCTGCCCGCTTTCGGGTCCTCCAGCGGATGGGTGGACAGCGGCTGGCCCCGCAGGCAGGCCTTGGCTTCGCTGCGCACGGCAGTAGAAGCCTTCGTTTCGTGGCGGTGGTAAACCACGTTGGCCAGGTAGGCCATGGGCAAGAGCGTGCGAGACAACTCCACGGTGTTTCCAGCTTGGCTCATGGCCAGTCTGGCCGAAGGCACTGGCGCTGGCACGGGCCCGGTCACCTTTGTGGGTGCCAAGGTCGGCGCCAGGCGGCTGCGGTCCATCTGGGTGGGCGGCGGTTTGACCATCACCAGTTCCCGGTCGCAAACGCCATAGTCACCCCGATCAACACAGTCGCGGTGGGACGCCTTCACACGCTGCTGGTCCTTGTAGGCGGCTGTCGCGTAGGAGATGGCACCGCAGCCTTGCAGAGACGACAGAACGAGTGCCAGTGCCGCCGACAAGGCACACAAGGCGACGATCCGGTGTTTCGGCGCGCATGGCTGACCTGGATTGACGCCACCTTGGGCGTTCAAATTTTCTGCCGCTGAAACCAACAACCCTTGGACCTTGATGAACATGAATGACTCCCTGTGTGCCGAACGCCGCCAGCTCACAACCTTAAGCAGTCTGCAGGTGGCGGGCCATCCGCCGAAGGACTGAGTCCGTCCACTGTCCTGGCGATGCAGCTCGGTGAGCGGCTCTGCTGCAAACGACCCCTCATCAGGTGGCCAAGCCGCCGCAATCAGACCTTTGGCGGATGCGGCACGCAGGCCAGCGCGGTGCAATCAAGCATCGCGTCACCTTCACCCCAACATTCGAGAAATGCGCACCATGCACCCGAAACTTAACGCGGTCTACACCGCCATCGCCCTGGTTTCAGCCTCTTTGGCCGTACAGGCGGGGCCTTGGCTCGCAACGGACCGTGGCGCTATTGACGCCGCCACCTTTGCGGTTACGGCGGCGAACAACGCTGGCCAACTCGCCGTCGTCGCCAACATCCACTTAGGAGGTGCCGGCTGGCAGGCCTACACCGTGAGCGGCAGCACCGCGACGCCCTTGTCGCTAGGCGGTACCCAAAGCTCCATCATCACGTCGATAAACGAGGCCGGGCTGGCCGTTGGATGGACCCGGCTTGCCGGTGGCGGTTCGGGAAGCGAGCGTGCCTTCCTCCGCAGCAGTGGCGTGACAAGCAACCTGGGTACCTTGGGCGGCAGCTTCAGCGCCGCACAGCGCATCAATGCAGCGGGGCAGATCGCCGGCGTTTCAACCACGGCTTCCGGCGAAACGCATGCGTTCCTGTTCGCCAATGGTGTGATGACCGACTTGGGGCACTCGGGCTTCCACAGTCGCGTCACCGGAATGAACGCCGCCGGCCAAGTGGTCGGCTATTCGAACCCCACCTCCGGCGGGGGGGTTGATCGCGCATTCCTTTCCACCGGCGGCGCTGCCCTCGTCGACCTCGGCACCTTGGGCGGGGCGGGAAGTATCGCCATCGACATCAACGCTGGTGGTCAGGTTGCCGGGTGGGCCGACACCGCCACAGGCCGCTCGGCCTTCGTTTACAGCAGCGGCCTCATGACGGACATCGGTGGCCTGGGTGGCAACTACTCCTACGCGCAAGCGATCAATGACGCCGGCCAGGTGGCCGGTTCAAGTAAGTTGGTACCGGGCCAATGGCGAGCCTTCGGCTACAGCGGCGGCGTGATGAGCAACCTCGGCACCTTGGGTGGCAGCTACAGCACGTCTAACGACATCAACGCAGCCGGCCAAATCCTGGGCTCATCAACGATCACTGGCGATCTGGAAGAAGACTATTTTCTGTACGACGCCGGCAGCATGCTGAATCTCGACGACCTGGTCGCCGGCCTGGGCATCGTGGACGTGAACTCAGCCGTGCTGGGCGACGGTTGGATTGCCGGCAGCGGCATCATGGCCAACGGCACCTACCGGCTGTTTCGTTTGGAACAAGCCCCCGCGCCCGAAAACAACGGCGTGCCCGAGCCCGGCTCGCTGGCACTGGTCGCCCTGGCCTTGTTCGGTGCTGTGGGCGCCAGCCGCAGGCGCTGAGCCGCGCCCCGGGCTCGGGCGGCTGACCCGGCCCGCACCCAGGCCAGGCCAGGCCAGCCCCTACCATCGGGCATGCCCAAACCCAAGCCCCTGCTGGACGCTGCCGCGGTTTCGCGCGTCATCGAGATGGCCTGGGAGGACAGGACGCCGTTCGAAGCCATCGAGACCCAGTTCGGCTTGGCTGAAGCCGACGTCATCGCGCTCCTGCGCCAGCAGCTGAAACCGGGGTCGTTCCGGCTGTGGCGGCTGCGGGTGCGCGGCCGGAAAACCAAGCACGCCGCTTTGCGACCGGCTGAGATGCAGAACGACCTGCGACACCAGGCGCGCCACCGGCTACCGCAGCGCTGAGCTTCAGCCTTGGCCTTGGCTTTGCAAGGCCCCGCCTAAGGCCTGCAACAAAGCCGACATGCCAAACGGCTTGGTCAGCAGCGGCACACCGGCCTGCACCAGCAGCCGGCTGTCGCTGGCCTCGGGGTCGCCGGTCACCAGCAAGCACGGCAGGCTAGCGCCCAATGCGTCACGCACCAACCGCACGGCCAGCGCACCGCTGCCGTCGGGCATGCGTTGGTCGGTCATGAACAGACTGGGGTGGACGGCACGCGCCTGCACCGCTTCGGCCAACAGCGCATGAAGCGCCGCCACCGAAGCCAGCGGCACCACCTGCGCACCCCATTGCTGCAAGCGCATGACCATGGCGTCGCGCAGCGCTGCATCGTCGTCCAGCACCCAGAGCACGCGGCCGCGCAGGGGCTGCTCGACTGAGGTACCCGCCAGTGCATCGGCAGCGGCGGTGTGGGCGGTGGCGGTGGCGGTGGCGGTGATGCTGGCCGCGTCGCTTGCACAGGGCAGAAGGATGCTGAAACAAGACCCCCGCCCCGGCACCGAACGCAGGACCACGCTGCTGCCCATGGCCGCTGCGCTGCGCTGCGCGATGGCCAGGCCCAGCCCCTGGCCCAGGGCGCGGTCTCGCCCTGGGTTGTGCAGCTGCACGAACTCGTCGAACACGCGCGCCTGGTCGGCCGGGGCCATGCCGATGCCGGTGTCCCAAACCTGTAGGCGCACCGCGCCCGACCGCGTAACGCGTGCAGCCACCAGCACACCGCCGCGCGCCGTGTAGCGCAGGGCATTGCTGACGAGGTTGCGCAGAATTTGTTCCAGCAGCACCGGGTCGGCCTGCACGACCAAGTTGGTCGGGCGCAGGCGCAGCCTCAGGCCCCTGGCGCTGGCAGCAGCTTGGTCGTGCTGCGCCAAACCATCCCACAGCTTTTGCAGCGGCACGGCCTGCACGCGGGCTTGCACTACCAGCGGGTCCAGCCGCGAAAGGTCGAGCAAGCCGTCCAACAAGCGCTGCATCGACGCCACCGCGGCCTGCAAGCGCGCGACGAGCCCGGGTCGTGTCGGCGCGGCAGCATCGGAATCGGCATCGGCATCGGCATCCGGCAGCAGGCTGGCCAGCAAGCCAATGGTCAAAACCGGTTGGCGCAAATCGTGGCTGGCCGCGCTGAGGAAGCGGGCCCGCGCCAGGTTGGCCTGCGACAACTGCTGCGTGCGCTCGGCCACCCGCTGTTCCAGTTCAGCCGCCAATGATTCGGCCGCGCCAGTGGCCGCCACCATGCGCGACACCAGGAAAACTGACATGGTGCCCAGCACCACAGGCGCGACGAAGGGCAACATGAATAGGTCGGCCAACACCGACCGGCCTTGCAGGGCCGCGTAGTCGTGAACGCCGGCCAGCACACCAGCAGAAACACCCAGGGCCACCAGCAGCAAAGTGCCGCCACGGCGCTGCCAAGCCAAGCGCAGCAGCAGCACCAGGGCCGGCAAGGCGGCCAGCGCCAACACCGGGTAACTCCAGCGCCGCAACAGACCCATGCGCGTGGCCGCGTGGCGCAGGTCCAGGCGCTCGGCCATGTTGGCGTGGTCTTGCCAGGCCAGCACGGCCGCCAGCAACGGCAGCACCAGGGCCAGCCCCCACAGCAAACGCCGGTGCCAGCGCCACCCATTGCTGGCCATGGCGTGCGCGAAGGCCCCCAGCAGCACCACCGACGCCACCTGCGCGGTGTAGAAAGCCCAGTCGCCAACACCGCCCGATGCGATCGACTGGTCGGCAAAGTACACCAGGTTGCGCAGCGCCATCAACAGCGACAGCGCGCCGAAACAACCCAGCGCCACCTCGCTGCGCCGGCGCAGCCACACCACCAACATGAACAGCGCCAGGCCCAGCGAAGCCTGGTTCAGCGCCCGCGGTATATCGCGGTAGACCAGTTCCAGCTGCGCATGGCTGCGGCGCAAGCTGTCGGCGGGCCCGATCGCGGGCGCTGAAAGCAGGCCACTGCCGGCGTGCTGCACTTCCACCTGCAAGACATTGCGGCCGGCCCGCAGCAGCCCCGGCGGCAAGTCGATCAAGGCGGGCGCACTGGCCCGGCGGCTGCGGAAGTCGGGCCCGTCACCGCGCTGCTGCACCACATGGCCGTTGAGGCTGACGCGCCGGTGCTGCGAGATGCTGCTGAAGGACACGGCCATGGGCACGGTTGACACAGTCGCCTGAGCCGCCAGATCGAAGCCGAGCTCGTACTGCGCACCGGCCCGGGCTTGCGGCCCGCGTTGGGCCCAGTGGTCGGGCAAGGTGATGTCGACCCAGGTGCTGCCCTGGTCGTGGCTGACACGGGCTTGGGTGCTGGTGATGATGGGTAGTTCTGCCGCTTCGGGCGGCGCCGCGTGGGCAGTCCAGCCAGCCAGCAGGCCCACGCACAGCAGCAACCGCACCCAGACCGGTCGGCACAGTTGGCGGCAGCCTTGGGCAAGGGTGTGTTGGGTCGCGGTCATGGGGGTCAGCGCCGCACGGAGCGAGTTACGTCGCGCGGACTGTACGGTGCCGGACGGTCGTAGAGAGAAGCAGCGTCGTCACAGCTCACGGGGCCGTTTTCCCAGGTATAAGTCGCTGGGTCACGGCAATGTGGCCACGACCATGAATTCCACCCACGTGCTCAATCGAGGTGGTCGTGGCGTTCGTTCACCGCTGGACCAGATCTGAACTTGTTCTGTTCGATGTCCTGGTCCAAGGCTGCGCGTCGGGTTTTCGGCTTATCGCTTCCAGAACGCCTCGACGGCCTTCATCCGCCGGCGCTTTTCGGTCGTGACGTACACGGTCGTGGTGGCCAGTGACGCATGCCCGAGGTTCTGCTGTGCGATCTCGATCGGCATCCCGCTGGCAATGGCGTGGCTGGCGTGTGAGTGGCGCATCCAATGGGTGCTGGCCCGCATGAAGCGCTCTGCTCCCTTCTCATCGCCCTGCCCTCGCAGCACCGTGGCGCAGTCCACGAAGAACGCCTTGATCTGGTCGTAGAACGTCGTCGCAGCGATCCCATTCCGAGGGTCGAGTACCTGGCCGTTGCTCAGCCCCGGTGCGCGCACTGCAGCGTCGCTGGCCTTGCCCAGCAGGAATGCCCCCTGGTTGCCGATGTCCTCGGGGTCGGCGTCGAGCCCCCGCGACTCCATGTACTTGGCCAGCTCGCCCGCCACATCAAAGGGCACCGGCACCTCGCGCTCCTTCTGCCCCTTGCCGATCACCCGCAGCATCCAGCCCTCCATCGCCTGGTC
>Ga0209181_10011434_pt1 | contig 11374 bp, 10 predicted proteins | sample MAT05_FD_187208 | JGI IMG/M metagenome (GOLD analysis project Ga0209181, IMG submission 187208) | Freshwater microbial communities from Lake Fryxell liftoff mats and glacier meltwater in Antarctica - MAT-05 (SPAdes) (version 2) | ecosystem: Environmental > Aquatic > Freshwater > Ice > Liftoff... | reverse complement strand
CCCTCGCATCCACCTTCGTTGATGACTTTGAAGACGGTGTCGTTAATCTGAAATGGCTCGTGACGTCGCCGGGGGTTGGGTGTAACGCAACCGAATCAAACGGCACCTATTCCTTCAAGCTTGCAGATGTCGACCCCTGCTCTTTGACGACGAGCAGCGCGTATGATCTCCGAAACGATGCGGTGAGCCTTTCGATTTCGCCCATCACCAATTACTACCCTCCGTTGAAGTTCTTCTTCCGCATTGTGGGTATCGGTGGAAACTTCGCCGAGCTCGCGTTCCAAGATGGTCAGTTCGTCTCTTCCTACAGCGTGAACGGGATGACGACGGTCCTCAATTCTGCCTACGACCCTGCCCCCGATTACTGGCGCATTCGCGACGCGAACGGCACGCTTTTCCTTGAGAGCTCAGGAAGTGGCACCAGCTGGGATATCGAGCAAAGCTTCCCGGAGCCGTTTGACGTGGCACGCGTTCAGGTGTCCTTCGGCGTAGATATTCAGGCAAAGCTCCCGCAAACCGTCGGGATCAGCGTCCGGGCCTACAATACGTTGCAGTAGTCGGCCAGCGAAACCGGTGGTGGTGACGTCCCCGACCCAGGAAGAAGCACGCCTTGACCCATCCTGGCGACGCACCGCGAGGTCATGCTACTCTCCTCTTTGTGCGCCCCAATGTAGCGCCCTGCAAACGTGCGCTAGCAAGCATCTGGCAGGAATTCCCGGGCCTTGAGCTGGCCCTGGTTTTCGGTTCTGTGGCCCGAGAACAAGCCACCGAAGAGTCCGATCTGGACATTGCCGTAGTGGGCAAGAATATCGACGTCTTGGAACTCACTCGGCAGGCCGAGCGATGAGTGAACCGCGAGGTCCAGGTCGTGGTCTTGGACGATGCTTCGATTGTGCTCTTGAGCGAACTGGTGGCAGAGGCTTTGCCTTTGTACGAACGAGCCGATGGTAGCTACGCACGTTGGGTCTCGCGAACGCTCCTCCTCCTCGAAGACGATCTCCCTTGGTACCATCGCCAACAGGCTGCTTGGCTGAAGCGCGTCGCTGAAGAGGGTCTCTGATGGTGAAAAGCCTGACCTCATCGCGACCAAGCTGATTCAGCTTCAGGACCGCCTGGTTGCCCCAAGCAAGAACCTAGGCCAAAGCTTCCTCAGACTTCATGAGTCCGGAGTCATCGGTCAAACCGTGCTTGAGCCGATGCAACGCGCAGTCGGGTTACGCAACATCGTGGCGCATGGTTACGAACGAATCGCTCCAGCGCTCGTCTACACCGCAGCCACCGAGGGAGCATTGGATCTCCAGGCTTTTGGCAGCGAGGTGGCGCGCTGGCTTGAGCGGCGAAGAGCTTGAGGCAGCCGGCCATTTCTGCAGCAACTCCGATTTTCTCGATGGCAAGGCCGATTGCCGCTGACAACCCGGATCGAAACGACTAGCGTCTGAACATCTGACGAATTCGTTCACGGATTTTCCCTTCATTCTGAGCCCGCCCATGACCGCATCTGAAACCGAACGCCGCGAATCGATTTTGGAGGCTGCCGAACGCCTCTTTTGCCACTACGGCTCAAGCAAAACAACGATCGGCGATATCGCGAAAGAAGTCGGCATCGGCGTGGGCAGCGTTTACCTGGAGTTTGACTCGAAAGACGACATCGTGCTTGAGCTCACCCGTCAGCGGCACCGTGACGTGCTTGAAGCGATGCGCCAGGCAGCGCGCGAAGGAACGTTTGCCGAGCGGCTCACGCGCATGCTCTTGGCGCGCACTCAGATCCTCTACAAGTTTGCGGAGCTTGGAACGCATTCTTGTGACCTCGTGCAGTGTGAATCTGAACCGCCCAAGCACTGGGGTGCCACTTCTTCGGATGAGGAAGTGACGCTGATCGCAGCGCTGATTGAGCGTGGCGGACGCGAAGCAGAATTCGCAATGCACAACCCGCGTGCCACGGCTGAATTGATTCTGCGTGCGTGCGCGAGCCTCACTCCACCTTTGCTCTTCCGACATAAAGAGCGCGACGCAATGCGTGCCGTTCAAGATCTTGTGAGCTTGCTGCTCATCGGCATTGTTGCGCGCCCGCGTGCATCGGCCACGGCAGCATCCGCTTCGCCTCGGCGCCAGCGTTTCGGCAGTCGTTGAAGGGAATATGCGGCAGTGCTTTCAGTTTGGGGAGCCCCAGCAGACTCTTTATTTTGGGGCCTTGACTGTGTGTTGAAGAGATTTACGTTTCGTTCATCATTCAAGCCCTCCCCTTTGAGCCGCTGATTTTCCGGGCCGTCGGCGTCCGCGGCTCTCCCTGAAAGGTCAGTATGTCGATGCTTCGTGATGGCGCCCCGGTTCCCCAAAATCCCTTCCCCGTACTCGCCTTGCGTTCGGGGGTCGTTTTTCCTGGCACGACGCTGACTCTCACCGTCGGGCGGTCCAGCTCAATTGCTTTGATTCGCAAACTGCACATCGGGGACGTGATTGGCGTCGCCACTCAGCGCTCCGCCAACACCGTGGAGCCCCAAGCAGAAGACCTTTTTGGGACGGGAAGCTTTGCAAAAGTTGTCCAGATCGTGCGCCAAAGTGACACGCGCTTTCAGGTTGCACTCGAGGGTCTGGGGCGTGCCTCGTTTTCCAGTTTCTTGGCTGATGGCCCCTTCTTGCAAGCTCACGGCGAGCTCTTGCCTGAAGTCCACGGGGACACGCCCGAGGCGCAGCTTTGGGCCGAACAGCTCGCACAAAAAGTTTCACAAACTTTGTCGCACAACGGAGGCGCGCTCAGTGAGCAAAACCTCAAACATCTGACACCATCCGAAGCCGCCGATCGCGTAGCTTCAATGCTCCCTATCGAAACGGAACAAACGGTGGCCGTGCTGGCCGAGGCTCGTGTGCCGGAACGCTTGCAGAAAGTGCTTTCGCTGCTGAATGAGGCACAAGTACGCTCGGAGCTTAAAGAGAAGATCGAGAAGAATGTGCGCGAGCAATTCGGCAAGCATCAGCGTGAAGCGGTGCTCCGCGAGCAGTTGAAGGCCATCAAGAAAGAACTCGGCGAAAAAGAAGGGGATGATGTCGAGAGCCTGCGAGAGAAATTTGAGGCGAAGGGTCCACCTGCCGAAGTGAAGGAGGTCTTTGAGCGCGAGCTCGGGCGCTTGGAGTCTGCGCAGGGCCCCGAGGCATCCGTTATTCGGAACTATCTGGATTGGCTCGCGGAGCTGCCCTGGAACGTGCGTGCCGAAACGCAGGATGATCTCGACGCGCTTGCGGCTCAACTCGACCGCGATCACACTGGGCTTGAGGATGTCAAGAAGCGCATCCTGGAGCACATGGCCGTGCACAAGCTCTCCGGCAATAAGAAAGGCACGATCTTGTGCTTGGTCGGCCCGCCCGGAGTTGGCAAAACGTCACTCGGTGAATCCATCGCACAAGCGACCGGCCGACCCTTTGCGCGTATTTCGCTCGGTGGCGTGCGCGATGAAGCGGAAATCCGTGGGCACCGCCGCACGTACGTCGGCGCATTGCCCGGACGCTTGATCCACGCGCTCCGCAAGTTAAAAGCCAAAAATCCAGTCATCTTACTGGATGAGATCGACAAACTCTCCGCTGGTTATTCAGGGTCGCCCGAGGCCGCGCTCTTGGAAGTGTTGGACCCCGAGCAGAATCATACCTTCTCGGATCACTACATCGAATTGCCGTTTGATCTGAGCGAAGTTCTGTTCCTGTGTACCGCGAACACACTGGAAACGATCGCGGCCCCGCTCCGCGATCGGCTCGAAATAGTGGAACTGAACGGCTACACACCCGAAGAGAAGCGCCAGATTGCCCGCAAACACCTGATCCACAAGCGTCTAGAAGAAAGCGGGGTTCCCGACAATACACTCACGATTACGGACGGCGCCTTAGACTCGATCATCACGCGCTACACCCGTGAAGCCGGGGTGCGCCAGTTGAGCCGCGAGCTGATGCGTCTGATCCGTTCGGTGGCGCTCAAGGTAGCTCGCCATCACGCCGATGAGCCCCTCAAGCTCAACGTCGACACCGAACAAATCAAGGAGTATCTCGGCAAGGCCCGTTTCGACACGGATTTGATCGAAGGCCCGCAAACGCCAGGTATCGCCACAGGCCTGGCCTGGACACCCTTCGGCGGTGACATCCTGTTCATCGAAACGTCGAAAATGCCTGGTAAAGGTCGCGTAGAAATCACAGGGCAATTGGGCGACGTGATGAAGGAGTCCGCTCGCGCAGCGCTCAGCTATCTGAAGAGCCACACCAAGGAGTTGGGAGTCGCTGCCGACACCGTGGATCAATTCGACCTCCACATTCACGTGCCCGCTGGCGGTGTTCCCAAGGATGGGCCATCCGCTGGAGTCACGATCTTCACGGCACTCGTTTCCTTGCTCACCGATCGGTTGGTGCGTTCGGATACAGCGATGACCGGCGAATGCACGCTGCGGGGGCGAGTGCTCCCGGTGGGCGGAATCAAGGCAAAAGTGTTAGCCGCGCACCGCTCGGGCATTCGGCGCGTGATTCTGCCCAAGAAGAATGCGCCCGATTTGGAGGATCTGCCGGCAACAATTCTAAGCGAAATGGAAGTCGTGCTGGCGGAAGATATGAGCGAGGTGCTCGCTGCGGCGCTAGAAGCTCCCCGCAATTCAGCGGGTGTGCTCCAGGCACCTGCACCAGGCACGCTCGAGAACCCGCTCGCTGACGTAGGGGCGTAAGCGCTCGACCGACATTGCTGCGGCCCTTGGCCAACTGGCATCCGCTAGCGGCGTTGAGAAGCTGTGGCTGCGCTTGGTCCCAAACTGAGCTACCGTTGGCTTCATGTCGAGCGATGTCGCACGGGGGTTACTGTCGGGAGCCCCTGCACTCCGTTACGTGACCGGATGGCGCCAGCCCTTCGAACCTGGCTCCTGCCCTTGGCATGTGCATCCGTCTCTGGAGATTGCGTTTCACCCCGTGACAGGGGGTGTCACATCGACTCAAGGCGGCCTGAGTATTGAGTTTGATTCCGGGAGCGCCGTCATCTACCCGCCGGGCGTTTCTCACATTCAGTCGAGTGATCGGGCAGGAGAAGACTGGTGCGTGCACACGATCGCAGGAGAAAACAGCACATTCGTCTTGCCGGACACATTGCACATATCAAACCTGAAGGACCCTCAATTCATCTCAGAAATTGAAGCCCTGACACGTCTGGCACCGATCATCGACGACTTGGATCAAGCTGTTCTCGATCATCGCGTTACGGCTCTGATGATACGGCTCTTGAAATCGGAAGCTGCTCAAGCCAACGCGACAGAAGATGCGGCACACGCTTACTGTCGCAAAGCCGTCAACTTTATACATGCCCACTATCAGGAAATCGGCCAGCTTACGGACTTGGCCGAACACGTGGGCATCAGCTACCACCATTTACGCCACTGCTTTTCGCGCATCCAGAAGCAAAGCCTGAGCAACTACGTGACCTGGGTCAGGCTTGAACGCGCCCGTGCCATGCTGCTCCACAGTCAGCTCCCGTTGGCCGATATCGCGCGCGCCACCGGCTTCGCCAACGAACGCTATTTTTCGACGTGTTTTCGTAAGGCCACAGGTTCTGCCCCAGGCTCGTATCGGATTCGAATGCGCGGTGCTGGCGCTTTGCCGCCAGAAGCTCTGGCCACGATCGCGCCCAAGCCCATCGTTCGACAGCAGCGATAGTAAGCATGCGAACTATCTTGAGTCGTGTGGGAATGGCGCCCGTACGTCTCCGAAAGTCTGACAGTCGAGCAAGAGCCCAGAGCCAAATTTAGTAACCACGCTCAAATATTGGAAAAGACTTCTCGCTGCGTGGTTGCTAGCCTGTACCCAACAACTGAAGCTTCCTAATTGAAGCAGATCAGTCCCTTCAGGTCACGAACACCTGACGGGACTGATCTGCTTCAGTTGCGGAAACTCGACCTTTCGTGCCGTATTCTTCACTGTGCTAGCTGGAACGCTGGGGCTCACTCTGCCAACGCTTGGGCGAACTTCCCATGACTGCGGTAAATTGCCGGTAGAAATTGCTCGGACTGGAGAAACCTGCCGCCATGCCCGCTTCGAGGACGCCCGAACCGTTACTGAGCAGGCGGGCGGCGTACTCCACGCGCAGGCGCTGTTGGTACTGCTTGGGTGAACATTGGAGCGCGCCCTGAAATGAGCGTCGCAACCCTTCGGTACTCATTCCGCAGGTTCTCGCGAGTTCTTCCACTGAAATTTCTTCGGTGGCCCGTTGAACCAGAATATCCAACGCCTTGGCGATGCGATCAAGTGCCTGACGACGCTCCGTGTCCTGAGCCATCCGTCGCCCGGGCAGCCGCTGCAACTCGACCATGATCGGCCAAACCAAGGCTCGGACAGCATCCCGCCAGTCGGAGCGTTGTTCCGCTATTTCATTGGAAAGCGTCGATACCAAAGCACTGAGCCGCGGCTGCTCTTCGGGATGCAGACAATTCCGAAACTCCGCGCCGGCAAGTGGAAAGGGATCCAGCAGCTGCCGGTTACCTCTTGGGGTGCCAACGAGTTCCTGGGGATCGCAGTAGCAAAACGCCCAATGGCTGGTGGTGCCGGGAGAACTCTGAGCCATGTGGTGCTCCTCCGGGCCCACAACGACGACATCCCCCGGACCGAATTCGAACAGCTTGTCCTCGACGACGAAAACGCCCGTGCCTCGCCGGCAATATCCGATCTCGAAGAAATCATGGCGGTGCAGCGCGGCGATCCGATGATCTGTTTGCTCCCACTCACCCACCACGCAGGGAAAATCAGGCCACATGGGCCGATAGTCCTCGCGGATCCGGGGGATCTTCAACGACGTGGGATTAGGCATGATCTTTTTGGGAAATCAGGAAGAAGCACCGGACAGAGTTAGCTAGTTTTACACGTGAGCTTGGACCGCACCAGGCGCATCCTTACTGAGTTTATGCGCCCATTCGCTCGTTACCCACGTCCACCCACACGGCGTTACGTAACGAGGTGACTCCCGGACCATCTTCGGGGCGTGCCCTCACGCACAGAGAACGAGACAACACGGCTAACGATCAAAGTAACGCGCTTCTTCACCGAAACGCTTCACCCGGAGGCACGCCATGAACACGCAGCGCACCGCTCGAAGAACTTTCCTACTGGGTGCCGGTGGGGTGGCTGTCGGCTTACCATTTCTTGAATCGTTCCTGCCCAAGAGTGCGCGGGCACAGTCGGCACCTACACGTTTAGTGATTGTGTACAGTCCGAACGGCACCAACAATCTTCCCGAATTCATGCCCGCGGTGACTGGCCCGAACTTCACCTTGGGGACAGAAACTGCACCGCTCACCCCCTACCAAAAGAAGTTACTCGTGATCTCCGGACTGGAGATCAAGTGCCCAACGGTACCCGGGGATCAGCACACCTCCGCGATTGCCGCCATGCTGACCGGCGTGGGAGGCATGGGGAGCGACCAGTTTTCCGATGTGGCAACGTCCGTCGGAGGCGGCTGGGCGGGTGGGATCTCTGTCGACCAAGCGCTCGCCAAAACGATCGGTCAGACCACTAAATATGCTTCTCTGCAATTTGGTGTCGGAACCAGCGTTCGCTACGGCAATCACCCGATTGGTCGGCTTTCTTACGCAGGCCCGGCGCAACCTGTGGCCCCCGAAGACAGCCCGGCTGCTGCCTACGCGCGACTCTTCTCAAACACATCAGCACCGCCAACGCCCGGCATGCTCGACGCGAATCTCAAGCGCGACAAGAGCGTGATGGACTTTGTGATCAATGAGTTTGGCGCTGTGAGCTCGGCCGTTTCAACGGAAGACAAGCAACGGTTGGATCAACACGTGAGCATGCTGCGAGAGGTGGAACGCAGCCTGAGTGTGACGCCGACCAGCAACCTGGCTTCGTGCACCCAGACCATGTTCAGCGCCATGGGAGATCCGAGCGCTGCCGACAATTTCCCTAACGTCGCCAGGCAACAGCGTGACCTGATGGTGTTGGCGCTCTCCTGCAACCTGACGCGCATCGCTACCCTGCAGTATTCCTACGCGCGCTCGCTGCAGACTTTTTCTTGGCTGAACGTCGCGAGCGACCACCACACCATGTCCCACGAAGCCGTGCCAGGCGGTGACGGAGCAGCCGAGGCCGGCATGCAGAAGATCAACAATTGGTATGCCACCGAACTCGCAGAGCTCCTAAAAAGTCTGGATGCAATCAATGAAGGCGGCTCCACGTTGCTCGATAATTGCCTGGGCTGGTGGTGCAGCGATGTGGCCGACGGAAAGGACCACAATTGGGCGGATTTGCGCGCTTTTCTCTTTGGATCCTGCGGAGGCCGCGTCAACACAGGTCAACATGTCATGTACGGAGCGCGAGCACGCGCGCCCGGCGGGGATTCGGACTACGCGTACGGTTGGAACAATGGCGAACCTCACAACAAGTTACTCGTGACACTCCTGAATGCTTTTGGAGTGCCCGCCACCACGTTCGGAACTGCGCTTGGCAGTGGCCCACTCACCGGGATCCTCAAGTAATATGAAGTACTCATTAGTGCTCGTTTCACTGGCTTGCATCTCCGCAAGTTGCGCCCCTGAATCATCCGAGCGCCTTGCCGGTGACGCCAGCGGGGGCAACGGCCCGAGCGGAGCTCACACCGGCGGTTCTGCAAGTTTTGCGACCAGTGGCTCAACTTCAACCGCTCAAGGTGGCTCGACCGGCGGCAATTCGAGCTCAGATATGAGTGGCGGCGCGACTTCTGCCGCAGGAGGCAAGAGCGGCACGACATCGGGCGGTAGCGCCACCACGACATCGGGCGGAAGTGGCAGCGGAGGAGCCTCCAACCCCGTCATTCCAGCAGGGGGAGGCCAAGGAATGAGCGGCGAGCTGAATGGCTTACGTTGGGAAGCGCTCTGTCGACAACAGATGCCTCCAGGTTCTGCGGCTTGCCCGAATTTGCCGTTAGACAATGTTTGCCCAATCGACGCGGCGGATCCGAATAGTGATCGCCAGGGCTACTACAGTACCGACAAAACAGTGACATTTCCTGGGACTCCGGGTGTGATTTACAACGTTCAGATCCGAGTCCGCGGCGTAGTGGAGTTCCGCGACTACGCCAACGGCATGCCAGATGGCGAGCACTTCTACATTGGCGGGGACGCTCCTGATTTCTCCAGTGAGGGCGAAGAAGTGCACCTGAATCTTTACAGCTTGTCTGTCTCATCGCCCAAGCAAATCTACTTCCTCAACGATTCCGCAGGTGGTACTGGCACGGTGTCATCCGTCGCGCTCATCGATCAAACCCGAACCATTGCGATCGAAGGGGGAGCCAGCGTACGGGCCGTCGCCTTTGATCGAAATTGCAATGCCTACATGAATTGCACCAGCTACGATGGCACCTGCACGCCGTTTATCGTGCCCGGTGTTCCGCCCTACCCGAACGCCTTCAGCGGCCAGTTTCTACAGCTGGATGTGCTCGGTTTGGCGCCCAAGAACTAAAGATCTTTCAACGCTTGCCAATGCCCCCTGGGCGGCAGCATTCTCGCGGCCCCATGAGCGAGCCCACGCGTCCGAGCGAAGCCACAGCGCTGAACTTTATCCACGAAATCATCGAGGCTGATCGCGCCGAGGGGAAGCAGGGAGGGCGCATCGGTACGCGTTTTCCGCCAGAGCCCAATGGCTACTTGCACATTGGCCACGCCAAATCGATCTGCCTCAACTTCGGTACCGCGTTGAAGTACGGCGGAACCTGCAATCTGCGTTTTGACGATACGAATCCCGTTGCCGAAGACGTGGAGTTTGTGGATTCGATTCAAGCGGATGTGCGTTGGTTGGGCTTTTCTTGGCCCGCGCCCACGCTCTTTGCCTCTGATTATTTCGAGCAACTCTTTGACTGGGCCATCACGCTCATCAAGGCGGGGAAAGCTTATGTCGACAGCCAACCGCTCGAAACGATCAGGGAGCAGCGCGGCAACTTCTACACCACCGGCAGCGACAGCCCGTTTCGGAGTCGCAGCGTTCAGGAAAATCTCGACCTCTTTCAGCGTATGCGCCAAGGCGAATTTCCCGACGGCGCTCATGTGTTGCGCGCGAAGATCGACATGCAATCACCGAACCTCAACCTGCGCGATCCGCTCATGTACCGGATCCGGCACGTGGCGCATCACCGCACCGGGAACAAGTGGTGCATCTACCCAATGTACGACTTTCAGCACGGCCTTTCCGATGCCATTGAGCAGATCACGCATTCGCTCTGCACACTCGAATTTGAGGATCACCGCCCACTATATGACTGGTTTGTGGGGGAATTGGCCCTAGATCCGCGGCCACGCCAAATCGAGTTTGGTAGACTGAAGCTCACCTATACGATCCTCAGCAAGCGCCACTTGCAGCGCCTGGTGCGCGATGGCGTGGTGAACGGCTGGGATGATCCACGCATGCCCACCTTGGCAGGTCTACGGCGCGGAGGTTACACCCCTGAGGCCATTCGCGGCTTCATGGAACGGGTGGGTATCTCGAAGCGGGATGGCGTCGTCGATGTGTCGCTTTTGGAGCATGAGTTGCGCGAAGATCTGAATGCGCGCAGCTCACGCGTGATGGCGGTTTTAGATCCGATCAAAGTGGTGATCGAAAACTATCCCGAGGGCGAGAGCGAGGAATTCGAGGCTGTGAATCACCCTGACCACGCCGAGCGGGGGACACGCAAAGTTACCTTCTGCCGCGAGCTGTATATCGACCGTGAGGATTTCCTTGAGGAAGCCCCCAAGAAATGGTTCCGCCTGTCGATCGGCGCCGAAGTGCGGCTGCGCTACGCCTGCCTCATCAAGTGCCATCAAGCCATCAAGGATGCGGACGGCAACGTCACCGAGTTGCGCTGCACCTGGGACCCTGATTCTCGCGGTGGCGCCCCGAAAGACGGGCGCAAGGTTCGCGGCACCCTGCATTGGGTCTCAGCCAAGCACGCTGTGGACGCTGAAGTTCGCCTCTATGATCGGCTATTTTTGGCAGAAAATCCCATGGCCGCCGATGGGGAAGACGGCTTCCTCAAGCACTTGAATCCCAATTCGAAGATCGTGCTCAAGGGCTGCAAGCTAGAGCCTAGGCTGGCTCAGCTGAAGCCAGGTGAGCCTGTGCAATTCGAACGCGTCGGTTATTTTTGTGCCGATCTCGACAGCACTTCGACAGCCCCCGTGTTCAATCGCACGATCACGCTAAAAGACAGCTGGACGAAGCAAGAGTCGAAGTGAACGCCGCGAACACGCGGCGATTCGGAATCGGAATCGGAATCGGAATCGGAATCGGAATCGGCGGGAAGCCCCCACGCACGCTCCCAAATAGTAAGCATGCTTACCATCTCATGCTTAACTCACAGGCACTCAGCGTCCTTGTCCGCTCTCACAGGCGCTCGGCGCCCATGTCC
>Ga0209181_10011433_pt1 | contig 11375 bp, 10 predicted proteins | sample MAT05_FD_187208 | JGI IMG/M metagenome (GOLD analysis project Ga0209181, IMG submission 187208) | Freshwater microbial communities from Lake Fryxell liftoff mats and glacier meltwater in Antarctica - MAT-05 (SPAdes) (version 2) | ecosystem: Environmental > Aquatic > Freshwater > Ice > Liftoff... | reverse complement strand
CCGCCGAACGCACCACCGACGCCCTGCCCGGTCTGCCCGAGGACGGACTCACCCTCACCTGCGACCGCCGCAAAGCCCTCAGCCGCGAGGAAATCGGTTTCCTCACCTGGGATCACCCCCTCGTCACCGGCGCGATGGATTTGCTCATCGGGTCCGGTCAGGGCAACAGCGCCTTTGCCGTCTGGAACCACGATGGCGAGCAGTCCGTCTTTGTCGAAGCCATCTACGTGCTCGAACCCGTCGCGCCCCCCGCCCTCCATGCCGACCGTTTTCTCCCCCCCACCCCCCTGCGCGTCGTGGTGGACCCCAAAGGCGGCGACGTCTCCGGCGACGTGAATCCGCCCGCCGACGCGCTCCAATCCGGCTCCGTCTTCAAGCTCCTCGACAACAGCCGCATCAAACAAAAACTCCTGCCCGCCATGCTGGAAAAAAGCCGCCAGCACGCCACCGAACGCGCCGCCATCATTTCGGGAAACGCCGCCGAGCGCATGGCAGGCATCCTGCGCGGCGAGGTCGAACGCCTCCGCGACCTCAAAAAAGTCAACAGCCACATCCGCGACGAGGAAATCACCCTGCTCGAATCCCAGATGGCCGAACTCACCACCTGCATCAAGGAGGCCCCCCTCCGCCTCGACGCCGTGCGCCTCATCTGGCGGACTCCGGAGTGACCCAAGCGAGGGCCATTCCCTCTCCCTATCTACACACCTCTTATCCCTTCCGCCTGCAAAATCAAAAGCCTGATCGTCATAATTCGGCTAACGTCCGCAAGTTACGCGACGTTGATGCGTCGGGACATCCCAATAACACGGTTTGCGGCTGCCATGAGCTACAGCCAGCACCAGAGAGTCTGCGCTCTGACGATATAAGGTAGGTAGTAAGGAAAAACTCGAAGGTTGATACGGTGATACCCGCCTGGCCGGAGGCGATAGAGTTCAGGATGACCGGCGATCCGAAAGACGCTTCGGTCCACCTGATCCTTGAATCGCCGTCCGAGCCCGGAACGAGCCTCTTCGTAGAAAGAAATCACGTCGAGGAACTCACACTGCGCCTCCTCGACGAAACGGACGATCACGGAACCAAGCGCGCCGCTGCGGAGCGCATCACTTCCTCATAGGGCACTCCGACAACGCGTCCCTCGTCAATGGCTTGAATCCTGCCACGAATCTCGGAATCCCACGCAGCCTCGGCCTCGGGGTCAGTGGCGACATCCGCACTCTTTAGCAAGAACTCCGCGAGGGCGAGCTTCTGCTGCGGAGACAAATCCATGGCCTCTTTGGTGACTTGTTCGAGTGTAGCTGACATTAGAGAAGAATTACAGAGGTGTCGTTTCGGGTCACGCAAGAAGTGAACCGAGAGAGATTCCAGCCGTGGCGCTTTACAGCGGTGAGCAGAACCGAGGAAAGGCGCATGGACTTTTTGTTAATGCGAACTCTCCTGTTTTTTGCCGTCTGTTCTCCTCTCGAAGCCCGAATCTTCTCGCCCCGCCATCCACCGCTGTTAATTTCGCATAGGCATGGAACTTTGGTGGCACAGTCTCAATCTCCCTTTGCAGATTTTCTATGGCACGGGCTTGGTCGCGGCCCTCGCCTTGGTCGTCGAAGGGCTTTTCACTCTCCTCGGCTTCACCAACCACGACATGCCCGAAGCCAGTGTGAATCATCCCGACCAGATGGGCATGCTCTCGGTGCGAACCATCACCGGCTTTTTCTTCGGCTTTGGCTGGGCCGGGGTCATCGCCATCAAGTCCGGCCTCGGCCTCACCGCTTCCATTCTCATCGCCTGCCTCGTCGGGGCCGCCTTTCTCTTCGGCATCTACCTCCTCATGCGCGGCCTTTTCTCCCTTCACGCCAGTGGCACGCTCGACTACAAAAATGCCATCGGCCAGATCGCGAACGTCTATGTCACGGTCCCGCCTGCCCGCGGCGGCGGCGGCCAGGTCGAAGTCCTCATTCAAGGCCGGCTCCAGACCATTTCCTGCATGACGTCTCATGCCAGCGCCCTCGCCCCCCACACCAAAGTCAAAGTCACCGGCCTGATCGGCCAGGGCACTCTCGAAGTCGAACCTCTCTAATCCCAAAAAATCATGATCGAAATCCTTATCCTCGTCATCGGCGCCATCGTCACCTTCTTCGTGGTGATCGTGGCCTTCGCCTCCCGCTACAAACGCTGCCCCTCCGACAAAATCCTCGTCGTGTACGGCAAGGTCGGCGGCGATAATCTGTCCGCCAAATGCTACCACGGCGGGGCCGCCTTTATCTGGCCCATTATTCAAGATTACCAATTCCTCGACCTCACCCCGATCCCGATTGATATCAAACTCGAGGGCGCGCTCTCCCAGCAGAACATCCGCGTCAACACGCCCTCCACCTTCATGGTCGGCATCTCGACCGAACCCGGCGTGATGGAAAATGCCGCCGAGCGTATGCTTGGACTCGACCTCAACCAGGTCCAGCAGCTCGCCCGCGACATCATTTTCGGCCAGATGCGCGTCGTCATTGCGACCATGCCCATTGAGGAGATCAACACCGACCGCGACAAACTCATCTCCAACATTTCCCTCGGCGTCGAAGTCGAACTCAAGAAAGTCGGCCTCCGCCTCATCAACGTCAACGTTCAGGATATCACCGACGAATCCGGCTACATTGACGCCCTCGGAAAAGAAGCCGCCGCCCGCGCCATCAACGAGGCCAAGATCAAAGTCGCCCAGCAGGAACGCGACGGCGACATCGGCGCCGCCGAAGCCCAGCGCGACCAGCGTATCCGCGTGGCCGAGGCCAACGCCCGCGCCACCGAGGGCGAAAACCTTTCCGCCGTCCAGATCGCCCAATCCACCGCCAGCCGCCGCGAGAAGGAAGCCGAGGCCCTCCGCATTGCCACCGCCGCCGAGAAAGTCGCCGCCGCCAAATCGCTGGAAGAATCCTACGTCGCCGAGGAACTGGCCGAACGCCAGCGCGCCAAACGCGACGAGGCCGCCCAGATCGCCACGGTCGTCGTGCAAGCCGAAATCGAACGCCGCAAAATTGAAGTGCTGGCCGAGGCCCAGAAAAGCCAGATCCGCCTCGCCGCCGAGGCTTCCAAGCTCCGGGTCGAACTCGAAGCCGAGGCCGAAAAGCGCCGCATCGAACTCACCGCCGAGGCCGACGGCGCACGACTCCGCGTCACCAAACAGGGCGAGGCCGATGGTCTGAAAGCCTACATGGAAGCGCAAGCGAAAGGCACCCTCGCCCAGCTCACCGCCCGGGCCGACGGTTTTCGCGCCATCATCGAAGCCGCCGGGGGAGCCGCCCAAGCCGCCCAACTCATGGTCACGGAACAGTTGCCCAAACTCGTGGAGGAGCAGGTCAAAGCCATCTCCAACCTCAAGATTGATTCCGTCACCGTTTGGGAAAGCGGCAAGGGCAAGGATGGCAAAGGCAGCACCGCCGACTTCCTCTCCAGCCTCGTCGGCGCCCTCCCTCCGCTCCAGGAACTGACCAAAAATGTCGGCGTTCAACTCCCCGATTTTCTCGGCAAAAGCATCCAGGAAGCCGCCCCCGGCGCATCCTCCAAAAAAACACCCGCCCCCGAATCCACCCGGCAAAATGTGCGCAACTGGCTCCAGGCCCACAAAGCCCTCCTCGTCGCGTTCGACTCCGATGAGGACAAACAAATTGACGACCGCGAGATCGAAAACGCCCTCACCCTCACCCTGCAATGGGCCAGCGTCGTCCGCACCACGCCTGCCGCGAAATGGTTCATTGCCAGCGAAGGCAATGCCGTCGGACCCAAGAGCTGGAGCGAAATCGAAGCCGCTGCCAAAACCCAGGCGAACCTCCTCGTCAGCCTCGAAAACACCGACTTCTGGCTTCCTTACGAAGCCATCGTGCTGGCGCGATAGTCCGGGTTCTCCGCGTGACGCCGGCCTGATTCTTCACCATGCGATTCCGGCGCGTCCTTAAAGGATTTTTCAAAATCCTGCTGATTTTTCTCGTTGGAGCCGCGCTGGCAGCTGCCGCTGCGGGCTACTTTCTTGTCTATCCCAAGTATCAGGAATACGAAGCCATCGCGGACACATTCGATCTCGCGGAGGTGGATCGGATTCCCGCCATTTCCGAGGTTTTCGATTACGCAAACCTGCGCTACAGCCGTCTCCCTGGCGAGGTTCGCTATGTCGTGCCCCTGGCGGAGATTTCGCCGGATTTCCTCAATGCCGTGCTGGCGCGGGAAGACTCACGCTTCCATGAGCACAATGGTCTCGACTACACCGGCATCGCGCGGGCTGCACTGCGCAACCTCCAGGCGGGATCGGTCAAGGAAGGCGCCAGCACTCTGACCCAGCAACTCGCCCGCAACACCTTTGACTTGGGTGATGACCGCTGGCGGAAGAAATTTGTGGAGGCTTTGCTCGCACTGCGGATTGAAAAGGATCTCAGCAAGGATCAGATCCTCGCGGCCTATGCCAACCGCATTTATTACGGCATCGGAATGTATGGCGTGGAAACGGCCTCGCGGGCCTGCTTCGGAAAATCCGCCCGCGAACTGACTTTATCCGAGGCGGCCATTCTCGCCGGCCTCATCCGCAGCCCGAACCGGTTGAATCCGCTCGAGGATAGCCGCACCGCTCTGGCGCAGCGGGATCAGGTGCTCCGCCGTATGGAAGAGTTAAAAATGATCACTCCCGGCGAAGCCGAGGCCGCCCGCGCTGAGGAGATGCCCCTGGCCAAGCTCCAGGCTCCACCCGTGCTGGAGAACTATGCGATGGATGCCGTGCTGCGCGATCTCACGATTCTTCTGCCCAAGGAAACGATAGATCGCGGCGGCTTGAAAATTTACACCACGATTGACCGCCGCCTGCAAATGATTGCGGAAGACGCGGTGGAGTCGCGCCTGGCAAAAATCGAAGCGGAAAAAGGCTGGCCGCATCCCACCCGTGCGCAATCCCTCGAAACAACGGCTCAAAATCCGGCCGCAAAAGGGAACGAATCCTCGTACATCCAGGGTGCCTTGGTCGCGATTGACAACGAAACCGGCGGCCTCCGCGCCATCGTGGGCGGGCGCGATTTCAAGGACAGTTCATATAACCGCGCTGTGCTCGCCAAGCGGCAGATTGGCTCCACCTTCAAGCCCTTCGTTTATGCCGCCGCCTTCGATCATGGCCTGGCACCTGGAACACTGGTGGACGACTCACCAATCGCGGAAGGCGACATTGCGGGCTTGCTCAGCACCTGGTCTCCGGAAAATTCCGACCGCGGCAATCTCGGAAGGCAACCCGCCGCCATTGGACTCGTGCGTTCCCGCAACACGATGACCGTCCGCGTGGGCGAAACGGCCACGCGCAGTGTCGTGCGGGAGCTGGCGCAAAAATCCGGCCTGGAGAATGTGCCGGATCTTCCCGCGATCTATCTGGGGGCGTTTGAAACGACGCTGAAAAATCTCGCCGCCGCGTACACCATGTTCTCGAACGGCGGGGTGCGGAGGCAGCCTTACATCATCGAACGGATTGACGACCGCCACGGCAAAACCATCTACAAGGCGACCCGGGCGGAGTTACGCTGTATCAGTCCCGCCGTGGGCTATGTGATGAACGAGCTTTTGCGCGACGTGATTCGCAAAGGCACCGGCACCGAGGCAAAATCGCTCGGCCTCACCGTTCCCGCCGCCGGCAAAACCGGCACAACCAACGATTACAAAGATGCCTGGTTCGTCGGCTACACCAGCCGCCTGACTTGTGGCGTCTGGGTCGGCATGGACCGCCCCCAGCGCATCGCGGATCGTGCCTACGGCAGCAAGCTGGCCCTGCCGATCTGGGTGGATTTCATCCAGAGTGCCTCGGCTTGGAAATACCTGCCCCAGAATTTCGCGGTACCGGGGAATCTTCAGGTCGTGGAACTCTGCCGCGTTTCCGGAGCCGCCGCCACGCCGGAATGCCTGGCAGCGGGAACCGCGTATAAAGCCCAGCTTCCCGCCGTGATGATTCCTGCAACGTATTGTTTCGACCACGGTGGCGCGCTGGCAGGACTTCGCACCGATGGAAGCACTCCGGCACCGAGTCCTGAACCGCTGCACCAGGCGGATGCCACCATAATTCCCGTGGCCCCGGCCGTACCGTTCAGTCCGGCGGCTGAGCCTGCACCCGACAACGGCGTCCGTGTTATTCGCACGAAAAACGGATTTATTTTTCAGAACACCCGCTGATGCTTTTCCTGCCACGCTTCCGCTCTTGCCGGCTGCCAGCTCTTGCCCTGGTTCTTTTGCTGAATGGCTGCCAGACCAGCCGGATCGGGCGTGTCCACCAGGAGGAGATCAAAAGCTCCCTGCGCGTTTTTCAAAACGCCATCAACGGCCGTTCGTTCGAGACCCTTAATCCGATCCTCTCGCACAATGTGCAAGTGGATGGCCTGCCTCCCGAGATGTCCCTGGCGGGATTGAAAGCCGGTATGCAGTGGATGCCGGCCCGGGTTGACGGCATCCAGATTCTGTCCGCGGCAAAACAACCACAAGGCAGCGAAGTGAAGGTGGTTCTCTGCATGGGCAACAAGGGTTTGCCGCTCAGGATCGGATTCGATCAGCAGGCAAAAATCCGTTCCATTGACGGCGATCCGGTGTGGAAGCCGGCCGGGGCCACGGTGCCGACGATGTTCACCAGCCGTTTTATCGTGAGCGGCGGTCTCTTATTTGTTCAGGCCACCATTAACGAACGGACGGGATTCTTCCTTTTCGACACGGGGAGTTCGCATCTGCTGCTCAACCAGAAATATTTTACCGCCAACATGGAAACGGGCATGACCGGCATCTCGGCGGGCATCCACGGGCTCAGGCCACCCGGCGGCCTGGTCAAGGTCCGTTCGCTGCGTTGGGAGGGATTGCAGGCGCGCGACCTCATCGGGGAATTGCACGATTTTTCCAACATGGAGCGTCCGGCCATCACGCCGCTGCTCGGGGCCATCAGTCACGCGGAAGTGAAAAACTGCTCTGTGGTTTTCGAGTGGAAGCGCAAGGTCATCCAGGTTTTTCCCATCGGACGCAACGGCACCAGAAGACTTGCGAAGGGCGAAGCCGCGCCGACGGCCGAGATTCCGTTTTTGTACTTTGTCCATCTCCCGCTCTTCAACGCCCGCATCGGCGACAAGGAATTCCCCATGCTCTTCGACAGCGGGGCCCAGGTGAATTTGCTTCCGACCCTGGCAGGCGTGGAAAATCATTTCCGACCCTTCGGACAACTCACCGGCTTCAGCGATGGGGGTGATCCGCAAAAAGTGTCGGCTGTGACCGGGGCAGTGGACAATGTTTGGCTCGGAGCGGCCAGTTATCGCTGGCTGCCGTTTGTCATCCATCCGCTGCCATATTTCGCAGGTAAAGGCATGCTGGGCGTGCCAATCTTCCAGCAAAGCCGGATGGAAATCAATTTCCCGGCGAAGAAAATTTTTCTCTGGCAGTGACCTTTTGCCGCCGCGGCACGCTTATCGTTTTCGCGGTGTTGGTTCCGGCTTGGGCTTGGGCGGGCCGCCCCAGAGCAGCGAGGAAGGACGCTGTTTGATGGAGGAACTGAAGCTCTCAAGATTCGCGGTGGCGTCGGAGAGATTCTTGACAATGGCGCGCACTTCGCCCGGATCAAAACGGGTGGCGGGCTCGAGATTTTTAAGGACTTTTTGCAGGTCGTTATTGGACTTCTGGAGTCCGGTCATGAGCGTGCGGGCTTCATCGCTGAGCGGGCCCAGATTCGCATCGGTCACGGCTTTGTTAAATCCCGTGATGAGGGCCTGGAGATCCGTGCTCACCTTGTTGAGATCGGCATCCACCACAGCTTTGTTCAGGTTGATCAGAAGTTGCGAGATGCCGCTCTGAACGTCGCCGAGATTGAGCTTCTTCATGTCGCTCATCATGTTGTTCACGGAGTCGAGAATACTCGCGAGCTGACCGGGCGCGGACGGGATGTAGTAGTTGTGCGGTGTCCAGTTGACTTCAAGGGGCGGAAATTCGGCGGGGTCTTTGACGTAATTGATATCAATGTAATTCATCCCGGTGATCCCGAGAGGCTCGATGCGGGCGCGCATGCCCTGCTGGATGTTTTTCTCAATCAGAAGAGTGAGATTTTCTTTGAACATGCCGGGGAACATCTCCTTGTCGATCTCCATCAGGATCACAATGTAGTTATAGCGGTCCACTTCGCTGGAGGCGCCATATTCGTTGAAGGAGAAGGTGATCGCACTCACGGCCCCGATGGGGACTCCGCGAAATTTCACCGGCGTGCCCTTGTCCACGCCTTGCACGCTGGAGTTCACATAGGTCTCCATGTAGATGCGCTTCTTGAAAATCTGCCCGGCCCCGAAGGCGATGAGGCTCCCGGCCAGAATGGCAATGCCGATGACCATGAACAGGCCGATGCGGAAGAAATTGGGTTTGGCACTCATGCGGCTTCGCGATGGAAAAATTTATGCACAAAGGGATCCTTGGAATTGTCCCGCAGGTCCTGTGGTTTGCCTTCGGCAATAATCCCCTTGGCCTTCTTATCCAACATGATCACCCGATCCGCAACCGCGTAGATGCTGGCCAGTTCGTGAGAGACGATGACAAAGGTGACACCCAGAGCATCGCGCAATTGGAGAATGAGCGCGTCGAGTTCGGCGGAAGTCACCGGGTCGAGGCCGGCGGAGGGTTCGTCGAGAAAGAGCACCTGCGGATCGAGCGCCATGGCCCGGGCGATGGCGGCGCGTTTTTGCATTCCTCCGCTGATCTCGGCGGGAAGGTGCGCGGTGAAATTTTCCAGCCCGACCAGCTTGAGCTTCGTCCAGGCAATGGCCTCCCTCGCCTCGGGCGGGAGGGTGGTGAACTCCTCAATCGGCAAGGTGATATTTTCCGCCAAAGTCATGGATCCGAAAAGCGCGCCGCTTTGATATCCGACCCCGATGCGCCGCAGGATTTTCTGACGCTCCTCGCCGGAAGCGGAAGCCAGATTCCCGCCGTCAATCAACACCTCACCGGCGAGAGGAGGCAGCAACCCGATGAGATGTTTCAGCAGGGTGCTCTTGCCGCAACCCGAGCCGCCCAGAATCACAAAGACCTCACCGCGTTTCACCTCGAAGGAAACATGTTCGAGAAGAGCCGTCTCACCGTATCCCGCAGAGAGGTCTTTCACTTTAATAATCGCATCGGCACTCATCAGAAATCGATCACGTAATACACCACGGCAAAAACCGCATCCACCACCACAATAAGAAAAATGCTGCTCACAACCGAGCGGGTGGTGGAAATGCCCACGGAACTGGCCCCCTCCCTCGTCTGAAGTCCACGCAGGCAGCCGATCCCGGCCACCAACCCGCCAAAGACAAAGCCCTTGATCAATCCCGCCATCACATCGTGAACGCCGATGGCGCTGGTGAGTTGCTGCCACAAAGCCGGAGGCGGAAACCCCCGCAGCAGCATGACCAGAAAGCCGCCCGCCACGCCCATCAAGTTTGCGTAAATGATCAGAAAAGGCGTGACCATGATGCCTGCCAGAACCTTGGGCGCCACCAGAAACCGGATGGGATCGAGTCCCATCGTGTTGAGGGCATTGAGCTCCTCGTTCACCTTCATCGTCCCGATCTCTGCCGCAAAAGCCGAACCGCTGCGGCCCGCCAATACGATCGCCGTCATGATCGGGCCGAGTTCCCGCACCATGGCCAGGCCGACGAGATTAACCACGAAAATATCCACGCCGAATTGCTGCAAGGGCGGAGCGGCCTGGAAGGCCATGATCAGGCCGGTGAGGAAGGAAATCATCCCCACCACCACCAGGGCCTGCACGCCCGCGCGCTCGAACGTAATCCAGACGTCACTCCACCGCAGCCGCTGGGTCCCACCGCGGAAACTTAAAAAGACGACTGCCAACTGGCCGAGAAACGCGACTTGCTCCCAAAGATCCTGAAAAAAATCCGCCCCCAGCCGTCCCAGCGTTTCCACCGGGGAGTTAACGGGTTTCTTCGCCGTGTCATCGGGCTCCACATCCCCCCCGAATAGCTCAAACACCTTGGCGATCTCAGGCCGCAAACCGGTGATTTCCCCGCCTCCCCGCCTGCGCAATTCGCACAACAGCGCCGAACCTGCGCCATCGCAATACTCCACGGCCGAGGCGTCCACCGTCACCTTGCCCTTCACCGCCCCCAAGGCCTCATCCCAGATTTCCGCCACCGTATTCGCATCGAGCCGTCCGGAAAGCTTCAGGCACACGCCGCCTTCGCTGCGTTCGATTGTCAGGGCATGGGCAACTTCAGGCATCCGACCGGGAACATAGCCACACCGGGATGCGGGGTCGAGAGCGATAAAGATTGGCGGGAGTCGTCATTAGGCTGTAGATTTTCAAAATGATTCGCGGCTTCTTCCTCGCGGCAACCCTCCTTCTCTTCGTCCAGGCAGCTGTCGCAGCCGAATCGGAAAAGGTCCGGTTCAAGCAATCCGGTAATGCCCCTCGTGACTTGCCCGGCAAAAACGAAGCGTCTCTTTCCCAATCGGAAAAAACCTTTGCGTACGAAAATTATCAGGACACCTTGAAGTCGTGGTACTCAGCCCGGAAACGCCTCCGCGCCCTCAATGCTGTCAGCAAGATTTTGCAAAACGATCCGTCCTCGGACAAGGAAGTCGTGGCCATGGTCGAGTTAATGGCCATCGAGAAAAAGCAGGAAATCGAAAACCTGCGCGCGCAGCTCGCGGGTATTCTCGGCCCAGGCAAGATGGAGGATCCCAAACTCCCCCAGCCGGACCGCGAGGAAATCCTCGTGCAGGTCAAATAACCACCAGGCACCGCACAGTCGTGGAAGCACGTGTGCCTCGCGAAGGAACGCACCGCTGAAACGGAAGAATTTCTTAACCGCTGATTACGCGGATTGAGCGGATAAAGACGTTGCAGAAATTGTCTTTTTTCCCATCCGCCATATCCGCGTAATCCGCGGTTAAAATAGATTGGTCGCTGGTCAGAGGTTTTGCTTGATGCCCTTTGCGGACTTTGCGTAAGGCCTAGTTCTTTGTTTCCTCTGGGAAACAGGGAGCAGGGAGAGAAAGCGCACGACGGGGATGCGGGGTCCCCATCTCCCCGCAGCGTCCCTCCAGACATTTTTGCGCCCGGCGCAATCAGCCGGCGGGATGGAACTGAGCGTTGTTGGAGGCGACGCGAATGTGATTCCAAAAAAACCGCAGCGATGGGGTCGCGGTTTTCGGCAGCGACATGCTGAACTGCGCGGTCTCGATTTCCTTGAGATTTGGATAAACGATATCCTTCCGGCCTTTGATTCGCGCGCGGTACAGAAAAGTGATGACGCCTTTCTGCGCCCGGTCGAAAACATGGCTCAGGACGACCGATTCAATTTTCAATCCCGTCTCTTCCGCGACCTCACGCCTCAAAGCGCCGACGAGTGACTCGC
>Ga0209181_10011425_pt1 | contig 11379 bp, 10 predicted proteins | sample MAT05_FD_187208 | JGI IMG/M metagenome (GOLD analysis project Ga0209181, IMG submission 187208) | Freshwater microbial communities from Lake Fryxell liftoff mats and glacier meltwater in Antarctica - MAT-05 (SPAdes) (version 2) | ecosystem: Environmental > Aquatic > Freshwater > Ice > Liftoff... | reverse complement strand
ATTAAACTTTCCGATCGACAGAATCTAATTTTGCAGTTTCTTGGTCTGTCCTCCCGCAAATATTATTTTTTGTCCTAAATAACCTGCTGAATGTAGGATACAAGAGTATGAATCGCATATCTCCATAGCTTAACGATCCATAAATAAGTATGAATTATTCAAAGGAAATCATTGACAAGGTGTTATTCTAGCGATCTCCTTAACTATAGACTCAAGCCGCTTTGAAACCTCTGTTTTAGCCCTTTTTCTAGCCCTAAAATTCCGACCTAAACTGTGATAATCAGAAAACTTTATGTCAATCTCTTTTGTCAAACTTCAAAATCTTAAGCCTCAGTTCTGGATACATACAAATTCAAAATCGGGTTTTAGATCTTTTACTTTTATCTTTGGATTCGTGGCTGCAATTGCTAATTTTGTAAATGGCATAGAGGGTGCGATCGCAGAGACTCCAAATCCATACATCAAAGCAGGTATCTCTAACCCTTATGTCATTAGAGCAAAGCAATCGGAAGCGATAAGTTATGTAAAAGCCATGGTTAAATTTCAACAAGCATATTTTTTAGAGCAGAATACTTGGGGTAAAAATTTAGAAGAACTGCAATCTGGAATTAAATCTGAATCTGATAATTATCTCTACAGTATTAAAATCGATACTGCGATCAACACAGTAGAATCAAAACCTAACATAGGCATCGCGATTCACATGGGGATTTCTAAAAAGCCAGAGCTTAATAGTTACGTGGGATTTACCTTTCTAAGTAGTGGACTTCATTCCAATGAAATCACTCCACTAAGATCTGTCTGCGAATCAATCAAACCAACCATGAAGCCTCCATCTCTACCTAAATGGGATAAAAAAATGCTTACATGCCCTGAAGGCTACAAAAAGATTCGTTCTTAGAATATTTTTTTGCCGTTTCATAAAATAGAATAGGCTGGACAAAATAAGGCTTATTACCTTAAATCCTTCTTTCTTCCTGCTCTTTAATGAGAAAACTTTATGTCAACAGCTTTTAATGAATTGGAAAGTAATACTAGATCTTGGTTTCAGCTATACATCAATTTAGGATTGAGGATTTTATTAGCGCCCATTACTTTGGGAATCTTAACCATATCTACTAATTTTTTAATTAGTTCTCAGGAAGCGATCGCCAAAACACCAAATGCAAAGCAAACCACTGCTCAATCTGAAATTTCGGGAACTTGGGAGTTAACACCAAAAAAGCCAAATGTTTCTAATGTTAGTTCCATGCCAACCTTGAAAGTTATCATTACACCAGAAGGAAAAATATTTATTCAAAATCTAACAGATCAGAATGAATATACGGAAGTTGGTGTAATTAAGAAGACTTCTGATACTACATCTTTGCCTCCTAATGCAAAAATCATCGACCCTTACTCTTCTCCTAATAAGGCAAGACAAGCAGAAGCAAAAACTTACGTAAGCACTCTGAATAAAGTGCAACAAGCATATTATATTGAGAAAAATACTTGGGGTAAAAGTTTGAAAGAATTAGAGATTGGGATTAAATCAGAAACTGAAAATTATCGCTACAGTGTAAAAATTGATAACACGATCACAACTGTAAAAACTAAACCCTATCCTGGCATTGCCATCAATATGGGGATTGCCAAAAAGCCGAACCTTAAGAGCTATATAGGATTCGTATCTTTGCAAGTTTTACCTAACTTGAATGAATTGACTACTCTTCCTATTTTGTGCAAATCCAACAAACCAACTATGGAAGTTCCGTCATTGCCTAAATGGGATGGGAAAGAACTCAAATGTCCTGATGGTTACACCTCATTTTGATCATAGATTTGAGTCACTTGCAATAACTTACAAACCCGCACATCTTATTAGTATTTGCGGTTAACCATACCCAAAGGCAGAATGGCAACCTTAAGTAAGAATGTTACGATCGCATAAACCCAATAAATGCAAAAGTACAGGGACTAAAACTGATGAAATTTTACACATTTGGCAACAATCTGCCCAACGGTGGTAGTGGCGATCGCTGGTCAGGTGTGCGATTTTGGCTGACGACTTTACTTGTGTTTTGGGCATTTAGTGCGATCGGCTTAGGTTGGCTAGTTAACTCTTTCTTTATTTTGATTGGACTAATAACAGTTGTCCCTGTAATTGGATTTTTTAGTCTGCAATGGTGGATAAAGCGCAGTATTGTGAGCGCAGACTGTCCCGTATGCGAGGCGACTTTTAATGCGTCAAGGTCAAGTCAATTTCAATGCCCCAGCTGTGGAGAGCCTTTGCAAGAGCAGCAAAATAAATTTGTTCGACTTACTCCACCTGGCACAATCGACATTGATGTCCAAGTTGTTGAATGACAAAGTACGGTGACTAAATACCTTGCGTCCTAATCAAATTCTAAAAGCAAAAAGGATGCGCGAAGCGCATCCTTATTTGCTTTCTGGGTATAAAATACTCTTAGCTCTATATTTAGCGTTCAACATAGGATGTCACCATGCCATTGATTGCAACCGACAAAATTGTCAAAGATCTTGAGAAATCTGGCGCTTTAGCAATGCGAGTTCCGCCTGAAGGCGGCTACGAAGGTCGCTACCAACTCCGACTCAAGAATGCGGGTTATGAAATTCTCTTCATTTCAGCCCGTGGTTTAGGAGATATTAATAGTTATCTTACTGATGTTCATGGTGTACGTCCTGCTCACCTTGGCAAGACCGAAATTCGCACATATTCTATTCCTCCTGCAATCCAGTTTCGACTCAATGCTTTACCCGCCAAGTCTAAAGGTTTAGTCGTGTGGATGATCGAGGGTAAATATCTTTCTAGAGAAGAACTTGAGACTCTGAGCTTAATCCCCGATCGCGATCCACGAGTAAAGATTGTGATCGAAGTTGGTAGCGAGCGCGAAGTCACTTGGCAAGCTTTAAAACAAGCTGTTGCTGCATAAAGAATGGTCTAACGTTTAGCATTTGACCATTCTTTTTACAGCAAATTGCGAACAAACGAACCATAATATTTTTATAGAAGCCCTGCTTCGCGGGGCTTCTATAAAAAGCTGGGTTTGGTTTCATCGCAAAGTACTGTGAAATAGCGATCGCAAAGCCGAATCATTAAGCCAAATCATTTTTTATGGTTTGGCTTTTGGATCTGGTAGTTTTACAAATATGCGATCGCCGACTTTTACCCCACTTAAAATTTGGGTTTGATTTTCTACGGTTGTGCCAATTGTGACTGGCTGAAACTTAGATTTACCCTTTTCATCAGCGATCAGTAAACCCGTTTTACCTTCTTGAGTAACGATCGCGACCGTCGGTACAACTACTGCATTATCGATTTTTTGACCAATAAAGCGTAGATCGGTATTCATACCCGATTGCAATTTTTCTTTACCAGTTTCTAGAGTCACCCGCACTTGAAATGATGTAACATTTTGCTCAATAATTGCTTCAGGCGCAATCAAACGAACTTTGCCCTTAAAAACTTCAGAGGGGAAAGCATCGGCAATAATTTCCACCTCTTGCCCAATCTTGATTTGAGAAATATCGACTTCAGGTACTTTAGCAATAATTTCTAAACCATTAGCGATCGCCACAATCGAAGTAGAAGTCGATGAATTTGATGCTGATGCTGTAGTAGTAGGCGTAACAAATGCTCCAGCATTGGCATATTTTTGGGTGATTATTCCTGCAAATGGAGCGCGAATAATTGTGTCTTCAATTTGAACTTCGATCAATCTAATCCCTGCGATCGCTTGAGCAAGTTGAGCTTCAGCTTGAGCAATATCCTCAAAACGGCTACCATTTCGAGATTCTTCAAATTGACGGGTAGCTTCTGCCAAATTAGCTTGAGCAGTTAGCAAGTCGGCTTGGGTAATACGATCATCGGTCAACACCTCATCAAGACGATCACGAGAAATAGCGCCTTCAGTTTGTAATCCTTGATAACGAGAAGTTCGCATTGCGTTTAAAGCTAAGCGCGATCGGGCGGCTTCCAATCGCCCACGAGCCGACTCCACCCTTGCTTGAGCCGCGGCAATATCTTCAGGGCGATTACCATTGCGTAATTTGATTAGATTGGCTTCACTTGCCGCCGCACTAGCTTGGGCTTGGTAAAGTTGCGGAACTAAATTCGTATTATCCATTCTCGCAATTACTTGTCCCTTAGTTACTCGCGCCCCTTGCTCAACTAATAACTGTTCCAGCTTACCTGCTTGTTTAGGACTAAGATTAACAGTTTCAATCGGCACGATCGAACCGCTAGATTTAATTTTGATTGGTAAAGACTTAGACTCAACCAACACAGTTTTGTCATTGACTGTAGTAGAGCTTTGACTCGCACTAGTCAAAATCCGAAAAACAGTAAAGCCACCGCCCAATAAAACAACCAATAAAATCACAATTAGCCAAGGGTTTTTCCAAGCATTTTTAAGGTTGCGAGTTTCTTTTTTTTCTTGTTTTTTAGAGACAGTAGTTTGCATCGAGATTAAGTTTTAGTAAAAAAAGCTAATGGGACGAAAAGTTTAAACATATGTAAATAATTTACGGTAATCTTGCCTAATTTGCATCACCCCCTAGGAGCAATATGCTACAACTACCGCCATCTTGGTCATTGCAAAAACCCGAAAATGAGAAGGGACACTTTACGCCTCGTCTTCTTTTGGGGTTTTAATTTGTCTTAATGCTTTGTCTTAATGCTTTGTCTTAATGCTGTGTCTTAATACAATTAGCGATTACCAGTTGATAGTTAGCATGACTTACAGCAAATCCCGAACAAACCAAACCCAGATTTTTTGTAAAAGCCCCGCTTCGCGGGGCTTTTACAAAAAATCTAGTGGTGAGTTTGTTCGGGATTTGCTGTAAGAGGCGCCGACTACCACTTGCTAGGTTTTAATTTGTCCTAAGCATTATGGCGATAGCTATATTCCTCAAGATCGCTATACCTTTTTGATATATTTCCAACCATCAAAAGACGGTATATTAGCAGAAGTTAAGATTTCAAGAGACGCAAATACTTGTAAGTTCATTGACTTGTAAGTTCATTGACTTGTAAGTTCCTTGTAAGTTCACTGATCAATTCATACTTGGGGGTTAATAACCTTGTGATTCAGTCTGTCACAATTTGGAATGATAAACCACACATCGTACTTCACGGATCTGAAGGTGCGATGCAGATTCCTCTTGTGAATGCGTATTCTTGGACATTAGGACGAGGCTCAGAAAATGATATTCCCCTCTCCGATAAATGTGCATCGCGTAATCACGCTATGTTTCAGATTGTGGGAGAGAGCAATTATTATCTGATCGATCTCGGTAGTCGAAACGGTTCATTTGTGAATGGAAAGCGTGTGACTATTCCTGTGAGCTTAAAAAATGGCGATCACATCATTCTGGGTGAAACCAATATAGAATTTCACTGTCCCGAAACTATAACTGTCCCCAATACTCAATCTGGTCAAACCGAAGAAACTGATGCCGCCGCTACTGCCATGTTGCATAAGCGTCAATTGATCACGGTTTTAGTGGTGGATATTCGAGACTTCACAAAACTGACTCAACAAATGGATGAGCATATTCTCTCAGAGGCGATCGGTACATGGTTTCGTCGGGCTGGAGAAATCATTGATCGCCACGGTAGTTGGGTGGATAAGTACATTGGTGATGCGGTAATGACCGTCTGGATTCACGATACTAAAAAGAGTGCAGATATCATATCCACGCATGAAATGCTCAAAGTTTATCGCGCACTTTATGAATTGTATGAAATGAGCAACGAACTCAATCAACAGTTTGAATTACCATTTCAATTGCGTGTTGGTGCAGGTGTAAATACGGGGTATGCAATGGTTGGTCAAATGGGAACGAGTGAGCATCCTGACTACACAGCCCTAGGTGATACAGTAAATGCTGCTTTTCGATTGGAATCATCAACCAAGCAATTAGGAATGGATGTAGCGATTGGCGCTACTACTTATGGGCATACTCCCTATGCAGCGGTTTTGCTACCACTCAAGCAGTATTCAGTACTGCTGAAAGGTTATAGCGCTCCTACAGTTACCTACGCTGGAACTTTTAATGAATTAGGAACATATGTTAATAAGTTAGGCTTACCACAATAGAAAACAAAGCGTGAAAAAAACAAAGCGTAAAAAAAACAAAGCGTGAAGAAAGCGAAGCGTGAACCTGCAAGTTATAGCGGATTGAGAACAAACCAAACCCAGATTTTTTATAAAAGCCCCGCGAAGCGGGGCTTTTATAAAAAATCTAGTGGTGGGTTTGTTCGGGATTTGCTGTATAGTAAAGTGCCAGAAGCTAAAGGCTGCTGAAAAGATTAACCCTTTATAGACTTAACGGAAGCGAGAACGCCAAATTCTTTGATATTCACCATCATTTAAACCACCCGAAGTATTAAGATTATTTGCTTGAATGGTTTGATTGAGAGCTGAAATGCGATCTTCCGTAGCAGGGTGAGAACTCAAAAATGCAGGAGCGCCGCCGCCTCTACTTGCGTTAGCTAGCTTTTGCATGAAAGCAGGCATTGCTCTTGCTGCAAAACCTGATTTAGTAATGTTCAACAAGCCACGGCGATCAGCATCAAACTCGGCTTCACGGCTATTTGGTAAACGTAGCGCTAAATCTACACCGATACCAACTAAGCGATCATCGCCAACCCCAGCGATTGTGGCAATACCTTGTGCGATCGCTGCTTGCTTCATTTGCTCTAAAGCATGGCGACCCGAAATGTGTCCCATTTCGTGACCAATCACACTTGCCAACTGGGCGACATTATCAGAAGCGGCGATTGTACCAGTATTGATATAAACAAAACCACCCATCGTTGCAAACGCATTGAGATTGTTATCATCAACTACGCGGAAAGTGTAAGGAATATTCGGGCGATCGCTTGTGGGAACTAATATTTGTCCTAATCGACTAACTAAGGCATTTGCACTTCGATCTCGACTAATTCTCACTTTTTGCCGAATTTGATTATCGATTTGTTGACCTAGGGCTACTTCATCATTGTCACCAATACTCGAAAGCTGAAAAATTTGGATAGCCGATGGCAAAACACGAAACAGGTCAAATAGATCAAAAGCGTTAGCAGTAAAAGGATTGAAAGTAACTGCTAACACTAAAGACATTAGTAAAGCGATCGCATGTTTCCAGTAATGCTGAAGTGTCTGGATCGTCGATGCTATAAATTTCTGACTAATTAAATTTGATAATTTAGGGATCAATGTTTTCATATTTATAATTACCTTAAGCTTTTCTCATCATACATTTACTATAATTCACAGCTATATTCAGGCTACATCCCCGCCCCAGAACTGAACATTAGAAAAATCAGAGCGAAAAGTATTTAGATCACCAATTTTTTTCGCAAGTTTTTTTATTTATTAGGCTTGATAATTGCTGACGAAGAGCCTCTAGATAAAGTTGCAAAAAGTTAATCTCCTACATTCGACGGATATATTTTTGGTAATTTCTACTATAATTAAATATATTGAATAAATGATTTTCACTATAAATTAGTAATTCTTTAACCACTATTTAGCAAATATTCGCAAATATTTTAGTGAGGTAAACTATGTTTCTTACCGCTCCTAAACTCGATCAAGTTGATCGCCATGTTCCTCGTAATTCCATTCCCCTTGACCTATTTGCGGCGATCGCCGATCTTAAAAAAGAACTTAATGCCGTAATCTTAGCGCATTATTATCAAGACCCTGATTTACAAGATATTGCCGACTATATAGGCGACTCATTAGGGCTATCTCAAGCTGCTGCCAACTGTCAAGCTGATGTAATCGTGTTTCTAGGCGTGCATTTCATGGCGGAAACAGCCAAAATCTTGAACCCCAATAAACTAGTATTACTACCCGATCTAGATGCAGGGTGCTCTCTTGCCGATAGCTGCCCACCTAATCGCTTTGCCGAATTTAAAGCCGCACATCCAGATCATTTGGTGATTTCCTACATAAATTGTTCGGCAGCAATCAAAGCGATGAGCGATATTATTTGCACCAGTGCCAATGCCGTAGCGATCGTTAATCAAATCCCTAAAGATCAGCCGATTATTTTCGCCCCTGATCGCAACCTTGGACGTTATGTAATGAAGCAAACAGGACGGAATCTATTGTTATGGGATGGAGCTTGCATCGTCCATGAAATTTTTTCAGAACGCAAACTAGTTGATCTCAAACTAAATTACCCTCAAGCAGATATTATTGCCCATCCTGAATGTGAAGCTAATGTGCTGCGTCATGCTGATTACATTGGCTCAACAACAGGCTTATTAAAATATGTGCAACAAAGCGATCGCCAAGAATTTATCGTGGTCACCGAGTCAGGAGTGATTCATCAGATGCAAAAAGCGACTCCATTTAAAAAATTCATCCCTGCGCCACCAAACAACAGTTGCGCTTGTAATGAATGTCCCTACATGCGTCTAAACACGTTAGAAAAAGTGTATCTTGCCATGAAGAATCGCTCACCTGAAATTATTCTTGATGAACAAATTCGGCAATTGGCGCTCAAACCGATGCAACGGATGTTAGAAATGTCTAAATAGTAGATAAAAAAGTAGATGAAAATTTGAAGCGATCGCTTGTCTGCTATTACTGCCTACTTTTAACCAGTTACGGAATACTCTACTCAATAAACCTCACCTTGATCGTCGATGCAATGGCATACTTAGATAGAGAAAGCATTTATGCAAATTACTAACGCATCTCACCTAACTCTTTTACTTACTTTTTTACCTACTTTTTATCTTTAGGCAGGAAAATCTATTAATGCTCATGTATACAGTTGAAATCACTCTCAAAAATAACCCGATCGCCTTGTCTGTTCAGCGTAAAGAGCAAGAAAATGCTGATGCGCTTTATCACGAAATTGCTAGTGCAATCACGGAAGGTAATAACAAAATTTTGGAATTAACCTGCGAAAAACAAGAAGGGAAAAAGGTTTCAGTACTTGTTAGCGAGATCTCAGCAGTGCAGGTTTCTGAAAAGTCAGGGGCTTCTGCAAATATGGGTGCAGGCTTTATACGTGCTTAGCCTTAGTACAAACTAAAAATCAATCTAAATAAAACCTTGCGGATTTTGATTTGCTTTAAGTAAATCAAAATCCGTTATAAAATACTTTGCAATTTTAAATGTCCACTGATCAACAAAATGCCCACTGAGCAAACTGTTACTACCAACGCTATTAGTGTTCGCAATCTCTGCTTCGCATGGGCTTCAGGTGAAACTGTACTTGATCGATGTACCCTGTCAGTCCCTCAGGGTGAATTTTGGATGCTGTTGGGAACTAACGGTAGTGGCAAATCAACACTGTTAAGGCTATTAGCAGGGTTGCTCAAGCCGAAATCTGGTGACATTGAAATTGGCGATCGCTTTGGATTTGTGTTTCAAAATCCTGATCATCAATTGGTAATGCCAACCGTAGGCGCAGATATTGCCTTTGGTTTAGTATCTGAAAATCTTTCCTATCTCGAAACCCGACAACGGGTCGAAGAATCTCTGAGTTCCGTAAATCTCGCGCAAATGATCCGCCGTCCGATCTACGCTCTCAGTGGTGGGCAAAAGCAACGCGTAGCGATCGCGGGGGCGATCGCCCGTCAAGCCGAAGTTTTATTACTAGATGAACCAACTGCTTTGTTAGATGGCGAAAATCAAATCGAGCTGGTTGCCTCAATGCGGGATCTAGTTAAGCAAAAAAATCTCACAGCACTATGGGTCACTCATCGCTTGAATGAGCTTGATTATGCTGATGGAGCATTTTTATTAGAGCAAGGTCAAGTAATTGATCAAGGCGATCCGCTGCGACTAAAACAAGTATTGCTTGAACGTAGTTAAACTTGAAGGAAATCATTTCCCTAACAATTGGTATTGCGGTCGCCTCTTTTGCTACCACCGATGCTTTTTTTATGGCAGTATCAGGACGCTAAAATAACGTGAGTTTAATAACCGTTCTTTGCGCGATTATTAAACTCACCGTTCATATATTGGATGAAGCCTATGCTGACAGCTTTTTTAATGTCATTACTGACGCCCTTTCCGCCAGTTTTATCTACTACAAATTTGCCTTCTATTCCTAATTCAACTAGTAGAATCGCTCAAGCTTCCAATCAACGCAAAATCATTTTAGATCGTCAAGAAATGCGCCCACTTATGGGCAACCTTGACGATGTGCCGATGTTTAATAGCAATAGTCCCGAAATTGTGCAAACAGAAGGGATTTTGCTGTCAGCATTTCCACCTGAGGGCATGGCTCATCCCCAAGCGCATTTAAACTTTCCCTTTCAAGGTCGCTTTGAGCTATTTACGCATCATATTTCCAAAGCTCCACCACCAGAGGATCTGCGAACTTTATATATCGGCGCGATCGCCTACAATCCCACCGATCAGCCCGTAACCGTTGATACTCTACTAGGCGCAAGCTATCTCAGTCAGCCCGATGCGCCATTTTATGACGCTCCCAACTACACCTTGAATAACAATGGCGCGATGTATCGTGGTCCTGGCGATCGCGCTATGCTCGATATTCTGCGCGGTCGTCGTCAGGATATTTTCCCAGCGCAGATTGTGATTCCGCCAAAGCAGAGTCGAATGCTAATGAATGTGCCGATTCCCGTGAAGGAATTAGATCCGCCATTAAATGGGCGATCGGGCTTATCGCGTTTACGCAGCGATGGCAAAATTTATGTAGCGACACTTGCACTCTATGCGCGACTGAATGCTGATGGAACTGAACGCGCTCCCAATCTTGGCGAATGGGAAGAGATTCTCAAAAAAGGAGAGTTATCTAAACCTCGCGATGTTGTACCCACGCCACCAAACTTAACAGAAGGAGCCTTTGAGTATAGCCGTGTAGCAGGTATCCAAATCGGTTCGCAGTGGTTTGGGAACTTGACCGATCGCGATCAATCTAACACACTTTCCATTCCCAAAAGCGGTGAATCCTATTCCTACGGTTTGAGTCTATTGCAGTACGGCACGATGGGAACGGGACAAGTCCAAACTGCACCTCTCATAGTGCGCTATCCCGACACTGCCTATTCTGCTCACGGCAACTATGGCGTGCAGTATAATCTCACGCTGCCTCTACACAACCCCACTACCGAAACGCAAACTGTTATTCTCTCTTTTCAAAATCCAATCAAATACGATAAGCCCGTTGGCGGCTTGCAATTTTTTGAACCATTGCCTGATGATGTGTTTTTTCGCGGCTCGGTGCGGGTGAAGTTTCGCGATGATAATGGCTTGGCTCAAACTCGCTATGTTCACCTGAAGATGCGCCGTGGTGAGCGGGGCAAGTCACTAGTGACTCTAACGATGCCGCCAAGCGATCGCAGAGTCGTCCAGTTCGATTTCCTCTATCCCGCCGATG
>Ga0209181_10011423_pt1 | contig 11379 bp, 5 predicted proteins | sample MAT05_FD_187208 | JGI IMG/M metagenome (GOLD analysis project Ga0209181, IMG submission 187208) | Freshwater microbial communities from Lake Fryxell liftoff mats and glacier meltwater in Antarctica - MAT-05 (SPAdes) (version 2) | ecosystem: Environmental > Aquatic > Freshwater > Ice > Liftoff... | reverse complement strand
CTGCCATCCGAACCCTCGGCCGATTCTTTCAAATCGTCGCATGGCAGCTCGGAGATCTCGGAATTCCAGATTTCGGGCGAAATTATCCTGATGCGAACGCACCAACCCTCAGGTCGGCGCCGGGTCCCACCAGCCGTCCATCTGGCCCAAGCGCACCAGGTTGTACGCCGTGAATGTCCACGCGACAGGTCCCTTGCCCGCCGGAAGCCCGATGCAGGTGAGCTTGCGCAGACCACCGATCACCTTGACCCAGCCGAAGATTGATTCGAAGCGCTTGCGCGGGTGATTGGGAAGGCGGCTGATTGTGCCGGGTGATTGGGACGGTGATTGGGACAGGCATCTTTCTTGCGGTGATTGGCGGTGATTGGTACAGGCATGTTGCGGGTGTGGGTCGGCGACAGCGAAGGCTGATTGATGACTGTCCTGGTGCGCCTGTCTGGTTCGCCTGTGCTGGTTCGCCTCGCTGGTTCGCCTCGCTGGTTCGCCTGGCTTCGGCGAATGAACGCAAGCCCGGAGGGCGGATCTTCGACCCGCAGCTGAGAGCATCGCAGCATCCATCTTCGTCGCGATCGCATCGATGATGCGTCGTCGCGATCGTGATGGCAGGTCGGGGCCGACCTGCGCTACGACCACGGGATGCCGCGCAGGCCGGATGGCGGGTCTGCGACCCGCCACTCCATGTCCTCGTCTGCATCCCGTCCTCGTCTGCGGCCCGACCCCGTTTCTGGTCCCCGTTCGCGCCCCCGCGCGCTCAAGCGCACGATGCATTGCGGTTTTCGCCACCTTTGCGCGTAGATAGATGCACGGGCGGCCCGTGGCCGCCGTGGGGAAAGGTTCATGCGTGCAATTCTTGCAATGCTGTTGGTCGTCAGCGCCGCACTCGTGCCGCATGGCGCGCTCGCGGCCCCGCCGCCCAAGGTCAGCGTGCAGCCCGGCATCTCCGGTGCGTGGTTCGACCCGGCGAAGGACGGCCAGGGGTTCATCTTCCAGGTGATCGATGCGCGCACGGCGCTGACCGTCTGGTACACCTTCGACCCGCAGGGCAACCAGGCTTTCCTGATCGGAACCGGCGAGATCCAGGGCAATCGCGTGGTGATGACCAACCTCTCGCGCACCCGCGGCGGGCGCTGGGGTGCCGCGTTCAATGCCGCGCAGGTGGTGCGCGAGGACTGGGGCGATGTGACCTTTACCTTCGACACCTGCGATCGCGGCACCGCGGTGTATACGCCAGGCACCAGCGGCTGGCCGGCCGACACCCTCAACCTGCAGCGTCTGACCGCGCCGCGCGGGGTCAGCTGCAACAACAGCCTCGCCGGCGATGCGCGTAAGTTCCTGCATGGCGCGATCAGCGGCGCGTGGTTCGATCCTGACCGCGACGGCGAGGGCTGGCTGGTCGAAGTGCTCAGCGCCGATCTCGCCGTGGCGTTCTGGTTCACCTACACGCCGGACGGTCGTCAGGCGTGGATCGGCGGACTCGGGCGCATCGTCAACGGTTCGATCATCGTCGATCAGGCCACGCAACCGGTGGGCGGCCGCTTCGGACCGGGCTTCAATCCCGCGCAGGTCGTGCGCCAGCCCTGGGGCAGCTTTGCGCTGACGATCACCGGCTGCCAGCGCGCGGTGGCAACCTCCGCCGGGCCGGCCAGCTATCCCCCGTTCGATTACAACAACGTGCAGCAACTGACCGCAATCGCCGGCACCCAGCCCTGCGCCTTCACGGTAGGAAGCTTCGCGCTGTCGGGCAGCGTACGCGCACCCGCCGCCAACGTGCTCGACGGCGATGTCAATGATCCGAGCACGCCCAATCGCGACAACGACAGCTTCCAGCAGGCGCAGCCGATCGGCAACCCGGCGCTGGTGCAGGGTTATGTCACGCGGGCCGCAACCGCGCGCGGCGGTGATCGCTTCGCCGCCAGCGCCGATGAACTCGATGTGTTCAGCGCCAGCCTGATCGCGGGCCAGGACGTGCGGCTGGCGATCGCCGATCACGACGCCGCGCGCAGCGACGCGGTCGATCTCGACCTGTATCTGTTCCGCAGCACCGATACGGCCAACCCGGTCGCTGCGAGCGAAGGCACGGGGCCGCTGGAATCGCTGCGCGTGCCGTCCGCCGGCGCCTATTTCGTCGTCGTGCGCGGATTCGCCGGTGCATCCAACTACACGCTGGCAGTGCAGACCGCGGCCGCAGCCGCCGCCGCCGCCACCGCCGGTCGCCTGAGCGCGCTCGATGACATGCGCACCGACACCCTGGTCGCGGAGCTCCAACAGCCACCCGATGACGACGCGCAGCGCAATCAACGCGTGGCCAAGGCATCGTTCCTGCGCATGGGTCTGGACGTGCGTCTGGGCGCGCTGGGCCAGCCGTTGCTGATCGACCTGGGTACGCCCAAGCAGCGCGCCGCGGCCTTCGCGAAGCTCGGCAAGTCGGCAACCGACACGCAGCCACTGGCGCTGTACAGCGATCCGGCATTGCGCGACCGCTTCGAGGTGATCCGCTTCGTCAAGGCCCTGCGCGCTGCAAAGGGCGTGCGCAATGCCGACCCGAACTACGTCATGCGCGCCAGCGCGGTACCCAACGATCCGGGATACCGCCTGCAGTGGCACTACCCGTTGATCAATCTCGAGCAGGCCTGGAATCTGACCACCGGCAGCGACAGCGTGGTCGCCGCGGTGATCGACACCGGCGTGGTGCCGCATCCGGACTTCGGCGCGAACCTGCGTTACTCGCTCGGCTACGACTTCATCTCCAGTCCGCTGATCTCGCTCGATGGCGACGGCATCGATGCCAATGCCGACGACCCTGGCGATCGCTCCAGTCCCGACGGTAGCTCGTCCTTCCACGGCACCCATGTGGGCGGCACCATGGGTGCGGCCAGCAACAATGGCGTGGGTGTCGCTGGCGTAGCCTGGCGCGTGCAGTTGATGCCGGTGCGTGTGCTCGGCGATGGCGGCGGCACTGTGTTCGACATCGCGCAGGGCATCCTGTGGGCCGCGGGACTGCCCAATGTCAGCGGCCGCCTGCCCGCACAGCGCGCGGACGTGCTGAACCTGAGCCTCGGGGGCATGGCTTCCGCGTGTCCCGACATCTATCTGAATGCAGTGGCGCGCGCGCGCGCCGCCGGCAGCATCGTGGTTGCCGCCGCGGGCAACGAGGCGACCACCCGGCCGTCGATTCCGGCAGTCTGTCCGGGCGTGGTGTCGGTCAGCGCGATCGACATGGTCGGGCGCCTTGCGCCTTACTCGAACTCCGGCAGCAGCATCGATGTGGCCGCACCCGGCGGCGACGTTTCCGTCGACCTCGACGCCGACGGCTTCGCCGATGGCGTGCTCAGCCTGCTCGCGAGCGGCGAACAGAACAATCGCAGCCCGGCAGAAGCGTTCGAGCAGGGCACCTCGATGGCCTCGCCGCATGTGGCGGGCATCGTGGCGCTGATGAAAGCGGTCAACCCGGGACTCACGCCGGCACAGTTCGACAGCCTGCTCACCAGCGGCGCGATCACCATCGATCTGGCCAACAACGGTCCCAATGTGCGCGACGACACCTACGGCTATGGCGTGATCGATGCGTTCCGCGCGGTGGCCGAGGCGCGGCGCCTGGCCACGGCAGCGGCGATTCCGCCGGCGCTGTCGGTGCTGCCCGGCACGTTGGACTTTGGCGACTCGCTGACCAGCGCCACGCTCACGGTGGGCAATGCAGGGCAGGGCACGCTCACTGTCAGCGCGGTCACCGCCACGCGGCCTTTCGTGTCGGTGACGCCGCTGCAGGTCAACGCGCAGGGCCTGGGCACGTACAGCATCCGGATCGACCGTGCGGGTCTTGCGCCAGCGGCCTATTCGGCCGATCTGCGCGTGGTCTCGAGCGCGGGAACCGTCGGCGTCAATGTCGGACTGCGCGTGGGCTCGCTCGCCCCCGGCAGCGTGGGCACGCTGTACGTGCTCGCCATCGACGCGGTGACCGGCTTGGTGTTACGCGAACAGCGCGTGGAGCCGGCCGCGGGCAGCTATGCCTTTGCCATCGGCGCGAACCTCCCCGGCGACTACTTTGTGTTCGCCGGCTCCGACATGGACAACGACGGCTTCATCTGCGATGCCGGCGAATCCTGTGGCGCCTACACGAGCCTGGCGCAACCCTCGCGCGCACAGATCACAGCGTCCAATCTCCCGCTGGTGCCGTTCGTGGCAACCAGCGATACCGACGCCCTGAGCGGCGCTGCTCCGGCGGCAGCGTCGGCGATGTCGTTCGCAGGCAGCACGCAGGCCGGCCAACGCAGCATGTCGATCCGCCGCCCTGTCGCCGCCCCGCGCTGAGCTCTGCCAGCGCGGTGAACGGAACATCGGCGAGCGGACACGGTGAACGTGACAGGCATCGATCCGAAACATCCTTCCGGATATTGCTGGGTGACGGCAACCACCCACTGATGCCAGTCCATGTTCGCACCCTTGTTCGCACCCTTGTTCGCATTTTGGCGCAACGCCACACGGGCAAGATCACCGGGAGAGTAGCGGCGCCCCCGAGGGCAGTACCGTAACCGGGTTGCGGGCCCAGGCGCCGTCGCACGGCATAATGCCGGTTTTCCCGGGGGCTGCACCGATGATCCAACGCCGCCGCACCGCCTACGTGCCGGCGTTGACCGGGCTGCGCGGCATTGCGGCATCTGCCGTACTGGTCTTCCACGCATGGCAGTTTGCCGGTGGGCCGCATTGGACGGTTCCGGGGATTGGATACCCGCTGCATGCGATCGTCGGCACCGGCTGGCTCGGTGTTGATCTGTTCTTCGTGCTGTCGGGGTTTCTGCTGGCACAACCGTTTCTTGCTGCCAATGCAGGAGAGGGCCGCTGGCCCGCACTGCCGGCCTATGTGCTGCGTCGCGCGCGTCGGGTGATGCCGGCGCTGTGGTTGCAGATCGCGCTGCTGTTCGTGCTTGGCATGCTGTGGGCAGGCGCGCGGCGCTTCGATGTCGCCACCGCGCTGGGGCACGGACTGTTTCTGGCGCCATGGATCAGCGACCTGCCGATCATCAATCCGGTTTACTGGTCGCTGCCGGTGGAGTGGTGGTTCTACTTTGCGCTGCCGCTGGTGTGTTGGGTGCTGGGTCGGGCTCGCTGGTGGCTGGCACTCGCGCTGGTGCTGATGTGCGTGGTCAGCTTTCGCCTGTTGTGCTACGGCTGGCTGCTCGACGAGCGCACCGGCATGTTCAGCTATCCGGCCATCATCGGGCTGGGCGCGCGCTGGGACCAGTTCACGCTTGGCATCCTGGCGGCGTTGGCGCATCGCCATGTCGACCCCGCAGGATGGTTGCGTCGACTCGCGTTCTGGGGTGGGCTGGCGGCACTGCTGGTCTTCGTGCCCTGGCTGTTCCCGCGTGGCGACATCTACGTGCAGGTGGACTATCCCTATCTGCTGGTCCACCACACCTGGATCGGACTGCTGCTGGCGGCGGTGGTGTTTGGCGCCGCCGGAACCGCATCGTTGGGAACACGGCTATTGGGCGCGCGCGTGCCACGCTGGATCGGCACGATCAGCTACAGCTTGTACCTGTGGCACTACCCGGTGCTCGAGTTCACGAGAGGGCTGGGCCTTTACAATAGTCTGGGTACTACCGGGGCCACGCTGCTGGCGATTGCAGCATCGGTACTGTTGGCCTGGGCATCCTGGTGGGTGGCCGAGCGCCCGTTCCAGCGCGGCTGACTATCATTCCGGGTATCGGTTGACGGCCGATTGCGACAGGCAACATTCCGGGTATCGGTTGGTGACTGCCCGAGTTCGGCGCCAGTTTGGCTGCACCGGTTCGACAACGGCAAAGGCCAATTGATGCCTGTTCTTGTTCGTTCGTCCTTGTTCGTCGTCCTGAACGCCCAGGATGGTGTCCAGAAGTCTCCGATTTGCCTTCTCGGCCGCTGGCGGCTTGATCACTCCCCGCGTTCAGGTTTTGCGTTCGCTGGCTCGAATCCGTTGCCGAAGACCGCGCCATCCAGTGTGCGCGTGAAGACCAGCACGCTGCTGCCAATGGCGGTCGGGTTGAGCGTGTCGCCAATATCGAGAACAGCGACCAGCTTGCGTGCTTGAAACGCGCCGAAGTCGGCGTCAAGCAGCGCATCGAACGGCGTGAACGCGGCCACTGTGGACGGCACGCTGGCTCCAAGCGCCGCACTTTGCGCCGTGCCTTGGGCAACGACGGCGTAATCGAGCGTGACGCGATCGGCTGCGTTGGCTTGGCTCGCCGCGAAGTTTTGCGCGACGATCCAATAGCGCGTGTCGCTTAAGTTGTTGAGCAAGCACTGCTCGCTACCGGTCGGTCCATTGCTTGCGCAGCGCTGCTCGTCGAGGCTGGCAAGCCCGTCGTTGTTGAGGTCTACGCCCACGAAGAGGTCGATATCGGCAGCGCCGCTGGCTTCAAGGTCCACCCAAACAGTGCGGGCGGCTGACGGTAGATTGAGCAAGATGCTGCGCGTATTGCTGCCCGCATCGTAGGGGTCGTTGACGGTCGGGTCTTGGATAAGCTGGCTTGTGTCCTCGGTCGCTTCGCTGGGGACACTCACGCGCGCAGCCAACGGCCCGCTGAAGCTTCCGCTGGCAAAATCCGGCAATGCATATGTCTGCACATTCGCTTGCGCGCTGAGCGCAATCAAGACGGGCATGCGGCGGCCGTTGGCGCCGCCCAGCAGCACCGGTAGGCGGATATCCGGAAGCCCCGCGCTGCGCAGAAAGATTTCTCCAGAGGCCTGCGCTGCAACCGCGATGCCGCTGCTGATTTGCGCGCCAACGTTCAACGTCTGGCTTTCCCCAGCAGCCAGCGTAAAGCTGCTGGGGTTGACCCAAAGTGCAACCCCGTTCGGTGCGGAGGTGCTTACCGTGTAGCTGTGGGCGCGGCTATCGGGGTTGCGCACGCGACGCTGCCAAGTGCAGCTGCGCGCGCAGGTTGTGTTGTTGAGTGAAGCGAGGTTCAGCGCGCCTGGATTGCCGCCGACACTTGGGTCGGCTGCGCGAAAGCCTGCGATTGACTGGTCCAGTAACAGCCCGCTGCGACTGGCGCGCTCGATATCGATGCGGCCCGCGCCAGTTTCCTCGACCCCCAGGCGCGCGCCGAGACTGCTCGCACTGACGATTTCAGGCTCGGTCGAGGTAGTCAGCGCCGAGAGTATTTCGGCGGGCGTCCACTGTGGGCGGAGCGCCTTCAAAAGCGCCGCCGCGCCCGCTACATGCGGCCCCGCGAACGAGGTGCCGGCGACGGTAACCACCACGTCTGGCGGCGCGGGATCGCCGGGCAGCTCGCCGCGATTTGCCGTGTCGAGACGGTCGCCCGGTGCAAGAACATCCGGTTTGATCACGTCGAAATCTGGGTTGGGTCCGCGCGAACTGAATACCGACAGCAATTCACGCGGGACCGCGGGCGGGCTAAGGCCAGACACCCTGCCACGGCGCTCGCCGCCTTCGCGCACCCATGCGCGCAAGCGCGCCCCGTCGTTTCGGCTGACCGCGATCAGCATCGGATAGTTGGGCCGTGGGGTAACTCCGAATGATTCCAGAAGCGGCAACGGCGCGTCGGTTGATGCGATCACCACGATCGCGCGCGGCAAGCCACGAGCGACATTCAGTCCATAGACAATGCTCAACTGACCAAGTGGACTAAGCGTCCCACGCTGATCACAGACAAGAAGTTTGTCGGCGATCGCGCCGACCGGATACGTCGACAGGCACTGGTCGAGATTTATCTGCCCGCCACAGATACCTCCCACGCAAGGCAGGTCGCCGCCAAAGATAAAATCACTGACCTCTGTGCCATCTGGATAGATCAGTGAGGCGTCGAGACCGATGCCGCGCAGCGTGCCGGGCGCGCCTGGCCCAAGCGTTCCGACCGAGCCGGAGAAAGGCTGAACCGATAGTTTGGCAACCGAACCCGTGGATGCGACCCACGGTGCGCGATGGAACACCGTGGAGGTTCCGCCCGAGTTGCCAGCGGCGGCGGCGACAAAGATGCCGGTGGCGGTGGCATCGAGGAACGCCTGACTGCGGTCGCTGCTCGACCAGGGACGCTGCCCGCCGCCAATGGAGAAATTGATCACATCAACGCCGTCCAGGATGGCTTGCTCGATGGCGGCCAGCTGCGTGGAGGCCGGGCACGCGCCAGACGAGTTGGAAAGACTGATGCTGATACACGCATCGTAGGCAATCACATGCGCGCGGGGTGCTACGCCGGTGATGCCGACCACCGGCTCGAAGTTGCCGCCCGCAACCGCCGCGGTGCCGCTACCGTGGCCATTGTCATCGACCGGACCGTCGCGCTCCAACCCGCTTACGAGCTGGCCGTTCACAATTGCAGAAATGGGAATGCCATCGGCAAAGTCCCATGCGCCGATCAGCTTGGCATTGCACCGATAGCGCGGGTTGAACTGCGGATGCGTGGGCGCGCACCAGCCGCGATAGTTACCCGCGCCAAGCGGATTGGTGTAGGTGTAGCCATCGCTCGGAGAGGCGCTGAATGCGGGGCTGTCAAAATTGATGCCGGTATCGATCACGCCAATAATCTGGCCCTCGCCACGAGTACCGACAACCCCTGGGCCACTGGCGTTCCAAATCTGCGGCGCCCGAATTTGCGGAACCGTCTCGAGCGTTGCCAGCAGGTCCACCCCGTCGGCTTCCACGCGCGCTACCTGAGGAAGCAAGGCGACCTTGCGCGCTTGCTCGGGATTGAGATTGAGCGCAAACCCGTTGCGCGTAAGGCTGTAGGTAAACCGCGGCGCAGGCGTTTCTCCGATTGCGTCCTGGATCGCCTCCAGCGCCTCGCTCCGGCGATTGCTCAGATGCGCCAGATAGGCCGATGCTGCAGGGTCTGCGCTGTCAAATCGATCGCGCGCGGACTTCGGTGCCGTGGCGCGCAAGTTGCCTGTTCCGCCGCCATAGCGCAGTGCAGGCGGATCGCTGAGTTCGACCAAGTACAGCCCCGTGTGCAGGGCATCCTTCGCCGAAACGCTCGAACCCAAAGTGGCACCCAAACTTAAAGCGACCGCCGCAATCCAGCGCTTCATTTCAGGCGAACCTCGCTGTTGGAATTACCAGCGAAAGATAGTCAGCGCGACGTTGAGAAGGGGTGAACGCGGGACCGATGGGCACAGATCAAAGCGCTGCGAAGAATGCGGTAGAACCCCGGACGGGAAGCTTGTCTGATTGGCAAGGATTGGCAATTCGCCGAGACACCGAGTCAAGGGCCGAAGCCGGCGACGGTCGGGTTGCGCGTTGAAAGGTGGACATGCAGGCAAGGCATCGCGCTCCGACCCGTTTGCCGTGCGCGATTGCGCACCGCCGCAGGCCGGCCCGATGGTTGAAATTCAGGATGCTATTCATCGATCAACCTTTTGGCAATGGCGATCTTGTTCTCTGATGGGGAAGGCAATAGAAAGGCTGATTGGGACAGGCCTCATTCCGGGTATCGGGGGCTGATAAGGACAGGCCTCATTCCGGGTATCGGTGGATCGAGGGCTGATTCGGACAGGCATCATTCCGGATATCGGTGGATGACTGCCTGTCCTCGCTGGCTCCGCTCGCTCGCTGCGTTCGCTCTATGCGCCCGACGCCGCGCCGATCCCGCCGTCGCGGCGCCAGCACCACGTCCGCCACGCGCACCTCACGGCACCGCAATCACCACCTTCCCGCGCGCACGACCGGTTTCGAGGTAGCGGATCGCCTCGTCAGTGTCGGCCAGCGCGAAGCGGCGGTCGATCTGGCTGCGCAGTTTGCCCGCGGCCATCTGCGTGGCGAGCCATGTCAGGTCTTCGGCATTGGTGTCGGCCAGGATCCCTTCGAGACGCGGCGCAACAAACGGATCGGCAAGCGTGGCGGCCAGGAAACGCCACACGGGGCCGAGAAACGCCTCGTCGTCGTTGCTGCCAACCACCACCAGCGCGCCATCGTCGCCCAGCACGCCGGTCAGATCGAACACGCCGTGGTTGGATACCGTGTCGATGATCAGGTCCCAGCGCTTGCCGGAAACAGTGAAGTTCTCCTGCGTGTAGTCGATCACGTGATCGGCACCCAGTCCACGCACCATCTCGACATTGCGCGTGCTGCACACGCCGGTGACCTCGGCGCCGAGGATCTTCGCGATCTGCACTGCAAAGGTCCCCACGCCTCCGGAGGCGCCGTTGATCAGCACCTTCTGTCCTGCCTGCAGCCGACCCTTGTCGCGCAGCGACTGCAGCGCGGTGATCGCGGCGATCGGCACGGCAGCGGCCTGCTCATAGCTGATCGAGTCCGGGATTTTCGCCAGGCGCGCAGGGCGTGCCACCACGAATTCAGCGAAAGCACCGGCTGCAACGCCGAACACGCGCTCGCCCGCGGCAAAGCCGGTGACGTCCTTGCCGACCTGCTCGACCACGCCGGCGAAGTCCGCGCCAACGCGCGGGTCCTCAGGCGCACCGAGGCCGCTCGACAGGCGCATGATGCGCGGCTCGCCACGCAGCGTGTGCCAGTCGAGCGGATTGGCGCCAGCCGCATGCACCCGCACCAGCACGCGATCGTCCGCGAGCGCGGGCACCGGCGCGTCCTCCATCGCCATGACTTCCGGCGGTCCATAGCAGCGCGCCACCCACGCCTTCATCGTGGGCCCGACTGCTGCAGACGGCGACGGCGCGCAGGCCGCGGTGTTGCTCAGCACAGCCGCCAGCACGCCCACACCGGCGACCAGCAACGCACCCAAACCGCCCAACACCTTCCAGCGTCGTTTCATGATCGTCGTCCCCCGTCGAATAGTCGCTGCCACTGTCGATCCTTCAGGCTGCGAGCGCGACCGCCGGAAGTCACTACCGCGCTAAAATCGCAGGCTCTGCTTGTGTTGCGGTTCAGCGTAACGTCGAGAGTCATGCGCAAAATCAAAGGCGTTGGATTCGTACGCCGAGAGCGTCGAGGTTGTCGGTACCGGTCGCGGTCGGCGGTACCGGTTCACCGCCTGTCAGCTCTCATGGCTGTCGGCACCACGCTTGCCGCTTGGGACAAGGGCACCCGCACGTTCTTCCGCGATTCCTGCCACAGGCGGCGCTGTCAGACATCAGCCATGACAATGCCGCTGTTCCCGCGCGCTCTGGTGACAAAAGGCACACGTCGCATTACGCTCGTGCGATGAAGCCGTTTCGCTCAGGCCCGCACAAGAACGCCGAGCTGCTCGCGCAACGGAACATCACCTTCGAGCAAGTTGTGGTCGCAGTTGAAGCTGGAGGCCTGCTCGATGTGCTGTCACACCCCAACCCGCAAAAGTATCCAGAACAAAGGGCGATGGTTGGCGCGTGGGATGGATCCGCCTACCTGGTGCCATGTATCGAAGAGGCTGACCACTTCTTCCTCAAGACCGTTATCCCAAGTAGAAAAGCCACGCGAGAGTTCCTGAA
>Ga0209181_10011422_pt1 | contig 11379 bp, 10 predicted proteins | sample MAT05_FD_187208 | JGI IMG/M metagenome (GOLD analysis project Ga0209181, IMG submission 187208) | Freshwater microbial communities from Lake Fryxell liftoff mats and glacier meltwater in Antarctica - MAT-05 (SPAdes) (version 2) | ecosystem: Environmental > Aquatic > Freshwater > Ice > Liftoff... | reverse complement strand
TGTGCCGCTGGCCACCGGCATCGCCGAGCAAGGCTTCGCGTCGATATTCATGCGGGCGGCGACCATGATGATGCACGAACAGCAGCAGGCCACGCTGGAGCGCTGGACCACCCCGCCGTTGCTGCTGGTGCGTCCCAAGGTGTCGCACATCGGCTGGTTCAGCTTCTCGCATGTCGAAGAGCTTCTGCAGATGGGTTATGACGCCATGAACGCCGCGCTGGCGCATCTCGACACCATGCTGGCGGCCCCTGGTGGCATCTTCCCGCGCACGTCGGTGGAGATCGTGGTCGATCGCGCCAAGTGCACGGGCTGCGCGCTCTGCGTGGCGCGCTCGCCGGGGCTGATGGCGCTCGACGCGCAGCGGAAAGCGTACGCCCTGGTGCGAGAGCATGAGTTCTCACCGGCCGACGGGTCGGTGGCGAACTGTTGTCCCACCGAGGCGATCTCGGTGGTGTCGGTGTCGGCGGAACCGGCGGCGATGAGAGAAGTGCTGGAGATCAGCGCCTGAAGGGTCCGATGGCGCATGCGGCCCAGCTCGCTGTGATCACGTCGCCACGCAGCCGTCACGAATCCGTGACAGGAGTCACGTAGATTTCAGATTCACTCTGTCCCGTGACGACTCCATGCCTGCGCTCCACCTTCGTCGTACGCTCGCACGTCTCGCATTGTTGCTTCCGGTCGGGGCCTGCGCCGACCGTAGCGATACGTCATTGCTCGGCGGAGAACTGATCACACTGGCGGGCTCGACGTCCATCCAACCCTTCGCGGAGCGCTGGGCGGAGGAGTATCACGGTGGACGTATCGTGGTGCAATCCGGAGGATCGACCGCGGGCATACGCGCCGCCCACGACGGCACGGCGGACATCGGCATGTCGTCGCGAGCGCTGCATCCCGTCGAGACAGCAGGATTGGTGCAGACCATCGTGGCGCGCGACGGGATCGCCGTGATCGTGCACGCCTCGAATCCCGTGCACGCTACGTCACTCGCGCAGTTGCGCGACATCTACTCCGGTCGCATTCGCAACTGGAGCCAGCTTGGCGGACGCGACGCCGCGATCAGGGTCATCACGCGCGAAGATGGCTCGGGGACGCGTGACGCCTTCGAGGCGTTCGTGATGGACGCGCAGCATGAGATCGCACCGGCGGCGCTGGTGACTGCCTACTCAGGCGGATTGCGCAAGATGGTCTCGCAGGACCCCCACGCGATCGGCTACGTCACCTTCAGTCAACTGACGGCGGAGGTCCACGCGATTACGATCGACGGCATCGCGCCAACGGAGCGGTCCATCGCCAGTGGGACCTATCGCCTGCAGCGCCCGTTCGTCTTTCTGACGCATGGACCACCGCGCGGCGACGCGTTGGCCTTTATCGAGTTCGTACTGTCCGCCTCAGGGCAGCGACTCGCGCGCGCGGAGGGATTGGCGCCGGTGACCGTCCAGTGATGATGGCGATTGCGCAGGCCCGGCGTCGCCTGTCGGCGGCGCACCTCAGTGACCAGGTGATCGAGCGGATGCTGCTCTTCGCGGCACTCTCGGCGGTCGGCACCCTCGCGCTGATCACGCTGTTCATTCTTCGCGAAGGCTTACCGGTGGTATTCGACCGAGGTCCGCTCGAGTTCCTTGCCGGCCAGAAATGGGCGCCGACGCGCGGACACTTCGGGCTCCTCCCTATGATCGCCGGAACCGCCGTCGTCACGATCGGAGCGCTGGTGATCGGCTTGCCGCTCGGGTTGGCTGGTGCGATTACGTTGGCCGAGCTGGCGCCGCCGAGAATCCGGCAGGTGCTCAAGCCGACCGTCGAGTTACTCGCTGGCATTCCGTCGGTCGTCTACGGCTTCATCGGTATGGAAATTCTGGTGCCCCTCATCAGGGATAGTGGAGCCCTCGGCGGGCCGGGCTACTCGGCGCTCGCCGCTTCCATCATCCTGGGGATCATGGTGTTGCCCACGATCATCGGCATCAGCATCGATGCGCTCGAAGCGGTCCCGAAAAGCTATCGTGACGGTTCGCGAGCACTCGGTGCAACGCAGTGGCAAACCATCACGGGTGTGGTACTCCCGGCCGCGCGCAACGGCATCGTGGCGGCGGTCATCCTCGGCATGGGTCGGGCCGTCGGTGAAACGATGGCCGTGATCATGGTCGCTGGAAATGCCGTGCAGTTCCCCAACTCCGTGCTCGACCCCGTTCGCACGCTCACGGCGAACATTGCGCTCGAGATGAGCTACGCGAGCGGCGCCCACGCCCAAGCCCTGTTCGCCACCGGCATCGTGTTGTTCATCGTGAGTCTTGGCTTGAACACCATGGCCGGTCGGGTGCGGTCGGTGAAGCGACGCGCTCCGCGTGTCCTTGCGCCGAAGACGCGCTGAATGCGACCACTCCTCGCGCCGCGCACCACGCAACGCGTGGCGATGATGCTGATGTGGTCGGCCACGGCCGCAACGATCGGATTGCTACTGTTCATCGTCGGCTTCGTCCTGCGTCGAGGAGCCGGCACGCTTTCCTGGGAGTTCCTCACATCGAATCCGCGCCACTCAGGTGCACTCGGCGGCATCCTGCCGACCGTTGTCTCGACCATCTACGTGTCAGCTGCGGCCGTCGTCGTCGCCGCGCCGCTCGGCGTGGCCGCCGCAGTCTATCTCGCGGAGTACACGAACGAGAGCCGACTCACGCGCTTCATCCGCAGTGGCACGGAAGCACTCGCCGGCATACCAAGTATCATTTTCGGCTTGTTCGGATTTGCGTTCTTCGTCACCGCGCTTGGCATGGGGTGGTCGATTCTCTCGGGCGGATTGACGCTCGGGCTGATGATTTTGCCGACTGTCATCCGCACGAGCGAGGAAGCACTGCGCGCCGTGCCCGGGTACTATCGCGATGTCGCCCAGTCGCTCGGCGCCTCGAAGTGGCAGTCGATACGAACCGTCGTCCTACCGGCGGCGGCACCAGGCGTCATGACCGGCGTCGTTCTCGGCATCGGACGGGCCGTGAGTGAAACGGCTGCGGTGATCTTCACCGCAGGCGTGGCGCTCAAGATGCCGTGGTCGCCTTTCGATTCGGCTCGCACGATGAGCGTCCACTTCTACACGCTCACGATGGAAGGGATCAGCGACGAGATGGCGTATGGCACGGCATCGGTGCTCGTGATGACGATCCTGGCGATCAACCTCGGCGCCTACTGGTTGATGAACCAGCTCACGAAGCGATACCGATGACGGCTGCTGCCTCCGGCGACACGGCGGTCATGATCGATATTCACCAGGTATCCATCCGATACGGCGCGCTCGAAATCCTCAGGCCCACCACACTGCGCATCGACCGCGGGACGATCCACGGTATCATCGGTCCCGCCGGCAGCGGGAAGTCCTCGCTGCTCCGGTCCATCAACAAGCTGAGCGTGGAGCGCGACGGCGCGATCGTTTCGGGAACGATCCGAGTTGATGGCGTCGATGTGCTGTCGTTGGTGGGTGATGCATTGGCGTCACTCCGCCGCCGCGTCGGCATCGTGTTCGCCACCCCGCAGCCCCTTCCGCGCACGATCTTCGAAAACGTGGCGTACGCCCTGCGAATCGCCGGCATCACCGATGGCGGAGTGCTCGCCGGCAAGGTGGAGGCGGCGCTCAGAGCGGCGCAGCTGTGGGAAGAAGTGGCTGATCGATTGGATCTCATGGCACCGCAACTGTCTGGCGGCCAACAGCAACGCCTCTGCATCGCACGGGCGCTCGCGTTGAACCCCAGTGTGGTCCTGCTGGACGAACCGTGCTCAGCGCTCGATCCGATCACATCGCGTCGCATCGAGGACACGTTGGTGAGCCTCACGCCGGCGGTGACCGTTGTGCTTGTCACGAACAATATCAAGCAGGCCGAGCGCGTCGCTCATACCACGAGCTTCTTCCTGATGGGCGACCTCGTAGAGACCGCGCCTACCGAGAAATTGTTCAGCGCCGCCGACGATCAGCGCACACAAGACTACCTCGCCGGGCGATTCGGGTGACCGATACGATCTGCGTGGCGGGACTCGACCTCTGGTACGGTGCGTTTCAGGGGCTCAAGCGGGTCTCTGTCTCTTTTCCGGCGCGCCGGATCACGGCACTGATCGGACCGTCGGGATGCGGGAAATCGACCTTGCTCCGCTGTCTGAATCGCATGAACGACCTGCTCCCGGGTGTGCGGATCGAGGGAGTGGTTCGCCTCGACGGCGCGGACATTTACGCGCGGGGCGTCGATGTCGAGCAACTCCGACGGAGGGTCGGTATGGTGTTCCAGCGTCCCAATCCCTTTCCGCTTTCGGTATTCGACAACGTGGCGTACGGTCCGCGACTCCACGGCGAGCGCAACTCCCGAACGCTCCACCGCCTCGTGGACGAATGCCTGCATTCCGTCGGGTTGCTCGGCGCCGCCGGCGTGCATCACGATGGACATGCGCTCGAGCTTTCCGGTGAGCAACAACAGCGCCTGTGTATCGCGCGAGCGCTGGCGACCTCTCCGGAAGTGCTTCTGATGGATGAACCGTGCAGCGCACTCGATCCGGCCGCCACGGCTGGCATCGAAACGCTGATGCAGTCGTTGGCCGAGCGCTATACCATTGTGATCGTGACGCACAACATGGCGCAGGCGCAGCGTGCCTCGCATCGTACGGGGTTCATGCTGCTCGGAGAGCTGGTCGAGATCGGCGAGACGCGCCAGATGTTCGAGAGCCCACAGGACGAGCGAACGGGCGGATACATCGAGGGTCGGTACGGCTGACGTCTGGAGATCAGTGCCTGTTTCCCCTCGCCTTCCCGCCCCCCTCGCCCGATATTTCCCGGTAGCCTCGTCGGAACCGGGTGCCGCAAGCAGGGCGGCATCACGGCGCGATGAGTGGCTCCGTCCAGCAACGCGTGTGGTCGACCCCTGGGGAAAGGCCCGCGCAGGACCAACCCTTCCATGTCGCATCCCAATTCGTTCGGCAGCCGTTCCACCTTGTCGGTGGGCGACCGTCAGTATGCGTATTTCCACCTCGGCGCCCTCGATGCGCTGCCGGGGAGTACCGCGCCCACCCTACCGTTCTCGCTGCGCGTCCTGCTCGAGAATCTGCTCCGCGGTGAAGACGGCGCCTTCGTGAAGCGGGTCGATGTCGAGGCCCTCGCCCGCTGGAACGTCAAGGCTGCCGTCGACAAGGAAATCGCCTTCCGCACCGCTCGCGTGCTACTGCAGGACTTCACCGGCGTGCCGTGCGTGGTTGATCTCGCCGCGATGCGCGATGCCATGGTGGCCCTCGGCGGCGACCCCACCAAGATCAACCCGCTGCAGCCGGTGGATCTCGTGATCGACCACTCGGTGCAGGTGGATGAGTACGGCACCGACGCCGCGCTGCTCATCAACACCGAGCTGGAGTTCGAGCGGAATCTCGAGCGGTACCAGTTCCTGAAATGGGGCCAGACCGCGCTTCACAATTTCCGCGTGGTGCCACCGGGCACCGGCATTTGCCATCAGGTCAACCTCGAGTACCTGGGCCAGGTCGTCTTTACGGCGGCCGACGGCCATGAGACGCTGGCTTACTGCGATTCGCTGGTCGGCACCGACTCGCACACCACCATGATCAACGGCCTGGGCGTCATGGGCTGGGGCGTGGGTGGTATCGAAGCCGAAGCGGCGATGCTTGGCCAGCCGGTCAGCATGCTGATCCCGGAAGTGGTGGGCTTCAAGCTGCACGGCAAACTGCCGGCGGGCGCTACGGCGACGGACCTGGTGCTCACCTGCACCGAAATGCTCCGCAAAAAGAAGGTCGTGGGCAAGTTCGTGGAGTTCTACGGCACGGGCCTCTCCAGTCTCGCGTTGGCCGACCGCGCCACGATCGCCAACATGGCCCCGGAGTACGGTGCCACGATGGGCTTCTTCCCGGTGGACGACGAGACCCTCAAGTACCTGCGCCTGTCGGGACGCAGCGACGAGCAGGTGGCATTAGTGGAAGCGTACACGAGGGCGCAGGGCCTTTTCCGCACCGACGCCACGCCCGACCCCGAGTTCACCGACACGCTGGAGCTCGATCTCAGCACGGTGGTGCCGAGCCTTGCCGGACCGAAGCGTCCGCAGGACCGTGTGCCACTGTCGCAGAGCAAGGCGATGTACCGTGAAGCGCTCGCCGCGCAGCGCGCCGCGAACGGGATGGCCAACGGCAATGCCGCGGCGACGATGGTGGCGGAGGGCGGCCCGGCCGATGTCTCGGGCGTGGCCGTGGAGTATCGCGGACAGACTTTCACGTTGTCCGATGGCCATGTGGTGATCGCGGCCATTACCAGCTGCACCAACACGTCCAACCCGAGCGTGATGCTCGCGGCCGGCTTGCTGGCGAAACGGGCGGTGGAGCTGGGCCTGACCACGAAGCCGTGGGTGAAGACGTCGTTGGCGCCGGGCTCGAAGGTGGCCACCGACTACTTCATCAAAGCCGGCGTCATGGACTCACTCAACGCGCTGGGCTTCAACGTGGTCGGCTACGGCTGTACCACGTGCATCGGCAACTCGGGTCCGCTGCCCACCGTGATCAGCGAAGCGATCGACGCCGGCAAGCTGAATGTGGCGGCGGTGCTCTCGGGCAACCGCAACTTCGAAGGCCGCGTGAATCCGCAGACGCGCTTCAATTACCTGGCGTCGCCGCCGCTGGTGGTGGCGTACGCCCTGGCCGGCCGCATGGATATCGACATGGCCACCGAACCGCTTGGCATCGGTGCCGACGGTCCGGTGTTCCTGCGCGACATATGGCCGTCGGCACAGGAAGTGGAAGACACGATTCTGTCGAGCGTGAAGCGCGAGCAGTTCACGACGCAGTACGCCAACGCGTTCCTCGGTGACAAGTACTGGCAGGAGATCGAAGCCAGTACCGGTGCGCGCTACGGTTGGCAGGCCGATTCGACGTACGTGCAGAACCCGCCGTATTTCGAAGGCATGACGATGACACCGCCGGGCATTCGCGCGATCACGAGCGCGAAGGTCCTCGGCATGTTCGGCGACTCGATCACCACCGACCACATTTCGCCGGCCGGTTCGATCGCCGGTGCGAGTCCGGCCGGCAAGTATCTGCTCTCGCTCGGCGTCGAGAAGAAGGACTTCAACTCGTACGGCGCGCGCCGCGGCAATCACCAGGTGATGATGCGCGGCACGTTCGCGAACATCCGTCTCAAGAATGAATTGACGGGTGGCAAGGAAGGTTGGTGGACGGCCACCGCGCCGGGCGCCGAACCGGAAGCGCTGTACGATGTCGCGATGGCACGTCAGAGCGATGGTGTGGCGCAGATCGTGATCGCCGGTAAGGAATACGGCACCGGCTCGTCCCGTGACTGGGCCGCGAAAGGCACGATGCTGTTGGGTGTCCGCTCGGTGATCGCCGAAAGCTTCGAGCGCATTCACCGCAGTAACCTGGTCGGTATGGGTGTGCTGCCGCTGGAATTCGTGAACGGCGAAACTCGTCAGTCGCTGGGGCTCACAGGCTTCGAGACGTACGACATCATCGGACTCGATGCCACGCTCACGCCGCGCGCGACGCTCACCGTGAAGGCCACGGCGCCGGACGGCTCGGCGAAGTCGTTCCACGCGCGGTGCCGCATCGATACGCCGGAAGAGATGCAGTACTACACGCATGGTGGAATTCTGCCGTACGTGCTGCGGAGCCTTATAACGAAGTAAGAAGTAGGGGGTTGGGAGTAGGGGGGTGAGTTTTGCGTCGCACATCGACGCGGGGCACACCCTCTCCGTACTTCGTACTCCCGACTCCTTAACCCTTTCCGTGTCCCTTCCCGTGGCCGCCGCTATCGTTCTCCTGGTCAACCCCGCCGCCGGCCGTGGGCGCGCGGTTCGCGTGGCCGTCGCCGCCGAGCGCTCGCTGCGCGCGGCCGGGCTGCGCGTGGAGCTTCACGAAACAGGCGAACGTGGCGACGAGGCGCGAATCGCCGCAGCCGCGAGTGCGGCCGGCGCGCGGGCGCTGGCGGTGGTCGGCGGCGACGGCGCGGTCAGTCACGCCGCCCGAGGACTGCTCGAGGGTGCGGCACGCGGCGACGCGCTGGTGCCACTGGCCATCTTCGCCGCGGGCACGGGCAATGATTTCGCGAAGTCGCTCGAGCTTCCCGTACACGATGTGCACGCGATGGCGAAGTACATCGCCGCCGGCGTCACGCGCGACGTCGACGTGGGCTACGTCGACAACGTGCCGTTCGTAAACGCCGCGGGGTTCGGCTTCGACGTCGAGGTCCTGGTGCGGATGCGCACACCCGGGCTGCTGCGCGGCACGGCCGCGTACGTGAGCACCGCCCTTGGCGCGCTACTGAGCTACCGCGGATTTCGCGCTCGCGTGGACGAGGCCAGCCCCGACGCCACGCCAGGCGCAAAGGAGCACCACCTGATGATCGTGCTCGCCAACGGGCGCTATTTCGGCGGCGCGTTTCGCATCGCTCCCGATGCCCAGCTCGACGACGGAGCGATCGACTGCATCAGCATTCGCCACATCGCGCCCTTCGCCCGCCTCTCACTCTTCGCGCACGCCATCCGCGGACGGCATCTCGCATCGCCGACGGTGCATTTCCGACGCGCCCAATCGTTTCAGCTGCACTTCGAGTCACCACCCCAGTTCGAAACAGACGGCGAGCTACAGGTGGCGCGCACGCACGACGTGGAGGTCCGCGTCGCCCCCCGCGCCCTCCGCCTGATCGCCAAGGACGCCCGCGCCGTAAACGCCCCTAATTCCTAGCGCAACTAATTCCTGGCGCCGTTAATTCCTAGCGCCGTTCATTCCTAGCGCCCCTGACTCCTGGCGCCCTTCACCGCCTACCCCGCCACTCCTACCAGCGCCGCGCTCAGCGCCCATAGCCGGTCATTCCGCGCGTCATCGGTGGCCCGCGCCGACAACAGCTGCGCGAACGCCTTCCGCCCTTCCTGCTGCCGATTACCCCAGCTCCAATGCACGCCACTCTGGGCCGCGAATTCAGGGTCGGCCACCACCTGCGCCACGCGCTCGCCCGAGAGTTCCTGCGTGACATATCCCTTCGTGATGTGCTTCTGGAACCACGGGAAGATCACTTGAAACGCGCGAGGCGCATGACGGAACAGCGGCGTGTCCGCGACGCAACCCGGATACAACGTGTTGAACACGATGCCCGAATCGGCGTGCCAGCGGCGGTGCATTTCGCGTGACATGATCATGTTGCACAACTTGCTGTCCTTGTAGGCCTTGCCGGGCTTGAACGCTTTACCGTCGATCATCGCGTGCGGCGCTTTGAACCCCGCCTCCAGTCCCTCGAGGTTTCCCAGATTGGCCGGAGCAGGAATCGGAATCTTGCCACCGAATTCTTCGAGGTTGGCGGTCACGGTACCCAACGTGATCAGCCGCGGCGAGGTCGCGCCGGCAGCGCGAGCCTGCTCGAGATCGGGCAGCAGCAGATGCGCGAGCAGGAAGTGGCCAAGATGGTTCGTCGCCACCGAAATCTCGTACCCCTCGGGCGAATACATCGGCGCCTTCAACCGCGGCAAATAGACGGCGGCGTTCAGGACGAGCGCGTCCAGCCGACGTCCCGTGGCGTGAAAATCGGCAACGAACTTCCGCACGCTGGCTTGATTCCCCAGGTCGATATGGAGCAGCATGCGCTGCTCCGCAGGAATCCCGAGCGAACGCGCCGCGGCCTCACCTTTGGCGAGATCGCGTACCGCCATCACGACGAACCATCCGCGCGTGGCAAGTGCCTTTGCGGCGTGGAGGCCGACACCGCTGCTGGCACCGGTAATGATGGCGGTCTGGGTCATCGTGCTCTGAGGCGTGGTCGTTGGCATACCGGCAATCCTAATGCACGCAGCACGTGGCGACGAGGCTAAGGACTGCGCGGATACGGGGCGACCCTCGAACGCCCGAATGCAGAACACCCCGCCACCGGAATCCCGGTGACGGAGTGTGCGCGCCCCTCCACGAAGCACGTCCTGCAACTCCCCTTCGCTACGAACTACGGTTTCTTGATCTGCTGCCCAATAAGGCCGCCCAACACGGCGCCGCCCAAGGCGCCGATCGCACCACCCTTCGCCTTATCCCGCGACGTCGCGATACCGATCGCCGCACCCGTCGCCGCCCCAATGATCGCCCCCTTCTGGGTGTTGGCCGGGCGGGTGCCCGAGCCGCTCCCTGCCCCTCCGGTCGAACCGCCACCGCTCCCGGCGCTGCTCGTCCGTCGTACGGTCGACTGCTGCGGCACGTACACCACCCGCGTTTGCGGTTGCGGTGCCGGATACCCCTGCGGATACGTGGCCGGAGGGTATCCCTGCTGATACCCCAACTCGACCGGACTCGCGAACTGCGCGCGATTGCCCGGAGCCTGCGCTGCGGCGGCCAGATCGGCCTGTAACTGCGCGTCGAGCCGCTGGTCGGCACCGCCACAGGCCGTCAACGCCCCGAAGGCCAAAGGCGCCAGGAGCGACGAGGCGTGGCGCATACGCGTACGAATCTGACTCATGGATCCTCCTGATGATGATCGTGCTTGCACCACCACTTCTAGGCAGGGGGCGTGCCACGCTGAATCGCCCGATTTCCGGTCGAAATGGCTCGGAAACCGACGTTCGGAGTAGTACGTTGTCCTCACACGGGGTCAGTCGCCCGTCTCTCACTTGCGACACCCACGGCATCACCGTCCATTCCCTTCCGGAGTTTTCGATGTCCATTCGCTCGCGTGCCGCTCGCTTCGCCGCGGTGCTCGCTGTCGCGGTTTTTGCTCCGTCCATGGTCGGTGCACAGGCCGCCGCGCCGATGCCACTCAAAGTCGGCGACAAAGCACCTGATTTCAGCGTAACGGTCGTCACGTCGGCGGGTGTCGTGGCCAAGCCGTTCAAGCTGTCCGAGCACAAGGGCGAGACGGTCGTGCTGGCGTTCTTTCCGAAGGCGCGCACCAGCGGGTGCACGGTGCAGATGGAGTCCTATCGCGACAAGTACGCACAGACCTTCCAGGGCGGAAAGAAGGTCACGCTGGTAGGCGTCAGCATCGATAGTGATACCGCACTCATCTCATGGGCCAAGGACGCAAAGTTCCAGTTCCATTTCGCCGCTGACACGGACCGCAAGGTCGGCGTGGCGTACGGCGCCAACGCGGGCACCGGCTATCACAAGCGCACGCTGTACGTGATCGATCCGACGGGCAAGATTTCGTACGTGGCCGCGCCGTTCAATCAGATGTCGGCCGATGCCTACACGGAACTCGGCTCCGCTATTTCGCAGGCTGGCGGCTCGCACTGAGCTGACCGAGCCGTTACACGGTCGCCGGCACGTACGTGAACACCTCGCAGCACCCCCGCGCCCTGCTCTCGGCACTCTATCGTGCCGCGGTGCAGGGCGCGGCGCCGTTTCCCCGCACGCGCGACGCTCTGCGCGCATGGTTCGAGG
>Ga0209181_10011420_pt1 | contig 11380 bp, 11 predicted proteins | sample MAT05_FD_187208 | JGI IMG/M metagenome (GOLD analysis project Ga0209181, IMG submission 187208) | Freshwater microbial communities from Lake Fryxell liftoff mats and glacier meltwater in Antarctica - MAT-05 (SPAdes) (version 2) | ecosystem: Environmental > Aquatic > Freshwater > Ice > Liftoff... | reverse complement strand
AAGGTGGCTCGCTCTCCGTGGCCTATTCGCCTAAGCTGGAAGACCGGGCCAGCCCTAGCGGCTGGGATCTTGACCTGGGCGCCACCAACAACCGCAATCGGGGTCTGGTGGCACTAAGCACTCAGTTTTCCCAAAAACTCAGCAGCCAGTTGCTCTTGTATAAAGAGCAAGGGGAGTCCGCAGCAGTGGGGGCCAACATGACTGCACTGCTATCCGATGCAGCCGTGGCACATGCGGAATGGTCCAACGCCAGCGAGCTTGACGCAACCAGCCGGGCGCTGGGCTTGCCAAGTGCTGCCACCCGGCGCAACCGCTTTGCCGGGGGCGTGACCTACACCACCTTGGGTAAGCTATCGGTCACAGCCGAGTACCAATACAACGGGTTTGGCGCCAGCCAGCAAGACTGGTCTGCGCTGTCAGCCTCGCCTTTGACCAAGGTGGCCTTCCTGATGGACGCCCGGGCGCGCCAGGAACTGGTCTCGCGCCAGGCCTTCATGCTGTATGTCACGCAAAAAGACCTGTTCATCAAAGACCTGGACCTGACAGCTTTTGTTCGCTTCAATACCGAAGACCACTCCAGGCAGTCGTGGCTTGAACTGCGCCAGCATTGGCCAAAATACGATCTGGCGCTGCAGTGGCAGCAATTCAGCGGCAAGTCCGACAGCGAGTACGGCATCCTGCCTGACAGCCGCATCGTGCAGGTGTTGGGCAACTATTACTTCTAAAGACGGCGTCGCATGATGACCCTGTCGCTGGCCATTCGTAACCTGCTGCGCAACCGGCGCCGCTCGCTGGCCATTGGGTCGACCTCCCTCTGGAATCAGGGCACTTGTTGGCCCCTTTTTCCCAACCGAAGCGGTGACCAAATCCTTGCCGAGCTGGCACTGGTTAAAGTAATAGTTGACGCCAGACCCCAGTGTTGTATCTTCTTCAACAGCCCGGCTTCACTGTAGCCACAAGACGTAAGGCACGACATGAGCGACAAAGCGCCAGACAACACGCCTCACCAAGGCCCCGTGGCCATCCTGATGCGGGTTGAAACAACCTACCTCATGTTATCGGTGAGCGTGCCCGTGATCCAAGGCGTGGATATTCTGGTGCGTCCTGCCTGCTTCGCCGTGCTGCTTGGGCCCTCAGGCAACGGCAAAACCACCCTGTTGAACCTGTTTGGCTGCATTGACAGGCCAGATGCGGGCGAGGTGATGTTGGCAGGCTGCATGCCAGTGCTCCGCGCCCACGAAAAAATCGAATACCCGCTGTTGCTGACCGGTGCGATAGAAAAAAACCGCGCCGACCGGGTACCCAAGCTGCTAGAAGCCGTAGGGCTGGCCGACATAGCGGCAGACGGCACCATTTTTCTAAAAGTTAACCTGACACAGAACACTCGCCGCAAAGGCGTGGTGACAGCAGCATGATGACGCTTGCTCTGGCTGTTCGCAATCTGTTGCGAAACCGGCGTCGGTCTATATCGACCCTGCTGGCGATAGCCATCGGCTCCACGTCGATACTTTTGTTTGGTGGCTACAGCACCAATATCAACTATTCCATGCAAACAGCCTATGTACAAACAGGCGGCCACCTGCAAATTCAGCACCGAGATTTTTATCTCTATGGAAGCGGCAATCCTGCGGCTTACGGCATCGCAGACTACACCAAGTTGTTGGCAGCTATCGAGAATGATGCCGTATTGAAGACCATGGTACTCGTGGCAACACCTACACTTCAATTTGGTGGCATCGCAGGCAATTCAGCTGCAGGGGTTTCACGCACCGTGATTGGCAACGGCTTCATAGCGAAGGATGTCAATCGCATGCGACTCTGGAATGACTTCAACATGCGATCAGGCTATCCAGTATCTGCACTTGAAGGCTCTGCGGACGACGCAGTCATCATTGGGACTGGTCTGGCCCGGGTACTCCAGCTATGTGATGCGTTGAAAATTGCCCGTTGTCCCAAGCCAGAGAAAGAACAAACCACAGAGGGCGCCGCGTTACCGGATGATGTCGCGCAACTGGTCCTGCAAGATACGCCGACGGTGGCCAATGCCCAAGGCGTCAACCCGCGAAAAATTGACCTGCTGGTAGGAACTGCTCGGGGAGCACCCAATGTGGCGTCACTCGAAGTCATCCGCGCGGAAGACCAAGGGTTCAAAGAACTCGACGAGGTCTACATGATGATGCATCTTGCACAGACACAAAAACTTGTTTACGGTAATTCTCCGCCCGAGGTGACTTCGATCATTTTGCAGCTTCGCCACACCGATGAAATCCCAGTGGCAATAGAGCGCTTGGCACCCATATTAGCGAGCTTTTCTGTCAATCAGCCTTTGGCCGTGCTGGACTTTCGGACGCTTTACCCGTTCTACCTACAGTCCATGAATTTGTTTGACACCATTTTTGGTTTTATTTTCACGCTGATCGGTGCCATTGTGTTGTTCACTGTGAGTAACACGATGAATGCAGCGGTTGTAGAGAGGACGACTGAAATTGGAACTTTGCGCGCAATCGGATTACGACGCTTGGGCATTCAGAATTTGTTTGTCACTGAGGGAGCTTTGTTGGGTTTTGCGGGCGCATTGCTTGGTGCAGTGTTAGCGCTGTCGCTGGCAGCGTTGGTCAATTCGATGAACTTGACCTGGCTGCCTCCTGGCGGGGTTGAACCTCTTCCATTGACGCTTATCGTTTGGGGTCAAACCGGGAAAATACTTGGCACCACCTTTGGCCTGCTCTGCGTTGCCATTTTGTCCGCCTGGTGGCCAGCGTACCGAGCTTCACGGCTAAACGTTGTGGATGCATTGCGTCACGTTTAGCCGCCAGCATTCTGATTGCTGCGCTAGGGCACATCCAAACCTGTCGGAAAAACTTACAGCCGCCAGCCAAAAAGCAGCTGTGATTTCTTTAAATCTATGATTTTAAAAGAGATTTAATTCATGGCACGGCTATTGCTTTAGTTTGAATGTAGTCCTTAATTCACATTTTTTCTTTATCTCTATTTAAAGAAAAATTCCCAACCAGGAGAACCCCATGAAAAAGTCCCTTACCAAATCGGTCATCGCTGCGGCACTGGCATTGCCAGCCCTGGCATTTGCAGGCGCCACTCCCATCACATTTGACGTGAATGGTTCCGCTGCTGGGGGTGCCCACTCTATCGACGTGCTGGACTGGGCCCCTGGTAATGCGTTGGCGGTGGGTGGTGCGCCATTCGGCGGCACACTTGGTGTTGGATATCAGACACAGTTGCTGTACCAAGCCAATTTTTCAGCGGCAAGTTTGAATGGCACCAATGTTGTTGCAGCTGGGTTTAACAGTCAGAATTTCAGCGTCGTAGCCGGTGTTAAAGAGAAGGTCGCAGCGACTGGTCCAGGCAGCGTGCAGTTCACAATGGATGACGTGGCAGCGCTTACATCGACAAATTTCTTTTATATGTATGCAAATGGTCCGACCGCCGGCAACAACCTGACAGGAATGGGGTTTACTGCTGGCACCATGATTATGAGCGGCTACATCACGTCAATTAACAGTAGCAACTACTCCACGTTAGGTGGACTTGGTAATCTTGACAACTTTGGAGCCAACAACTACGGTGGAATTCTAAGTTTGATCGGTTCCGGATCGACAGATCTCACGGCGCGAATCAACTTCGCAGATGCAAATTATTTTCCTGACCTGAATCTTGCCTCAATGGTATTCGCGTTCTCCAACACCAGTCAGGTGACGCCTTTCGCTCAGGTAAACCCATCTGCGGCTTTTAGCTCTGATGGTATCCTTGACGGCAATTTGTTAAGCAACATTGGCCCGGTTAACGGTGCTAATTTCACTTCTCAACAAGCATACAACTTCCAGTTCCAGGCTGATGGCAATTCGTCATTCTCCGTGCCGGAACCAGACAGCTTGGCATTGTTCGGTTTGGCACTTGGCTTCGCTGGTTTGTTGGGTCGTCGCCGCGCTAAAAAAGCTTGAGACAATCCCAAGTGCTAAGATTTCTAGGACTGTGATCAGCTGAAAAAGGGCCCTTTGGGCCCTTTTTCTTTTTCTGGGATGAAGAGTGTCAGACTTTTTTACAACTATCATTTGCATAAGACGCCACCGGTCACGACGGTTTTTAGCCTGATCACCAGCAATTGGGGGATTGATTGCCTTGAACACGATCACTAGCAAGCCAGCAGATCCAACCCAAACGCTGTGGGATGTCATCATTGTTGGCACTGGCGTTGGCGGTGGCACTTTGGGGTACGCCCTTGCCAAAGCGGGTAAGAGCGTGCTGTTTTGTGAGCGCGGATCCAATAATCTGGCCCGGTCTGGAACACTGACAGCCAATTATGCAGAGCAATTTGGGCAGGAGCCAGGGGCTGTTCTCACAACAGAATCAGCAGATTTACTGGCAAACACCGGGCGATTCAATGAAGTCGTGGTTGATGAGTCGGGAACACACACTCGGCGCTTTGTTCCTTTTGTAGGCTCCGGTAGCGGTGGATCAAGCGCTTTGTATGGCATGGCCTTCGAACGCTTTGCCGAATCAGACTTTGCGCCGGGCATTAGTCATCCAAATAATCCAGAGTCGTCACTTGAAGCGGCGTGGCCTGTTGGCTACGATGCTTTCAGCACTTATTACAGTGCTGCTGAAAATTTGTACCGTGTCCACGGGACGCAAGATCCGTTGAGTGCAGGAGCACAACGTTCGCGCAGCTTGCTTCAGCCGCCCGCCCTGACACCAGCGATAGCCAAACTTTGCGATCATTTCTCCGCGGGGGGGTTGCACCCCTATCAACTGCCTCTGGCTTGTGATTACGTTGCGGATTGCCAATGTTGCCAAGGGTTCTTGTGTGACAAAAATTGCAAAAACGACAGTTCGCGGGTGTGCGTCCAGCCAGCAATACAGAATTTTGGAGCGGTCATGCTAGACAACTGTCGTGTCGTACGTATTCATGCTGACAAGGCGCGCGTGAACAGACTTGCCTGCAAATGGCATGGCAGAGACATTCTGTTACGAGGAAAGCAGATTGTGCTCGCAGCTGGGGCGCTTCAGACACCCAATCTTTTGTTGCGTTCTGCATCAATTGATTGGCCAAACGGGGTTGCCAACAGTTCTGGAATGGTCGGCCGAAATCTGATGCGCCATTGCATCGATATCTATCTTATTCAGACCAGTCGGTCTGACCGAGGTCGAAGTTTTGACAACCGGTTCAAGGAGTTTGCATTCAATGATTTCTATTGTGTTGACGGCGTCAAGTTAGGTTCAGTGCAGTCTTTCGGTCGCCTGCCTCCGGGTCAAATGCTTTTTGGTTCTTTGAAGCAAGATATTAAAGACGGACCCGTGCCGTGGATGGCAGGCGCATTCGGCTTGACTAGCGCAGTGTTTCAGCCGTTTTTGCAGCGTATGGTCGATCAGTCTATTGCCATTGCAACCACGATGGAGGACTTGCCATATTTGCACAACCGAGTTTTGCCAGCACTCGACGATGCACCAGAAGCGGTACGTATTTCATACAACTTGCACGACTCAGAAAAAAAACGCGTCGCGCTTTTCAGGAAAATGATGGCCAGAACATTAAAGTCACTTCACTGGCGACTGATCAAGCAGGCCGAAAATAACCAACGCATTGCTCACGTTTGCGGAACTTGCCGTTTTGGACAAGACCCCCAAACCAGCGTACTGGACCCCAATAACCGCTGTCATGATCTGGAAAACTTGTACGTGGTGGACAGCTCGTTTTTTCCTTCAAGCGGCGGCACCAATCCAGGACTCACCATTGCTGCAAACGCGCTGCGTGTTGCAGACCACATGCTGAGTTCATATCCAGCGCTTCAACATACGGGACCGATCAGACATGAAGCTTGAAGATTTTCGGGGCGACTGGGCGCTGGTGACAGGTGCTTCGTCAGGCATCGGAGCTGAGTTTTGCCGCCAATTGGCGAGTGCCGGCGTCAACTTGGTTATGGTCGCTCGACGCAAGCCGTTGCTAGATGATTTGTCAGCATCACTGACACGACAGTTTGGCATTAAAACCCTGGTATTGCACATTGACCTTAGTGATCACGGTAGCGCTTCGCTTGTCAAGGCGGCAACTACACAGGCATCTATACGTATCAGGGTGCTGATAAACAACGCGGCATTTGGCCCATGGGGTAGTTTTGAAAAGACTTCCGTCCAGACCTACGAGCGGATGCTGCAACTTATCACGGCAACACCCGTTTCGCTTTGCCACCTGTACTTGGATGACTTGTCTTCATTCCCAAACAGCACTGTGATCAATCTATCCTCTCCGGCGGCCTTGCAACCCGTACCCTACAAAGCGGTTTATTCTGGCGCCAAATCCTGCCTGCACAACTTCAGCCTGGCTCTACACGGTGAATGGCAGTCCAGAGGCATCTTGGTGCAAACCCTACTACCTGGACCCACTGCGACTGAGTTAGACCATATTGGGGGGGCTTACACCAGTGAATTGGGCGAAGAACGGCGCCCGACGTCGGAAATTGTGACTAAGTCGCTGTCTGCGTTACACACCGGAGCCCCGTTTGTGACGACCAACAAGGGGACGTACAAGCAACGCCTGTTTGCCGGCATTGCACCGCACAAAATGATCATTCGCGAAGTCAAGCGGATGTTTCAGGCGCCACCGGATCGCTAGAGTCACGACAACCCGATTCAAAAGTTCAATTGAAACGGCGCAACCGGCAGCCGAGTCTGTGATGCTTTTTTTCAGCAGACTTTGTCGACAAAACGGCAAAATAATTCGCCACAGTCAAAGTCAGAGAACGACTTTGCCAACTGTTTTGCTTGATGACGACGCTCTGGCTCAGAAATCAGTCGGGTGACTGCGTCTTGAACAGAATGCTTTCGCACACGATCCGCTCGAATAATCTCACCCGCACCGCTGCAAATCACAGCGGCCATGTTCATGAATTGATCCATATTGCTGGGGATACCCAACACGGGAACACCACATGCCAAAGCTTGTTGACTGGTTGGACTGCCACCATTGCAGATAACGAGATTAGACCTTGCAGCAGCCTCACACCCAGGCAGGTAATCCGCCGTAAAAAGATTTGGCGGCGCGATACCAGGCAGTGGAGCACCGGCGGTTGAAGCCATCACCGTCACTGGCAGGCTTGCCAAGGCATCAACCACCAGTTGCATCACATTGGGTGAGCCCGAACTTCCCAAAGTAAGGTAAACGATGGGCCTGCTTGCTGGAAGTTGATTCCACCAAACCGGATCGGTAACGGGCGGCGACCACAGAACTGGACCTAAAAAATGGTGTCTATCAGGCATGGACTCCATCGGAAACATCTTGGGACAATCGGCATACAAGCTGAAATCCGCGTCGGTGTAAAGCCACCGCAGATCAGGCTCTATTGGCGTCAACCCATACTCTTTTCTCACCTGATTCAGTGGCTTGCAGTGCAAAGCAAAAGCCTTGCGCTTGAAAACGTCGAAAATAAACTGCGCCACTGGCAGAGGAAAATATCGCGTCAGCGGCAAAACCGGTAACGGATAGGACTTGTGACGACAAAAAGGACTCCAGTAAGCATTCGTGATTGCCGCGTAAGGGATCCCAACGATCCGCGCACTCACAGAAAGTGACAGCCGAAAGTCACCCACGATCAGGTCAGGTTTCACACGATCAATGAGTTTTATATCTTCTTTCACATAGCTACGTAATGTTTCAGCGCTGTAAACCGGCTTTCCTAAAGCTAATTGATGAAGAAACTGCTCGCTACTGATACTGCCTAAAGGCAATACTTGCCAAGTTTGATTCAGCAAAAAGCGTTTGTAACGGTCATGACAGGCCATAACAGGTTCATGACCTGCATATTCCAGGCTTTTCGCCAGAACCATTGGCCGAGCCACGTGCGCAAGGGTCACAGCTTCTGAGAAGAACAATACCCGCCTTTTACGAATCATTTCTCTCTTTCATCAGTTCAACCACATCGCGTCTGATCGACCGGCTAACAGGCATTCGGCAGGTACCCACCCTGGCGAAAAAGCCAAAGGGATCCGCAGGCTGGCTGCCCACCAAACGCTCAAAGTCACTGGCCACAGCCAGCGACGCGTCAACCAGGCTGGCATCCGACGAAAAGCGTCGGCCAGCGCGTGCATACCAGCGAAAGATTACTGGCGTCATCTGCGGCTGCAAATGCAGACCCTGCTGTGTCGCGGTGAGCCAGAGGCGCTGCACAGCCATACCCAAGCGCACCCAGTCTTCCAATTTTGTGGGTGCCTGTAAGGGCAGCACCAGAACATGCGCTGCACAGCGTAAGCCGGGCAGCAGATCGAGTTGTAGCCGCGGCGCAATCGTACCCATCAGGTAACGGTTGAAAAAATCGACCCGACTCCAGCTTTGCATCACCCACTTCATTAGCCGCGCGGTTACCGGGTCAACACCAACCGCCTCTTCGGGAATGCGGTCCTTGCTGAAGCGCGCGCCCCATTCGATGACGCTTTTGTGCACCGGGTAGGCTTCGGGGCAGATCAGGCGGATTTTGGCGCTACGCCAGAGCAAACTGGCCATCTGCCACCGCTCCTTCGTTGTTTCGAAAAGTTGCACCTCGTAATCGCCCCCTGCAGCGCTGATCAAAGCTATGCGCTGTGCTACGGTGAGCGGCACGGTTTGCATGGGACGACGCTGAACAATGCGATTCTGAATGCTGTCAAACAAGGGATCACGCGCCAAGCCAGCAACTGGTGTCAGTTGCACGGTGTAGACGGGAGCACGGTGATCCCCTTCGGATGCCACCGTCCAAGTCGCTTGTAGGCCAAAGCCAGTTGCAGCAATGCTCAGGGTTTCCAGCAAGGCGCCATGGGCGATGTGGCTGGGGTGGCCGTCAAAGTCATAAAGAACGTGATCCCGGGTGTCATAGCCGTGTACCCTGACCTGCAGGTCGTTCACGATCTCAAACCGCCACGGCTGGGTGTTGTCGCCACTCGGCGCCCAGCGTGCCAGATCAAGAATTTGGGCTAATGTCTCGCTACTCATAACGAGCCACTATAAGGCCACACCCAGCAAGCGCTGGTTTTGGGGTCAAGCCCCATGCACAATGTCAGTGTCATGAATCTCTCCATATCAGTCATATGCAAAAATCGATTCCATTTGACTACAACCGCGCCTTCTCCCGCAACATCGGCTGGCTAACCATTGCCGAGCAAGCCAAGCTGCGCCAAGCTCGCGTGGCCATTGCCGGGCTGGGCGGCGTTGGCGGCGCACATCTGCTAACGCTCAGCCGCCTGGGCCTGTCGCGTTTCAACATTGCAGACTTTGACGACTTTGATGTGCACAACATGAACCGCCAGGCCGGTGCGTTCATGCCTTTTATGGGCCAGCCCAAAATCGACACCATCGCTCGGCTGGCGCAAGACATCAACCCCGAGACGACGCTGCGCCTGTTTCCACAAGGCGTCACGCCCGAGAACGTGGACGATTTTCTCAAAGACGTGGATGTGTATGTGGACGGACTGGACTTTTTTGCCCTACCCGCCCGGCGCATGGTGTTTGCCAAGTGCCGCGAAAAAGGCATCCCAGCGCTTACAGCCGCGCCGCTGGGCATGGGTGTCGCTTTTCTTTACTTCAGCCCCACCGGCATGAGTTTTGAAGACTATTTCAAGGTGGAAGGCCACCCGCCGCAAGAACAATACGCCCGTTTCATCGCCGGTTTATCGCCCGCCATGCTGAATCGCGACTATCTGGTAGCGCCCGAAGCGGTCAATTTTCAGGAAAAACGCGGTCCATCGACCATCATGGCCTGCGACATGTGTGCAGGTGTCATGGGGACCGAGGTGCTCAAGGTGCTGCTCAAGCGCGGCACGGTCAGGGCAGCACCGTGGGGCATGCAGTTTGATGCTTACCACCAGAAGCTGAAACACACTTGGCGGCCGTTTGGCAATGCCAACCCGCTGCAGCAACTGCTGCTCAAATTCATCCGGCCGGTGTTGCGCGGCAAGCAGCCAGGGAATTAATGAGAAAAAAAGGCCAGGCTCGCATTGATCTACAAGCTCTTGTATCCTGCCTCGCGCTGATGCCGCAGTGCCAGCACCAGAATGCGATCAATGTGGGGCAAAAATCGATACAGCGCCAGATACCCGTTTCGTCCCCTTGAGATCACCAGTTCGCGCTGCCCAAAGTGGACTTTGCGACCTATCTCGGGGTGCTGCGCCAGAATTTCCAGCGCATCAAAAATCAGCGTAGCAGTATCTTGTGCGGCTTGCGGGTCAGACGCCAGCAAGAAGTCGCTGGGCCTTTCCAAGTCAACCAGCGCCTCTCCGGTGTAAACCAGCTCAGTCATGCGCTATGGTCATGGGCTTGGTGCCGTCCAGGCGCTGCGGCTTCAGCCTGCGCGGTTTGCAGATGCCGATGATGGAGACCAAGGCTTCGCTTACGTCGAAAGCGATCACGGCGCGTCCTTTGTAGTTCGTGACGCGTAGTCCCGGGCGAATGTCATCACGTTTGCTCCCTCGCAATGGGAACGTGTGCAGTGTCTCGCAATACTCGACGATGGCCTCGGTGTAACGTTGGGCCACATCCGGGGACGCCGCTACGGCAATGTAGCGGTACATAGAGGCGAGCTGCTCCAGCGCCTGCGGCGAAAACACGACTTGATACGCAATCACGCCGCTTTGGTCGTAGCAGCTTTGTGTTCGCGGGCCAGGCGCGCACGCACCTTGTCAACCGAGACGGCGCTGGAAGGATTTGCTTTGAGGGCATCATGGGCTGGTCCCACTTGGTTATGAAGCCACTGCTCCATGGCGCGGTCACGCGCCATCAAGACACGAAGCCCGTCCCGAATCACTTCGCTCTCAGTTGCGTATTCGCCGCAGGCGACCTTGGACTTGACGAGCCCCGCCATTTCGGAGGGCAAGGTAATGCTCAATTGTTGGGTGGTGCGCATGGTCGTCAAAAGAGGGTTGGATAGGATTTAATCGTACACATTCGGTACTTTGAGTGCAAATCGGCCCACGCTGCACGGGCTACAGAGGTTTAGTGCCGAGAGAAAGTGACACTTTTATTTTGCAAATGGCCGCAAAGCCATGTGCCATGCGGGTTTGCATGTTTTGGATGACGTCGAGAAATGCCGATTGACACTTTTATCGACGCTTTTGTGACACTTTTATTTTGTGCTACGAAGATGGCCGAGTCCTGTCCCGGCACGACCCACGCCAAGCTGTCGTGGCTGCAGGCCTGGCACATTCGGGACGAGACCTACGGCGCGGCGCTGGCCGAGCTGGTCAACACGCAGCTGCGCCAACCCCTGGCAGCCCACTGGGGCGACGGCAGCACCTCGTCCTGGGATGGACAGCGCTTTCGCGCGGGCGGACGGGCCCAGAGCACCGGTCACGTCAACCCCAAGTACGGCACCGAGCCCGGGCGGATGTTCTACACGCACAT
>Ga0209181_10011417_pt1 | contig 11383 bp, 12 predicted proteins | sample MAT05_FD_187208 | JGI IMG/M metagenome (GOLD analysis project Ga0209181, IMG submission 187208) | Freshwater microbial communities from Lake Fryxell liftoff mats and glacier meltwater in Antarctica - MAT-05 (SPAdes) (version 2) | ecosystem: Environmental > Aquatic > Freshwater > Ice > Liftoff... | reverse complement strand
CAGGTTCGTCCTAAAGAATACTGTGAGCCACTTCACAGCATATCGAACTGACTGCTAAGAGCTGTAATTGAGAGTTGTCGTCACAACGATAAAAAGTAAATCTAGATCATCTGTTTCCCTAACTGCGTACAAATCGGCGATCGCTTGTTCTGAGTCTGTGAGAGGTTCGAGGAGGAGCTTTTGTTAAAATGACAAAAGATTAAGATAAAGGATATTGGGCAATTGGTGAATGTAAATCAATATCCATAGATGGAGAGTTGAAGAATGACGCTAAAAGAGCAACTGTTGCAGGAAATTGAACAGGCTTCTGATTCTCTGCTCGAAGATCTATTAAACCTTTGTCGGCAAATGAAGGCTGAGCAGAAAGCAACTTCTCCTTCAGACGATCGCCACTCAGCAGAATGGGTTGCGGCTCAACGAGATGCTGTGCGACGACTTCAAGCCAAGGTGCGAGAGACGATTCCAGAGGGGCGATCGCTAGTTGATGAGCTAATTGCGGAGCGGCGGGTAGAAGGGAAGAATGAGTAGTTGCGTGTTGGATGCTTCTGCTCTTTTGGCTCTGATAAATGGAGAAGCGGGCAGTGATATTGTTAGCAGCCAACTCCCTAATGCAGCCATGTTGAGTGTTAATTTTGGGGAAGTTGTGGCAAAACTGACGGATATTGAATGGACAGAGAGCGAAATTCGTCAGGCGTTAGGGGCTTTGGCAATTGATGTTATGCCATTTGATCAGGAACTTGCCTATCGATCGGGGTTATTGCGCGCTCAAACTAAGTCGATTGGATTGTCTTTTGGCGATCGCGCCTGTTTAGCGCTGGGTGAGCGACTAGGAGTTCCAGTTTTGACGAGCGATCGGGCTTGGGCAAGTCTGAAGCTTAATGTTGTGATTACTGTGATTCGGTAATCAGATGAGGTTTTACTGGGTTTGCAATAGATACTCCCCAAAAAACCCAGAGCAAGCGATCGCAAAACAAATGCGTCTTCCTTGACATCTGGGCTATTTTTTAACGAGATCTACTTCTTAGGAGAGAGCATCATCATCATGTTGCGTCCTTCTCGTTTAGGAGCCTGCTGAACTTCAGCAAACTCTTGAAGATCTGTTGCCATGCGCTTCAGCAGCGTTTCCGCCAAGTCGCTGTGCTGAATTTCTCGTCCCCGGAACATAATGGTTGCTTTAACTTTGTCACCCGACTTTAGGAACCGTTCAGCTTGGGTGACCCGAACGTTGTAATCGTGGTCTTCGATTTTGTAACGCATCTTTACTTCCTTCACATCGGAAGTATGCTGCTTTTTGCGAGCTTCGCGTGCCTTTTTCTCTTGCTCAAACTTGAACTTACCGTAGTCCATAATGCGGCAGACGGGCGGGTCAGCCTTGTCGCTCACTAAAACAAGGTCTAGTTCCTTTTCTTCTGCCATTCGCAAGGCGTCCCGTGGAGTCAGGATACCAAGTTGCCCACCGTCTGTATCAATGACCCTAATTTTTGGGAATCGAATCCGTTCGTTGATGGTTGGTAAATCTCGATTTTGCTTGATCAAAGCCATAGGGTATTTCTGATGTTTTTTGCTCTGTGAGTAAAGTGTAGGTTTACAGTTTGTAGCTTGACGTTACTTAAGTTAGACCTAGGTTAACAATCATGTTAAGCCCCACTTAGAAAAGTGGAACTATAGATTTGTTACAGCCATTCTAGCGACCTTCTTTCGCCTTCTGTCCAGTTTTATTACCGGATTTAATGCTTAGGTCGTAAATATCACAAATTAACTGGCGCTGAACACTGAGGACATCTGCATTGGATAAGCTGTCATGAGCAATTGGGCTAGAACGGTAAAAAGCTGGCTGGATATCTTTTTAGAGTCCAAATGCCCTTTGTGCGATCGCTCTACACCTGGCGTAATTTGCCCGACTTGTCAGCGGCAGTTGCAGCAGTGCCAATTACCCTGTTCGTATCAGCAAGCCGCTTTACCCACGATCGCCTGGGGCGAATATAGCGGGGCGCTCAAACGGGCGATCGCCTCTCTCAAATACAATAATCACCCTGAATTAGCCCGTCCTCTGGGGCAATGGCTGGCTCAATCGTGGCTCAGTGCTCAATTGCCTATTAAAAAATCTGTGATTGTTGTTCCTATTCCCATGCATCCTGACAAAATAGCGCAACGGGGTTTTAACCAAGCCGAACTCATTGCCCAATCTTTTTGTGAAGCCACTGGTTTGCCGCTGAAACGCCACGGACTCGCCAGGATTCAAGCCACAGAAGCGCAGTTCAAGCTATCGCCCCAAGCGCGGGAGCAAAATTTAGCAGGAGCCTTTGCCCTCGGAAAAGATTTTCTGCGGCAACGCCCCACTGAAACCGTGTTGCTGTTAGATGATATTTACACCACAGGAGCCACAGTCCGCTCAGCCGCGCAGGTGCTACGACAGCAACAGATTTCGGTCTGGGGTGTGGGGGCAGTGGCGATCGCAGGGCGGCGATCGGGGTGAGGGATCATGCTGCCCTCAATTTCTTGTCCTAACTCCGCCATCCACAGTATCTGCCCCCAATCCCGAAAACCGCCCTGGGTCGCCTGTCCAGTTAAAGTCACTAATTTGCAGCGATACGGCTCCCGCTTCGCGTACTGGGCTGAAGCTGAAGGATAAAGAGTAGGCACGACGTTTGTACTCTAGGGAGTAGGTGGTGTCAATTTCTCGCCCTGTATCCAGGTTGAGTGCTGTTTGAATGCCTACCCGAAAGGGCCCATAAATCTGTTGCGTAATGCCTACTGAAAGAATCCGTTCATCAACAATGCGATCGAATAAAAAGGGCGACTCTCCACTGAGCAAACGGTTGGAGTAAGAGATATTAAACGCCGTATAGTCAAAAGTGGGTCTAGAAAAGTGACCAAACTGTCCATACAACCCAATTGATCCCGTCAAGCTTGCCTGCGTTTCGTTATCGCTGTAGCCACTGAATACACCCGTAATTCCAGGAGCGATCGCCAAATAAGGCGTAATGGGCACGGGACTGTAACGCAGTCCTTCGGTGGGAGTGGGGGGCAGCGCTGTACCCTGCCAAAGTGTAAAGGGACGGCTGAGGGAGGTGCTAGCTTGATAGCGGGTGAGGTCAACGCGATTGTTTTCGCGGGATACTGCCAGAAGTGCAGGGCGATCGGTGTTGGCATTGATGTACTGTATGCCCCCTTGGTAGCTGAGGTTAATGCCTGTGCTGCCGAGGGTATAAATCGGAGAAGTGATGACAAACCCGATGCTGCTCTGAACATCCTGGAAGCCCAGAGAGCCGTTGAAAAGGCGATCGCGGTAGGTGTATTCCAGGGACAGAGTATGGTCGCCAATTCTTTGCCGTGCCCGCAGGCTTGCCCGCAAAGAGTTTTCTATATCTTGAAAATCCAGGCTAGTAAAAACCGCATTCCCCACAATTGAGGTGTTGCGCCCCAGGGTGGCATTGAGGCGGGAGGTTAGCCCAAAGGAAGAGGGGTCAAAGAAATTGCCTTGGTCAAAACTGCGCTGCAATAAAGCCTGTGGCGTGACGCTGAAGTTAACCAAAGGGCTAGCTACAATCTGAAAAGTGCGCTCAATAAAAAAACCACCGCGTTCATTTTGATCAAAGCCAAATTGCAACAAGCCAGGTTCGCGTTCACTGCTGTCTAAAATAATGCGATTGCGCAGTAGGGGCAGCCTCAGCCCTTGGTCAAAGACTGCCACTGGACGTCGTGCCCGGATTTCGCTGCGAGTTGGCGATAGGCGGGTAAAGGTGACACGGTTCGATCGCAGCTCTAGCTCTGGGGGCGAAAAGGGATCGTTGGTAATACGAACATTACTGGCTTGCCAACCTTCAGTCGTAAAGTCAATTTGCTCTGCTTCAAAACGTAGCCGCCGCACTTCCCCAGTTGTTCCTGACGTGGGGTTGTTGCGGTTATTACCCGCCGTTAACCCAAACGTAACGCCCGGATTTGCACCCGTGACCTGAACAGGCTGTGCCGCTGTCACGCGATCGCCTATTGTTTGGGTCGCAACTCGTTGTGCAGCATTATCCGTTGGCAGCGCTGGTGAAAAGTCTGACTCAGCCGCTCCCAAGTCTAGTTCGCCGCTTGCTCCTAGGAATGTGCCTTCGCCTTGAACCAGGTTATATACCAGGCGATCGCCTTTAATCACCTGCTGCCCACGGGTCAGCACAGCGTTTCCTTCTGCTACGACAATGCGATTAGGCACGTTGACCTGAATCCGATCGGCGCTGAGTATTGCTCCCCTAAAACGCATAGTTGCATTGCCTTGCGCCCGGTAAACCTGGTCGCGCTCGTCATAGGTTTGGCGATCGGCGTTGAGTTCAATCACGTTCTCAGCGCCCGGTACAGGCTGGCTTGGAACCGCAGGTATACTAGGCGCAGGTGTGGCTGGGGGAGGGCTAGGGAGAGGCGATCGGGGAATTTCTGAAGGAAGCTGCTGTTCGATATTGTCTGGTAGAACGTTATCTGGCAGAACTCCATCGGGTATGACTACACCCGGCAGCACTCCATCCGGCAGAACTCCATTGGGTAAAGCCTCATCTAACTGAGCCGGATCGGGGAGAGCGTCATTGGGCAGAGCTGGGACTTGGGGTAGGAGTTGACCAGGTAAGGGTAACGCCTCTTCTAATGAAGGGAGCGATGGTGCAGGGGACGACAGGCTCTCTTGGGATACCTCGGTTGTCTCAGCCGCCTCAGTCGATCCAGTGTTTGCAGCAGGGATGCTTGCAGCAGGAAGCTGAATCCGCAGGGTCTGAGAACGCTCAGGTTTGGGATTGCTGTGGTTAATTCCAACCTCTAGAGGTTGACGCAAAGATTGAGCTGTAGAACTGAACTCTGGCGCTGGGAGTGCTGGGTAGACAGAGCCGTCAACAGGGACAAGCGGGACGGATTCCCCTTGCGGTTGAAGTTGAATGATGGGAGGTGGAGTAGGCGGTAAAACCGGATAAGGCATAATCTTTAGGCGAACACAGCAAACAGCCCAATCGCAGGATTTTATCATCCTCAACGATTTGGGTCTGAGAGGACGGGGAAAGGGGAATAGATTCTTTCCTGAAGTAAAAAATACTACACCCCAAGCCCTACATCCGGTTTCTAAAGAGCCTATTCCATATCCCGACGATTGGGGTTACGAGAGGGGTCGTTAGAGAGAAAGCCGAAGACAAAGAGCGAGATAAAGATCCCAACAACGACATAAACAACAATTTTAAGGGTCAGCATGGGAGATCCTCCGCCAGCGGGGTGTTCTAAAAAATGATCCCTCTTATATTAATCGAAACGTTGCACCCTTTTACTGATCAATCTTTAGGGGCTGTTTCTATAGAAGTAATTTTTAGGAACAAGTTCCAGTATCGCAAGCCGGGTAGCTGGACTGATAGAGGGTGTCTCGTTTGCCAAAGAGGGTATAGCGATTGTCGCGGATTTGTTCATAAACGCGATCGCCCATCCATTTTGCTCCGGGCACTGCCCGATAAGCCGCCACCAAAACTTGAGCAACGGGCAACAGCCGCCCAATTTCCTCTGCTGCATCACTTCCCTGCCAGCGCTGCGTTGGGTGCTCCCGATCAATGAGCAGCATCCCCATTTCACAATCTTGTGGCGTAATGCTGTATTGATCTAGAATCTGCTGATCCTGCATAGGTGCATACTGAAACCGCTCACCGCGATCGAGCTGTTCTAGAGCCTTGACCAAATTGACGCATAAGTTACAGTTTCCGTCGTAGATCACATGGTACATAGTCGGGAGCTTAAGCCTCGTGAAATCTTCAGTGGTCAGTATGTTTACAGCATAGCGTTGCTACTATCAGCAATAAAATTCCTAGAAATTTAAACTGTTCTTTACCTAACGCTCAGGTCTTCTTTACCCTTGGGCGGTAGTATTCAGGCGCGGCTCTGATTAAGAATATACGAAACGATAGGAACATATGACTTCAACTCTCTTAAAGCGTCGGGCTTTCTTAGCTTCTCTGGCAGTGGTTTCACTAGGTTTTACTGCATGTCAATCTACGCCTCCTGAAGCTCCGTCAGCATCAACCAGTGGCTCTCCTGCTGCGAGTGGTGCCGCCAGCACTGCTAAATCCGCTTCGTTGAATGGTGCAGGCGCGACCTTTCCTGAACCCCTTTACGTCCGCTGGTTCTCTGAGTACAACAAAGTTAACCCTGGTGTTCAAATCAGCTACCAGGGTGTGGGTAGCGGCGCAGGGGTCGAGCAGTACCTCGCAGGCACCGTTGATTTTGGAGCTACTGATTCGCCCTTGAAGGCTGAAGAGAAAGCAAAGTTTAAGGCAAAGTACGGAGCTGACCCGATTCAAGTGCCCATGACGGCAGGTTCGGTTGTGTTTGCTTACAATCTGCCATCAGTAAAAGACTTGAAGTTTTCGCGCGAAGCCTACTGCGGTATTGCTACAGGCAAGATTACTAAGTGGAATGATCCGGTGATCGCCGCTGCTAATGCGGGTGCAACTCTTCCTGACAAGGCTATCAGCTTTGTTCACCGCTCAGATGGAAGTGGCACCACTGCTGTATTTACCACCCACCTCAAGGCAGCCTGTCCTGATTGGACAGCAGGCGCTAACAAAACGGTGGAATGGCCTGTGGGTACAGGTGCTAAAGGGAATCCAGGCGTAACTGCCCAAGTCCAACAGGCGGATGGGTCTGTTGGCTACGTGGAGTATGCCTATGCTAAAGAGAATGGTTTGCCCATGGCAGCCATTGAAAACAAATCTGGTAATATCATCGCCCCTTCTCCAGAAGCAGGTGCTCTAACCTTTGAGGGTGCTGAGCTTCCAGCTGACTTTGCCCTCCAAGTGGCTGACCCTACTGATGCTGGAGCTTACCCCATCACTAGCTTGACCTGGCTGTTGCTATACCCCACGTACAAAGATGCAGCTAAGAAAGAGGCGTTAACCTCCGTGATTGACTGGGCTTTGACCGACGGCAAAAAGTTCTCTGATGAACTGGGCTACATTCCCTTGCCAGGTGGTGTGAAGGGCAAAGTTACCGAAGCTGTGACCAAGATTCAGTAAATTAACGGGTCAGTCCTACGGGTATAGTGACAAGAGCCGTAGGACTGGCTGACAGATCAAGGGCGATAAACTTGCGTCCTATTGCACCTTAAGCTTAAGTTTCAGCACTACCTTGAATAGGGTCTTAACTAAAAGTTTCAGGTTGAGCTTTTTGTTTTACTAGGACTAATTTATGAGTTTATCAGCAGCAAATGAGTCTCCCGGCACCGAGAAACAGTCGATCGCGATCGCTCGGTGGATTGATCGAATATTTTTAGGTCTAACCTGCGCGTTTGCTTGTCTTATTGCGGTTGTTTTGCTTTGGATTACAGCTTCGTTGTTTTCTATTGCTTATCCGGCGATCGCTAAGTACGGTCTAGGATTCATTACCGCTAGTCGCTGGAGTCCCGTTGAAGATCTGTACGGTGCCTTGCCCCAGATCTACGGCACTATTATGAGTTCTTTGATTGCGCTGCTGATTGCCGTGCCCCTGGGTGTGGGTGTGGCAGTATTCCTCAGCGAAGATTTCTTGCCTGCCAAGATTCGCACGCCTGTTGCTTTTATCATTGAGCTACTGGCTGCTGTCCCTAGCGTGGTTTATGGGCTGTGGGGCATTTTCGTATTGGTGCCCGCAATCCGACCTTTTTTAGAGGGTATTCACCAAGTCTTCGGCTGGATTCCACTTTTTAGCACAGCCCCCGACATTAGAGGACTGTTCCAGGCAAGCTTAGTGTTGGGCATTATGATTTCTCCCATCATTATTGCCATTTCAAGAGATGCTCTTATCTCTTTGCCGCCTCAACTCCGCCAAGGTTCGTTAGCACTCGGCGCAACTCGTTGGGAAACAATTCTTAAGGTGCTGCTTCCAGCGGCGTTGTCAGGCATTATTGGCGCAGTCATGCTGGCGCTGGGTCGGGCACTGGGCGAAACCATGGCAGCCGCAATGCTGATCGGCAACGCACGCAACATCAGCACTTCGGTTTTCGATCCCGCTTCGACGATCGCCTCCCTTATAGCCAACCAGTTTGCTGAAGCCAGCGGTCTTCAGCTCTCTTCCTTGCTTTACGCCGGATTGATTTTAATGTTACTGACCCTTGCAGTTAACGTGTTGGCAGAGATTGTGATCAGTCGCTTTCAGCAAATCGAGTAATCATTCATTCATTGGGATATAGGTGTACTATGGCTCCGGTTTCAGATCAGCCCAATCCCGGTTCAAGTCAAGATGCAATGTCTTATACGGTGTCTCCTCGGCGCAAATGGTTTGGCACATTCATGACTGTTCTGGTTACAGGCTGTGCCTTACTGCTGGCATTGCCTCTCTTCTCAATTCTGTGGACAGTCATTTCTAGAGGCGCTCCTAGCTTTAGTCTTGACTTGTTTTCCCAGTTGCCTCCTCCTCCTCTAATGAAAGGCGGCGGCTTTGGCAATGCGATCGTCGGTTCGCTGATCGTCCTGTTCATTGCGGCATTGATTAGCGTCCCGTTTGGCGTCATGGCAGCAATTTTTGTTTCAGAGTTTGCTAGGGGCACCAAGTTTGCTAACTTCGTGCGTTTTGGCATTAACGTTTTAAGCGGTGTGCCTTCGATCATTATGGGACTGTTTGCCTACGGGGTTGTGGTGCTGGCAACAGGCAGTTTCTCGGCATTAGCGGGGGGGATTGCACTTTCTATTCTCATGGTGCCCATTGTCGAACGGACGGCAGAGGAAGGCTTGAAATCGGTGCCCATGGAAACTCGGCAAGGGGCGATCGGGGTGGGTGCAACCAACTTCCAGACCATCACCCAAATTGTGTTACCTGCCGCCCTACCTTCTATTGCCACCGGGGTCACGCTGTCATTGGCGCGCGCATCGGGCGAAACGGCTCCTTTGCTGATTACGGCACTGTTTAATCAGTACTATGCTAGAGGTGTGCTGGAACCCATTGCGACGTTGCCAGTGTTGATTTATAACTTTGCGGGCGCACCCTACAAGAACCAACAGGAGCTAGCTTGGGCTGCTTCTCTGCTTTTGGTCATGCTGATTCTGGTGGTTAGCATTGTGGCTCGTAGCCTTTCCCGCCGCCAAACTTTCGGTTAACTGGTAACTCCTCGTTAAAGTCCTTCACCTTGTCCTGTCAATCCTCTGAAACCTATGGCTGTTTCCAATACTCAACCTAACTCTACTCAACCTTCCCTGTCGGATGTGGTCATTCGCACTGAGAAAGTCAATATCTATTACGGTGCCTTCCATGCGGTGCGAGATGTCTACCTCGATATCCCTCGTAATCAGGTAACGGCGTTTATTGGTCCTTCTGGTTGTGGCAAAAGTACGTTACTGCGGTGCTACAACCGCCTCAATGACCTGATTCCAAGCGCCAAGGTTGACGGTCGCATTACCTTTGAAGGGGTTGACCTGTATGCCAAGCAAACCGATCCAGTCGAAGTTCGCCGCCGGATCGGCATGGTGTTCCAAAAACCCAACCCATTCCCTAAATCTATTTACGACAACATTGCGTTTGGGGCACGGATCAATGGCTACAAAGGCAATATGGACGAGTTAGTGGAGCGATCGCTTAAAAGTGCAGCGCTCTGGGAAGAAGTCAAAGATAAGCTGAAGCAAAGCGGTCTGTCGCTTTCAGGTGGTCAACAGCAGCGCTTGTGCATTGCCCGGACGATCGCCATCAAGCCCGAAGTCATTCTCATGGACGAACCTTGTTCTGCCCTCGACCCTATTTCCACTCTGCGGGTTGAGGATCTAATGCACGAGCTAAAGAAAGAGTTCACCATCGTCATCGTGACCCACAACATGCAGCAGGCATCGCGTGTGGCAGACATGACGGCGTTCTTCAACGCTGAAGCCTCTGAAAGTGGTGGACGATTTGGCTACTTAGTAGAGCACGATCGCACTCAAAATATCTTTAACCAGCCCAAAGAAAAGTCCACGCAGGATTATGTCAGCGGTCGCTTCGGCTAAAGGAAAACCTGTCAGAATAAAGAGTAAAGAAATGTAAAACTATCTTCTCTTCTGGCATGACCTCCATTCCGATCGCTTCTTCCTTAAAAACCCTTGCTGCTCCTCAAGTCTGGACGTGGCGGGGGTTTCCCATTTGTTACCAAACCCAGGGCGAAACCGGAGCAGCCGTCGTATTGATTCATGGATTCGGAGCCTCTTGGGGGCATTGGCGGAAAAATATTCCAGCGCTAGCAGAGCATTATCGGGTCTATGCCATCGACCTGATTGGCTTTGGCGGCTCGGCTAAGCCCAGTCCTGGCAGCGAAATAGACTACACCTTTGAAACCTGGGCGCAGCAAATTGCCGACTTTTGCCGCGAAGTCGTCGGCACACCTGTCTTCTTGGTCGGTAACTCTATTGGCTGCATTGCTGCCATGCAAACGGCGGTTGATTACCCCGATCTAGTGCGCGAAGTAGCGCTGCTGAACTGCTCTCTACGGCTATTGCACGATCGCCGTCGCACGACTCTTCCCTGGTATCGCAACCTGGGCACGCCAATTCTGCAAAATATTCTAGGCGTTCGCTGGATTGGGCACAGTTTTTTTAGTCTCCTTGCTAAACCCAAAACCGTTCGCAAAATTCTTTTGCAAGCCTATGGTCACCCTGAAGCAGTGACGGATGAGTTAGTCGATATGCTAATGGCTCCCGCTGCTGAACCAGGAGCGGCAGATGTGTTTTTGGCATTTACTCGGTACTCTCAGGGGCCTTTGCCCGAAGACTTGCTAGATGTCCTGCCTTGCCCTGCGCTTTTGCTGTGGGGCGATCGCGATCCGTGGGAACCGATCGCTCTGGGTCGGGAGCTGACAAAATATGCTGCTGTGGAGCAGTTCATTCCCCTGGAAGGCGCAGGACATTGCCCCCAAGACGAAGTTCCAGAACAGGTAAACGTCATCTTAATCGACTGGCTGGCGGCAAAATCATCAACGTAAGCTGAGGGAATTTAGGATGGAGCGATCGCGCTTTCTCGCAAAAACGACCGAGTCACCTCTAAATAGGTTTCTGTATCTTCCAACATGGGAAAGTGAGCCGTGTTTTTCATCACAACATGCTCTACTTTGTCGTTTAACGCTGCTGCCGTTCGCCCCAGCTCTGCTGGGATAATTTGGTCAAACTCTCCCGAAATTAACAGGGTTGGCACTGTCAATTGAGCAAACTCACCAGGCATCTCTTCAGCCGCTCTTTTGCTAACTGCCGTGTAAACCGTTCCCAATGCCACCTCATGATCTGCCATCAAAAAATCTTCTAGGAAGGCTTGATTTGTGGCTTTAGGCAGGGGTTGCCGAACAAAACGCGCCATGAAAAGGCGATCGACTGTGGGAATATTCTTAAGCCACTGGGGACGAAACGCGACGACGTAGCCTGCAAAAAAGTGAAACGTCTTAAACGCTAAGGCA
>Ga0209181_10011416_pt1 | contig 11383 bp, 10 predicted proteins | sample MAT05_FD_187208 | JGI IMG/M metagenome (GOLD analysis project Ga0209181, IMG submission 187208) | Freshwater microbial communities from Lake Fryxell liftoff mats and glacier meltwater in Antarctica - MAT-05 (SPAdes) (version 2) | ecosystem: Environmental > Aquatic > Freshwater > Ice > Liftoff... | reverse complement strand
GTCGGCGGGATTGTTTTTGATGAACGCAACCGCGGCGACAGGAAACTTATCGGTCGGCATCGCGGTGGGCCGGGGGATGAACACGATGAAGGCCGCGGCGGCGACGATGACCGCTGGCCAGCCCCGCAGTGCCAACCACGGTTGCGTACGGGCACGCCAACTGGCCGGCAACACTGCCGTCAGCGGCGCCGCGAGAATCGGCGTGACGAGTACGGCGAAGATGGGGATGTTGCGAACCGAGTAGAGCGCAAAGTAGCCCCACGCGATCAGCAGGATCATTTCGTGGGCGGCGAACCGGGGACGGAGGAGGGCGAGTGTGAGGATGATGCCGAAGAGGAGTAGGAGAAAGCCGGCAAAGGCGGCGTTGTGAAAATTGGTGGAGGTGTATTCGGCGAGCCAGCCGGTGAAAAATTTGTTCCGGACAAAGGTGAGGTTGTGGAGGTGGAGTTGGTAGCCGGCGGGATTGGCCAGCGAGGCGAACCCGCACAGCAGCCCGGTCAGGGTGTACGTGCGGACTTTTTGCCAATCGCGCTCGACGACGGCGCCGAGCCAGTAGCAGCCCAACGTGAAGAAGCCGACAAGAAATGCGCCGTGGAGATTCACCCATAACCCGGTCAGCAACGCGAGCGTGAGCAGCAGTGTCGTGCGGGAGGTTTTTCCGTTTTGGTACCGGCGCAGGCAGACGTTCCAGGGGACGAGGAGCAGGAGCGTGAAGAGGTGCGGACGCGCGATCCAGTGAGTGACCGCCGCCCACGTAGCGAGGATGGTCAGGCCGGTGGCGATCAGCAGGTCACTGCCTTCGGTGATCATTTGCCGGTGGAGCCACGCGAAAGTGGTTGCGATCAGCAGCGCTCCCACCAGCGCCACGCCGGCCAGTCCGTCCCAGCGGCCGGCGACGGCGAAAAGGAGTTGCGTGAGCCATTCCTTGGAAATGATCGGCTCACCCGGATGAGTGTGGGAGAACACGTCGTGATTGAGTAGTTGCCGGTGTTGGAGCATCCACTCGCCGCTCGCCCAGTGCATATAGGTGTCACCATCGGCGCTGACCATCGCCTCCCGCCACTCGCCGGTGCAAAGGACCGCGAGGAAGAGAAACCACAACCAGGCGGTCAAAGAGGGCAACCACTGCGGGTGGACGCGGGCCTCGTTGGGTTTCATGACGGGGGAGAGTAGGGAGTCTGCGAATAATGTTCAATGTCGAACTCCGCGATTCCCTGTGATACCACACAGCGCATGATCAACACGGAGCAGCCTGCGGCGCGTCGCGACTGGTTCATCGCGGCCGTTTTCTTCCTCGCCGGGTTGAGCTTGTTCGCGCCGCTGCGGACGCGATACGCGTATTTGTGGGATAGCGTCGAGTTCGCGGAAGCGATCCGCGATTATGATGTCGGCCTCAGTCAACCGCATCCGCCGGGGTATTTCTTGTATGTGATGTTGGGACGCGCGGTGAATCTGGTGGTCGGTGATCCCCACGCCAGTTTGGTATGGCTCAGCGTGGTGGCGGGGGCGGCTTTGGTGGCGGTGCTGTATTTGTTGGGGACAGAGTTGTTTGGACGGCGCGCCGGCGGAATCGCCGGCGGACTGGCACTGACGAGTCCGTTGGTCTGGTTTTATAGCTGCGTGGCGTTGACCTATTTGGTGGATGCGTTTTTGGTGTGTGTGCTGGTGTGGTGGTGTTGGCGGTGCCGGCAGCGGGGCGGCAACCGGTGGGATGCGGTCGGGTTGGGATTGTTGTTGGGCATCATCAGCGGGGTCCGGCAACAGTCGTTATTTGGTCTGGCGCCGTTGGTCGGGCTAACGCTGTGGAGCTTCCCCCGGCAACGGTTGATGAACACCGGCCTAGCACTGGCGACGTGCGCGTTGGTGGTGGGAATTTGGGTCGTCAGCATGCTTCACCTGACGGGCGGTTGGGAAGTTTACAGCGGGGGCTTGCGTCAGATCGCTCAATTTCATGCGCACAAAACGTTTGCGCGCGGCGGCATCCAAGCTTTGACGTGGAATGTTTTCTTCGCCGCGTTGTATTGCCTGAACGCGCTGTTCCTGGCCGCGCTGGCCGTACCGGCGGCGGGGCGAATGCCGGGGACGCGGGTGGTGCTGTGGTGGATCGTGCCGGTGTTTCTGTTGGCGGTGGCGGTGGGCTACACGGAAGCACCGGGACATGTCTTCACCTACCTGCCGGGATTGATCTTGTTGGCGGGAGCCGGGCTGGCGCGTTGGCGGCAATGGATGCCCGCGCTCGTGATCGGTGCCAATCTGTTTGTCTTTCTCGCTTGGCCGCCGGCATGGGATGGCGCGTTGTGGGGGACAATCCCCACGGCGCGCGGGTTGCGCGGGCATGATGAGTTGATCGCCAAAACGGTGGCGCTCGTACGCGCCCAATATGACCCGGCGGAAACCATCCTGTTACATCAAGATGGCGATTTATTTTTTGGACTGCGGCATTTTCAAATGCACCTGCCGGAATTCGCGAACTATCGCATTGACCCGGATGAGGCGATGATTGCGCCACCCGGGAAACCGTTGCTGCGAACGCTTGCGGGCCGCATGGAATTTGTGGCGGCAGTGCCGGCGGATGGTTGGCGGGTTGCGTTGCATGTGGTGCCACCCGGCCGTGAAGCGACGGCGATCAACGGGCAAGAAGTGGCCGGGTCGGATGGTCGCTTGTTTGAAGAGCGACGTTGATGTGAAAGTGTCCAACTGTTGGACATTTACTTACCTCACATGTACGAACTGCTTGCCAAAAACCATTTGGGAGAGAGAAAGGCCCGGCGTGTGAATTCCACCAATCCATTGATAAACAAGCGTTTATATTTCAATTTCGCTCGTACTGCGCCGCTGGCACGAAAACTGGTTATTCTACCCGTACTAACACAAGCAAGGGAGGTGATTTCATGAAGCAGATGAAGAAAATGGTGCGCAAGTTGAAGGGTCAATCGGGTCAAAGTTTGGTTGAGTACGCACTCATCCTCGCGTTGATTTCCGTGGTGGCCATTGTGGTGCTCAAAGGCGTCGGCACGAACGTCAACACGAAGCTCGGCAGCGTCAGCAGCAACTTGAACTAACGTCGTATTTACCACGAAGAGGGAAACAAGCGTTCAGCTTGTTTCCCTTTTTGTTTTTCGTCGCGTGGCCGCTTGTGATAGTTTCCGCCATCGCAGGTTCGGAACATGCCCATGGAAAATATCACCGCTACCAATCCCTTTCGCGAAGGACTCACCACTCGGCGTGTGGCCGAACCGTGCGCCCTCGTCATTTTCGGTGCCACGGGCGATCTCACCGGCCGCAAGCTGCTGCCGGCGATTTACAATCTCGCTCACGAAGGTCTCTTGCCGGCCGGCTTCGCCATCATCGGGTTTGCCCGGCGGGCCAAATCAACGGAACAATTTCGCGCCGAATTGCGGGAAGCCGTCGTGGCTGGGTCGCGGTTTCAACCCATCAACGAAGCCGTCTGGAATGCGCTGGCGCAGGGGATTTATTATCTGCCCGGCGATTACAAGAACCCGGCGGACTTCGCGACGCTCGACCAATTGCTGCAAGTGGTGGATCGCGAGCGCGGCACGGCCGGCAACCGGCTGTTTTACATGGCCACGCCGCCGGGGCAGTTTGCGGAGATCATCTCGTCGCTCGGCGCTGCCGGTCTCAATCGTCCCACGAGCCGTTTGGTCATTGAGAAACCATTTGGTCGCAGCCTCGAAACCGCGCGCGAGTTGAACCGCTCGCTCACGCAGGTGTTTGCCGAATCGCAGATCTACCGGATTGATCATTATCTCGGCAAAGAGACGGTGCAAAACATCCTGGTGTTGCGGTTCGCGAACGAAATTTTTGAACATCTGTGGAACCAGAAATATGTGGATCACGTCCAGATGACCGTCGCAGAGACACTCGGGGTCGAGGCGCGCGGCGGTTATTACGACCAATCCGGCGCCCTGCGCGACATGGTGCAGAATCACATGATGCAGTTGCTCGCGCTCGTGGCCATGGAGCCGCCCACCTCGCTGGAAGCGGAAGTCATTCGCGATGAAAAGGTGAAAGTCTTGCGTGCCATTCGTCCCATCCCCTTGGAACAGGTCTCGCAGTTTGCCGTGCGCGGCCAGTACATGCGCGGTTCGCAGGCGGGGAAGCTGGTGCCGGGGTACTTGGAAGAAAAGGATGTGCCGGCGTCGTCGCGCACGGAGACGTTCGTGGCGATGAAACTCTTCATTGATAACTGGCGCTGGGCCGGCGTGCCATTCTATCTCCGCCACGGGAAACGACTGCCGAAACGGGCGGCGGAAATTGCGATTCAATTCAAATCGCCACCGGCGGTCTTGTTTGCGGCGGAGTGCGCGGCACCATTGGAAACCAACGTGCTCGTCATCCGGCTCCAGCCGGACGAGGGCATCTCCATTCGGATGAACGCCAAAGTGCCCGGCAACGCGGTCAACATCCAACCCGTCAAAATGGAATTCCGCTACGGCGGCAGTTTCGGCGCCCGCTCGCCAGATGCGTATGAACGGTTGCTCTACGACGCCATCACGGCGGATTCGACGCTCTTCATTCGTGGCGACGAAGCGGAACGATCCTGGCAGATCATGGATAGTTTGCTGACCGGCTGGCAGACCGCGCCCAAACCCTTCGACTACGAAGCCGGCACGTGGGGACCGGCGGAGGCAGAAGCCTTCATCACGCAGGATGGCCGACAATGGCGCCGACCGTAACCAACAGTTTGGAATCCTTCGCCGCCGGCGCGGAAACCGCGGTGGATGTCGCGCAGATTGAGCGGCAACTCGCGGAACTGTGGCAACTGGCGGCTGAGTCCGATACGGCCGCCGTCACGCGGGCCTGTCTGTTCAACCTCGTGGCGATCTGCGACACCGAGGCCGCGCGCGACCGCGCCACCGAGACCATCCGTATCGTCACCAGCCGGCATCCCTGCCGGGCCATCGTCCTATTGGCGCAGCCGGCTGCGACGACCGACGAACTGGCGGCTTCCATCACGGCCCATTGTCACCTCGCGGGCGGAGGCGGGAAACAAGTTTGCTGCGAACAAATTTCCATTCACGCCACCGGGCGCAGCGTCGCGCAACTAGCCGGCGCGGTGTTGCCTTTGTTGGAATCGGATTTGCCGACGATCAATTGGTGGTTGGGCGATTTTCTCGAATCGCCGCTCTTGTTTCGCCGGCTGTGTGGCGTGGCGGACCGGGTGTTTTTTGACACGTCCACCTGGCCGGCGGCGCCGGCTCGATTGGTGCAGTTGGCGGCGGCAATGAATGAACAGCGCCAATGTGTGTTCTGTGATTTGAGTTGGACCCGACTCGAATTTTGGCGGCGGATGACGGCCGAGATGTTCGATCCGCCCGAATGCGCGGCCGAAGTGAGCCGGCTCCAATCCGCCGAGATTATCTATGGCGATGGACCCGGGGCGCAGTTGCGCGCTTGGTTGTACGGCGGCTGGTTGGCCACGCAACTCGGGTGGTCGGCACCGGACGCGGTCGCCCGCTTGACCTTCGAACAACGGGAGGAGCCGGACACCAGCGGCTGTGGGATCACGATGGTGACGATTCGCAGCGCGGCGGCCCAATTTATCGTCCGCAAGAATTACGGCGAGCAAGTCGCCAGCACCGTGGTGCACATGCCCGATGCCTGTGGCCTGCCGCGCAAGCGCGCGTTTTGGCCAACCGACGACGCGGCGTTGCTCTCGCAAGAATTGGACGCGATGCGCCGCGACTCGTTGTACGCTCGCGCGCTGGCGTTGACGGTGGAGCTAACAGCCGCCGCCCGTTCGTAATTTTCCCAGCCCGCTGCCGCCTCCCGGCTTGACCGTGGCACCGCGAATTGGTTTAGTCAGCGACACTATGGCGATGATTCCCTTGGAAGATTTCTATCAGGACGTGGTGGGCAAAGTGCAACGCGGCCGGCAACTCACCGATGACGCGATTGCGTCCCAGAGTGGTGTGACGGTGGCGGATTGGGTGGCGCTCAAATCAGGCAAATTTGACGAAGCGACCGCTCGCAAGGTCGCGCCCGTCCTCGGCTTGGGAGCCGCTGCGCTCGTGGCCCACGGCCAGCAGGCCTGGTATCCGCAGCCGGTGAAACTTGATGGCTTGGCGCAGTTCAACACCCCTTTTGAGGACATGACCGTCAACGCGTACCTCATCTGGAATCCGCGAACGAAGAACGCCTGCGCCTTTGATACCGGCTCGACCAGTGGGCCGATATTGAAATTCGCGAAGGAACACGGGCTGACCATCCGGCTGATTCTCCTGACCCACACCCACGGTGATCACATCGCCGATTTGGAACGACTGCGCGAAGACACCGGTGCGGAAGTCTTTATTTCGGAATTGGAGTCAGTACCCGGTGCGGAACAATTCAAGGAAGGTCGCACGTGGGACGATGGCGACGGCTTGAAGATGGAAGCGCGTAGCACGACCGGCCATTCCAAGGGCGGCACGACCTATTACATCACCGGTCTCGCCCAGCCGGTCGCGGTGGTGGGCGATTCGATTTTCGCCAGCAGCATGGGCGGTGGGGCGGTGTCGTTTGTCGACGCACTCCGCAACAATCAGACGAAAATTATGACGCTACCGGCCAACACCATCATTTGTCCCGGCCACGGCCCGCTCACCACCGTGGGCGAGGAGAAGTTGCACAACCCGTTTTTCGCCAAATAATCAACAGGAGATCACACATGGAACGCATTGGATTTGTCGGAGTCGGTCGCATGGGCGCCAACATGGCGCGCCGTTTGCAAGAAGTGGGCTATCCGGTCACGGCGGTTTACGACGTGCGAACGGCTGCGGCGGAGGAATTGGCCAAGGAAATCGGCGCGACCGCCTACACCAAACTGGCGGACGTGACCGCGCAGGCGGACGTGATCATCACGGTCGTGGTGGATGACAAATCGCAATTACAGGTGTTCACCAACAAGAAAGACAACTTGCTGATCGGCGCGAAGGGAAAAATCTTCGTCAACTGCGCGACGATTTCACCGGCGACCCACGTGAAGGTGGAGCAACTCGCCAAGAAAGCCGGCGCGCAAACGCTGGAAGGCTGCATGGCCTCCTCCATCAACCAAGCGCGCGCGGGGACGCTCTACCTGATGTGCGCCGGCGCGAAGCACACATTCGAAAAAGTGAAACCGATCCTCACCAAGCTCAGCGACGAGGGCAAATTGATGCGCTACATCGGCTCCGCCGGGCAAGCCGCGCAGGTCAAAGCACTCGTCAACATGGTGATGAACATCAACACCGCCGGTCTCGCCGAAGGCTTGGGCCTCGGCGCGGCGTTGGGACTGGATCTCAAGACGCTCATGGAAGTGTTCTCCCAGACCGGCGCCAACAGTCGCGTCCTCGCCACCGATGGCGAAGACATGCTGAACCGGGATCACGCGTGTTTCTTCAGCGCCGCCCACGCCGCCAAAGATTCCGGCATCGCGCTCGGCCTTGGCAAAAAGGCGAAACTGAATCTCCCCCTCGCCACCGCCACCTTCCAGCAATACACCAAGCTGGTAAAAGTCGGCTTGGGAGAACTCGACAAGTCCGGCATTGCCGAACTGACGTTCAAAGGTCGCGGCCCGAAGAAAAAGCGCTAAGCCGCGAACAGTTGGCTTTCGATCACGTCCAAGCCTTCCTGCAGTTGCTCGTCCGTCGTAACGAGCGGCGTCAGGAACCGCAAACAGTTGCCATGCGTGCCGGCGTGGATGACGATGACGCCATTTTCGTAACACCGCTTCACGAGTTGCGTGACAAATTCCTTGGCGGGTTCTTTCGTTTGCCGATCCCGCACGAACTCCACGGCGATCATCGCGCCCAAACCGCGGACGTCGCCAATCAGCGGCAGCCGTTTTTGCCAAGCCAATGCCCGGCTACGGATGATCTGCCCGATCTGCTCCGCGCGTGCCGGTAGATTTGCTCGTTCCATCTCGGCGATGGTCGCCAACGCCGCCGCGCAGGCGAGGGGATTGCCGCCATATGTTCCGCCCAGTCCGCCCACGTGGACGCTGTTCATCACTTCGGCGCGCCCGGTCACGGCGGACAACGGCAAACCGGCGGCCAATGATTTCGCGGTCGTGATGAGATCCGGCTCAATAGCGAAATGTTCCGCCGCGAACATTCGTCCCGTCCGGCCGAAGCCCGTCTGGATTTCATCCGCAATGAAGAGAATGCCGTTCTCCCGACAAAACCGGACCAACTCTTGCACGTACGTTTTGGGTGGGACGACAAAGCCGCCTTCGCCGAGCACCAACTCCATCCACACACACGCCACTTGCCGGGGATCCACATGCGTTTGGAAGAACTCGCGAAAATCACCGCCCTCGTTCCGGTACTCGTAAGGATACGGCAGCCGGTACACCTCGGGAGCGAACGGGCCGAAACCGTATTTGTAGGGCATGACCTTGCTCGTCAGCGACATTCCCAACAACGTCCGGCCGGCAAACCCGTGTTCGAACGTCACCACGGCCGGCCGCTTGGTGTAATACCGCGCGATTTTCACCGCGTTCTCGACCGCCTCCGCGCCGCTGTTCACCAGCAACGTCATCTTCGGAAACGCGCCCGGCGTGATCGCATTCAACTTCTCCGCGAGCGCGACATACGGCTCGTACAACTCGCAATGGAAACAGGTGTGCAGAAATTTCTCCGCCTGCGCCACCACCGCCGCGACCACCTGCGGATGCGAATGGCCGATGTTCAACACACCAATCCCGCCGGCAAAATCGAGAAACGTATTCCCGTCCACATCCGTCACCGCCGCGCCGGTGGCGTGAGCGGCCACGATGGGGGTCACGTGAAACGGGCCTTGCGGCACGGCGATTTTACGCCGGGCCATGAGGGCCTGCGCTTGGGGACCGGGAATGGCGGTTTGCAACGCGATGGTTTTCATAACACCAAAATTCTACCCGCGAACCGGCGGGATTGCACAAAGAATTAGCCGCGCCTGGCCCATCGCAACTTGGCCGATCCCGACCGGGGATTGTCGCGCCGCTCCGCCGGGCTGGGACGAATGACTTCCTCTGCGATTGCCGCGTACGAGCCGGCCAGCTTCCCAGATTCAAACGCCTTTTTTACCCGGCGATCCTCGCCCGAATGAAACGTCAACACCGCCACCCGGCCGCCGGGATTTAGACACGCCGGCACGATCCGCAACCAGGCATCCAACGCGGATAGCTCATCATTCACCGCAATGCGCAACGCCTGAAACACCCGGCGCACCGTATCATCATCTCCCCCGGCGCTGCGAACCGCCTCAGCCAGTTGTCGGGTGGTGGTGACGCTTTGACCGGCCAGCAGCCTGGCGAGTGAGGTGGCATTTGGCTCGTCCGCATTCTCGGTGAGCAACGCGGCTAGTTTGGTCGGCGTGGTTCGCTGGAGCAACGCACTGGCGGGTTGGCCGCGCTGCGGATTCATTCGCATATCGAGCGGCCCGTCGGCTTTCATCGTGAAACCGCGCGCCGGGTCGTCGAGTTGCATGGAGGAAACGCCGAGGTCGGCCAGAATCACGTCCGCCCCGGTCAGTTGTTCCGCTACGAGAACTTTGGGCAGCCCGGCGAAGTTACTGTGATGCGCCACAAATCCATCACCGGCCAAGCGGGCTGCTGTTTTGGGCAACTCGACTGGATCCACATCCAACCCAATCAACCGCCCACCCGGCTGTACCCGTCGCCACAATTCCCGCGCGTGTCCGCCGTATCCCAACGTGCAATCCACGGCAATCTCGCCGGGCTGGGGAGTGAGAACTTCCAGAATCTCCGTCACCATGATCGGGCGGTGCATCCCCGCCGGGGTTTTACCGGCGGCGAGGACTTTCGCCACCGTGTCCGCATAACGCGCCCCGGCGTGTTCTTTGTATTTGTGTTCGAACCGGCGCGGATATTTGCCGTCATACCGCGGGCGGCGGCGGTGAATAGGGGGTGTGCTTTCGTCGGACATTGCCGCATCGACTGTAATGTCGCTGCCGACCGGAAGCCAGCGCGGAGGGAAATTATAGCCGCGGCGCGTCCGGCTGGGCAGTGAGAATCTGTTCAGGCCGGAGGAGGTACCGGCCTTGATGGCGTTGGGGGGATTTGAACAGATGACTGTCCCAGCGAGGACGCGCCGACGGCTTACTTTGCGTCGAAAACCGACTACCGAAGAAGAAAATTGGACGCTGGCCCGCCGTGCTCGGAAGTTCTGCGCGCCCCGCGCAGCCGGTCACACGGCCAACCCCAAGCCCAGCGTCCGAATGGAGAAAATTCGTATTCATTCTGATGCGTACGAATCGGCGAGTTGGAGTACCTCGCCAAAGTTGAGTGGTTTCTCGAGGACCCGGTCCGCGCGCACGGCTTCGGCTTGTTCCTCAAGCTCGGGTCCTACATAGCCGGTACAGATGATGATGTGCGCTTGCGGATTTAATTCTTTGATGCGTTGCGTTAATTCGAGGCCCGACATTCCGGGGAGATTCACGTCCACGAAAGCGAGATCCACCGGGTTGTGCTGGAGAAATTCAAGGGCGCCGCGTGCGGTATCACATGTTTCAATGCTGCGGGTCGGCGAACGCAAAACCTCGGCGAGGATTTCGCAGATCGCGGTCTCATCATCTACGATCAAGACCCGGTACACACTCGCGGTTGTTTTGGTGATGGTTGCCGTTTCCATTGTGATTCCTGAAACTTGATTTAGCAGTGGGTATGCCAGCGAGATTGGCGAGCACCGGCAGAGAGCCGAAAAAGGCAGAAAACCTAGGTAAACAGTGGGTTTTGACGGGGAGCCGACTCACGCCGGGTGAGATAAGCTGGCGCTTCCACCGATGAGAAATTCGCCCGTAACTGTCCGGGCTAATGCCACAACTGCGAATGGCCGGGATTACTTCGCAAACACGGCGCGAATAAACTCGTCGCCGTGGACCAAACCAAAGCTGCCAGCGGCGCAGCTTTGCTCATCGTAGCGTTCCACGGCGTCGGGCGCGCGGCGCGGGTCGCGAATGAGGAACGGAACCGCGTCGCGAACGTGGATGCGTTTTTCAACCGGCGTGGGATGATCCGGCAAGACCGCCACGATGGTCTGCGACAAATCCACACCGGCCAAGATGGGGCCAATCAGCCGGGCATCGAGGTCTTCGATGGTTTTGATCTTCAACTCCAGATTGCCCTCGTGACCGGCTTCGTCGGGCGCCTCGACATGCACGTAGCAGAAGTCGTGGCGTTGGAGCGCGGCGAGCGCCGCGGCTGCTTTCCCTTCGTAATTAGTGTTCCACAAACCCGTCGCGCCGGGGACCACGATTTTCTCCGAGCGGGCATACACGCCGATGCCGTGAATCAAATCCACCGCGGAGATCACGGCGCCGGTCACGCCGAAGCGGTCGGGGAACGTCCACATCTTCGGGCGTTTGCCGGGCGACCACAACCAGATCGAGTTGCCGGGATCTT
>Ga0209181_10011415_pt1 | contig 11384 bp, 9 predicted proteins | sample MAT05_FD_187208 | JGI IMG/M metagenome (GOLD analysis project Ga0209181, IMG submission 187208) | Freshwater microbial communities from Lake Fryxell liftoff mats and glacier meltwater in Antarctica - MAT-05 (SPAdes) (version 2) | ecosystem: Environmental > Aquatic > Freshwater > Ice > Liftoff... | reverse complement strand
ATTATCACGACCGAATCCAGCCCGGATGTGGTAAGTGTCCACGACCGCATGCCGGCCCTGATGCTCAACGAGGCTCAAATCGCCGCTTGGCTCGACCCGAGCCTTAACAAGCCAGACAACATCGATTGCTTGCTTGAGCAGTTGCAGCCCTGTTCGACGGGCGTTCTGCAATTGCGTCGGGTCTCGACTCGCGTCAATAGCCCTGCGAACGAGGAAGCGGAAGTCCTTAATCCGGTCGATTAAGAGATAGCGGACCCTAAGCTCAGGTTCGTGTAGCTGAGCGAGGCCCTCGTTTTAGGCACCATTGGGACGAGCGAGGGGCCTCGCTCGTCTACATTGCCGCCTTTTGCTCCGCAAAAGTGCGGTAGCACGGCGCACTTTCGCAGAGCGAAAGGCGACAAAAGGCGACAATAGCCTAACGAGAGAGCTTGGGGCGTGCTGACGCAGCCGATGGTTCGCCTGCCTTAACGATCGGCTCCGAAATGAGAGTCTTTTTCTCGTCCAAACTTGGCGTCTCTTTCCCAGCCATTTCGAGGGCTTTCGCGTCGAGTTTGGTCGGCCAATTGATCAGCTCGAAGGAGTCCGCAAGCTGAGCGTCCTCGGCCGCGAACGCCTCGAGGTTCGCTTCGTTGAGAGTAAACGCGAGGACGACTCGACGCCCATCATCATTCGAAATGTGGTAGTGAATCCATTGAATATTGACCCCTTGCGTTCCGCCTCGCGACAGCACGCGAAGCAACCGAAATCGATTGCTCGACAGTCGCTCGGACGCTTCGACTACTTCGACCAAGGCATTGCCAATGGCATTCTTGACGTCGGCTTGAAAGCCTTCCAGGCTCAGTTGACGCCCCGGTTCGTAGTCAATCATGTTGGTTATGTTGCACTGGGCGATGACTCGATTGTTGATCACATAACGCAAGGTTGCCTCCTCACCACTATCCCGATACGTTGACCACTTTCGATTCGCAACGAATCGATAGTACCCCAAGTCGGATTGGAACTGCAAAAGGCTTGCGGTCTCAATACTTCCTAATCGGTTCGCCACAGTTTGTAGCGATTCACCCGTTGAAATGGAGTCAATGCTTGAACGAAGTATTCTCAATTGGGCCGTGATGCGAAATCCAGGTTCAGCTTCGCTGATTTCGCGAGTCTCTGTGATGTTGACGGCAAACCACGAGATGTAACCACCCTTGCGATCGAGTTTTGCTTTTCCTTCGATTTTGAGGGTGGTCGGCACTTGGCGGACGGAAGCCGAAAGCGTCCCCGTAAGTTCCATTTGGGCTTTTTCTTCGTCTGCTGCGACCAAGCACATTACTAACTTGCCATCCTGAATCGCGTCCATGTTGAGCAAGCGACATGCGACATCGGCGTCGATGGTCCATTTGTCTGCGACGTTTACTTCTTTGTCCGTTAGCAGTTGGTCCAGGAACATCGTATTGACAGGGCCTTCTATCAAATCCCGTTCGGCCGCAAAGAGTGGGTTATCAGGGCATGCCGCCATGATTCCTTGTTCTGTGCCTATCCGAAGGATGTCGCGACACTGCCCGCGAAGGCTCGTCTTGGTAACGTGCCGATCGATCTGAATCTCGGAGGTGGATTCGTGATAGTGCTGATAGGATTTGCAGAGTGTCAAATGCCCGGACGTTTCGAATTGTTCGTCGAAGTCGACCGTTGAACTAGCCTTGAGAGGGGCCGTTTTCGCAGCGATGACTTTACCACCTTTGCTCGTCGCGTCGTTGGTTTGGCTCCGGAGCCGAATCTCACCCGCGATGTCGAGAACGGACCGAACGCGAAACAAGCCGGTAGCCAACGCATCCGACTTGTCTTTCGGCTTGGCCCAGGTGGACTTGGCGGGCGACCATACCAACGAGGAAACGATTGCAATGCTTGCGACGATCCATTCGCGACGCAACAGTCTATCGGCGTAAACTTCAGTGAGCTTTGAGTCCATGCTCGAATCCCATGTTCCTTTAGGGTACTGACTTATCGATGTTTAGTGTAGCACGGCACTCCGTGCCGTAATCTTCTAGTGTAGCACGGCACTCCGTGCCGACATCTTCAACACGAAGTCGAGATTCTCGGCTCGGAGTGTTGAGCTACCCTTTCTGCTTTTGTGGACGCGTTGAGCCCGCGGTTGCATAGGAGATCCATCGGATTGTCATCACCCCGATGCTTAGCAGAACCGAACTAATCGGAAAAGCTTACCTAGACTACCGAGGCGTCCGGACGAACAATGCTAGCAATCCCTTCCAACCGCGCATTCGGCATTGCGATGCGAAATAGAGCGTTAGAATTGTCGCTATCGATACACTTCCACGAGTAGAGCAGCCACCTTCGGGGGGTGAGTCTCCTTCGCTCATGATTGCGTAACCCATAATTTGGAGTTCATTTTTGAGACAGACCCAAAAGTACGGTTGCTTTAATGGGATACTTGCCGAACCTTTGTAACTATGTCCACAGTATCACATCACCAGTTTCTGCTTCGCGAAGAAAAAAGTGACTTCCTTTCACAAAAGGACGCTCTTTGGGAAGCCTGCGCCTATTCGCGACGCTGTCCATCTAAGGAGACCTACAACGAGGATGCCGTAGCGATTATTCGAGTCGACGACGAAACCGCGGTCTTCGCGATTGCCGATGGTTGTGGCGGGTATCGAGGTGGTGAGCAAGCGTCGGAGCTGGCACTGCAAGTGCTGACCGACTCGATTGAACGCAATGAAAGTGGTCCAGATAGATTGCGGGTGGCCATTGTGGACGGCATTGAGCAAGCGAATATCGCAGTTCAAGAGCTCAAGATCGGTGCGGCCTGCACGATTGCAGTCGTAGAATACCACCGAGGTACCATTCGACCTTATCACGTCGGCGATTCGATGATTTTGGTAACGGGCATCCGGGGCCGCATTCGATACCAATCGGTTAGCCATTCGCCGGTAGGTTTCGCCGTTGAGTCCGGAATGCTGGCGGCAGATGACGCCATGCACCATGAGGATCGGCACCTTGTCTCCAATGTCGTCGGCAATGCAAGTATGCGAATTGAAATCGGACCGGCTGTAACACTGTTGCAGCGCGATACCGTCGTCATAGCGAGTGACGGGTTATTCGACAATTTGAGTATCGACGAGGTCGTGGGCGGGATGCGAAAAGGCAAGTTGCGGCAATCGCTTGGCTCGGTTACCGATTTGGCTTATCAACGGATGCTTGGAATCGAAGGCCAACCTTGCAAGCCAGATGACTTGAGCGTTATTGGCGTACGCGCCTTGAAGCTCAATCATGCTTCGAGACTCTGATTTCCTTACGGCTTTGGAGTTATCCCACCCCGCAAATCATGGCGACTGTTTCACACTTCGAATCTGTCGCAAGAACGTTTCCATATCTTGAGTTCGCTCGTCGGGGTTTGGCTTGATGGCGGCCATGATGGCGCTAGCCAGTGATTTATCCAAATCGGGACGCAACTCAAGGATCTGTTGGGGTGGCGAGGTATCATGATGCAATGCGGCTTTGCCCGTCGTGTCTGAGATTTGCCATGGCAGTTCCAACGTGACCAAGTGATAGCAGGTGACTCCGAAGGAAAAGATATCGACGCGTTGATCGGTCGCGCGACGGCGAACAATCTCGGTTGCCATGTAGAGTGGTGTACCCGTTCGATTGCCAGGCACCATAAACGGTTTGGTCGCGGGCAAGGTAAGACCGAAATCGATGAGTTTTACCGTTTCTAGATCTTGAGTGCACATGAAGTTTCGAGGGCAGATATCTCTGTGAATGAACTCCCGACGGTGAACATAATGCAGAGCCTCGCCCATTTGCGTGATCATGCTAAGCCTACGACCTTTGAGTTTCTCTTCCTCCCGCTGTTGGATGAGCACCTGGAGCCCAGGACCGTCCACAAACTCCATCACCAGATACGGCTGACCTTTGGTGGAAAGGCCGTATTCCAGGGTCTTGGCGATGTTGGGGTGGATCATCCCCATCGCGATTTCCCCTTCCGACGGTTTGTTCAGGCCTTTGAATCTGTTTTCAAAGAATTCAACCTTGTCGATGTCGCAAAGTTTCACGCCAACGATTTGATTGTTGTTGAATCGATCTTTGGCGACAAAGAAATTGCTCATTGTGCCCGAAACAGCCGAACGGATGCGTTCAAATCGAAGTTCAATGTCAGCCCGATTATTATCGACGCTCTTTCCGAATAATTTGTCGAATATACCCATCTGTTATGCCGTACGTGGAGATCACCGTCCAAAAAACCGAACACCCGACTAGTATACACAGCGATCCGAAAACACGAGAACAACTTCCATCTTCCGGAAGCGATTGCCGAAGTGCGGCAAATCCCCGATACTGCTAGCTATTTGGACTGCTGTCTATTTGGGTATAATGTCGACTTTCAGGATTGATGCCGCACTAGAAAGGCATTTGGCAGCATGGATCAACCACAATTCACGATTTGGACGAACGCCAATCTTCTCGACAAAGGGGCTGAGCAGCTAGCCGCGTCCGTCACGCCGCATCGCCTGCTTTATGCCAACGAAATGAGTTCGCTCAACCTCAAAGCCTGCCCGCCAGATTTGCAACTGGCACAAGCCGACATCGCATTTGGGCAGCCCGACGCCGATCAAATCATCCGATCTCCAAAACTGAAATGGATTCATTTGACGACAGCCGGTTACACACCTTACGATCGCGATGATCTTCGTGAGGCGTTGCAAGCGCGTAACGCATTTCTGACCACAAGTTCTGGCGTATACGACGAACCCTGCGCACAGCATTTGCTGGCCATGATGATGGCCTTCGCGCGGCGGCTGCCGGAATCGCTTGAGACACAACGGACAGATTGTTCCTGGCCGGCTGTAGAGCGTCGCGAGCGATCCTTTCTGCTGAACGGACAGACGGCCCTCATCTTTGGGTACGGCGAAATTGCGGCGAGGTTGTGCGAATTGCTTGCTCCCTTTCGAATGAAGCTGATTGGTATACGACGTCGCGTACGAGGAGACGAAGCGATCCAACTGATCGAGGAATCGCAGCTTGCAGAATATTTGCCGCAAGCGGATCACATCATCAACGTCTTGCCCGCAAATGGGTCAACGCTGGCGTACTTCGATTCAAGCAAATTCCAAAGGATGAAGAGAGGGGCCTATTTCTACAACATCGGACGGGGCGCGACCGTGGATCAAAACGCGTTGGAAGATACCCTGCGGTCGGGAATGTTAGCCGGAGCTTATTTGGACGTCATGACGCCCGAACCATTACCGCCCAGTCATGCGTTGTGGCGAACACCCAATTGCTATATTACACCACACTCAGCCGGCGGATACGACCGCGAGATGGCAGGATTGGTCGAGCATTTTATCGAGAACCTACGACGTTTTGGTTCCGGCCAACCTTTGCTAAATCGCATCACCTAAACCTGCGTGACATACCGGTATGGGAGGAAATTGTCGAAATTCGGCGGGTGTGCGAGAGAGGCTACGGCAAGCCGTTCACGCCCAACGGACCCTCCAAGCAACCGATCTTGAACTACCACCGAAAGAATCCAAGTACGGGTGAAATCGAGCTCTGGAATCCATGGCACGACGAAGACGATAGCGCGTGGGCCGTCGCGCTTCTTCTGCTCAAAACCGAATAAACCAACGGTACACCGAACGACCCAGTAGAATGGTTTGTTGCTCATGGGTACAATATCGGACTTGAACTAGCACAGGGCAAAAAAATGGGTTCCCTTTTGGTATCACGAGATGCAAAAAGCGTGCAAAGCAAGTTTTTCCCCTGTGTTTTCATTGATGCCCCAGTAGCTCAGTTGGATAGAGCGCGGCTTTCCTAAAGCTGAGGTCACAGATTCGAATTCTGTCTGGGGTACTCTTCACTTTACCAAGCGATTCGTTGAGTTTACGTTACCGGACGCCGTTGTCCGAGCGCTGTTTTCATACGGTAGAAATCCAGTAGTTACCTAAATGCTACCGGATTTCCATTTTTGAATGGAGCACTCGATGACGCGCATTCCTTCCTATCGATTGCACCGTGCTAGCGGTCAGGCTATTGTTGCGATCGCTGGTCGAGAAATCTACCTTGGGAAACACGGCACCGCCGATAGCCGACTTCGGTACAAGCGAATCGTTGCCGAATGGCTTGCATCGGATTGTTCCCCATGTTTTGGGGCTCCCAAAAAGCAAATTACGGTAGTCGAAGTGCTGTCGGCCTATGTCAAGCATGCAAAGTCTTACTATGGCAATGAAGCAAACAGCGAATTTCAAGACGTGAAGCTTGCAGTGCGACGGATCAAGGAACTGTACCGGACAGAAATTGCGACCGATTTCGGCGGGGTCCATTTCAAAACTATTCGTCAACAGATGATTGCGGACGGACTATCCCGTGGCTATATCAACGAAGTCATGCGACGAATAACACGAATCTTCCGATGGGCTGCGGCGGAGGGGCTGGTCTCTCCTGACGTTTACCGAACGCTCGAAGCAATCGACGGGTTAAAGCTTGGAAGGACAAAAGCCAAGGAAGGAAAAGGCGTTAAGCCTGTCGATGAAGAGATCGTTCTGAAAACCATCCCTCTGCTTCCCGAGGTCGTTCAAGACATGGTGCGCCTGCATTCGTTGATTGGATGTAGACCATCGGAATTGTGCGGGATCCGATTGCGGATGGTCGATCGGCAATCCGATGTTTGGTTGGTTCGGATGGAGAAACACAAAAACGTACTTCGAGGTAAAACCAGAACGCTGTATATGGGGCCGCAAGCGCAAAAGATTCTTTTACCGTACTTGGATCGCCAACCGGATGATTTTCTTTTTGTCCCAAAGGAATCCGAGAAGCGACGTCGCACGGTTGTGAGCGAAAACAGAACCACACCGCTTGAGCAAGGGGACCGCGTCGGGACCAATCGAAAAAAGTATCCCAAACGATCTCCAGGAAACTGCTTCACACGGTGCGACTATACGTGGGCTTTCAGGATTGCCTGCATCAATGCAAGCAACTTGTTACTCAGGTCTAGCTGGTCGATGGTTTTAACGTGCGGGGCAATTGCTTTTGCCCAATAGACTTTTCGGTCCGCGTACTTTGGTGGCTTCTCCGAGGATGACTGCGCCACCTTCTTAATCGCATTATCAATCGACGCGAAAGTAGTAAACTTGAGACCCGATAGGGAAATATTCTTTTCAGCGTACGCTGCCTCAATTGCTGTAACCGGCAGATAGTTTTCGATTTCTCGTCCCTCTGTTACCCAATGCAAGCTTCCGGACTTTTCACATTCGTCGATGATTCGACTCTTGGTATCGTTCAATTCAGAAGACTTGTTGGCTTTGTCACTGTCGATCAGAACTGCCGCATTTCGGTTGATGGGAAGTAAGGGCAAAACGTTCAATGCGTCTTCGACCTCTGTTTGATCATGGTTTAGCGAGAGGTGCGAAAGTAGACGCCCTCCATAAAACATAATTGAGAAATCGACGCCTTCCTGAATGGGTTGGGAAAGCCCTAGTTCGATTGCAATTTCGATCCAGCGTCGCAAGTAGATAGCGTCACTTGGGCCTTCAACCCAAATGACGAATCGCGTTTGCATGATGTCCGATGCGGATACACCGAGATCGCGAAGAATATCCAACGACTGCTGCGTTGTTGTTATGACCTCGTTCTTGGTTACACCCTCCTCGGTCCAGAGACGGATGATATGGCATTCGCTAGGGCGAGAAAGGAAAAACGGGGAGTGTGTTGCAATGACATATTGGTTGCTGGTCTTGTCGATTAGGAAGTTCAAGAACGCTCGTTGGAGCCTTGGATGAAGATGAACCTCAGGCTCTTCCAAACAAATGATTGCCTCCGAGTATTCAAGTACTGCAATCGCGAGAATGATCAATTGGTGCATTCCAGACCCGTAATTTAAAAGTGGCAGTCGGAGATCCGAATTCCGAATGATGATTTCACTTTTTTCGGGTGGGACTTCAAGTTCAGCATCCGGCATCCCGACTAGTTGTCGAAGAAACTGCTGTACGCTCTCAAATTTGCTACGGTCCGAGTCTTTGCCAATTTCGGGAGTCTTCCACGCAGCGAGTAAGGGCACAACGCCATTTCCAGCCAGTTCGTATCCTCCGTCGGAAATTCTTCGAAACGCCGGGATGGAAACAACCTGCGTAAACTCATAAAGCCAACCTTTGATGATTTGATCTGCAATCGATGAGACCGTTTCTGACCATTGCTTTTCACTAACGCCGCTTTGGAAATACGTCTCCTGAATTGCTAACTTCAAATTCGATTTTTTGTAATGATCCCAAGTATCGAAAGGATTGCGCCACATGAGACTGGGCTTTTTCTGTTCCTCAAATCGCCAGACTTCACCTGAAAACGCTTTTTGCTTCTCGGTTGTGCCTTGGAAGATCCCTTCGATATTGAGCATGGGCGGATTTTCAGCGCCGCGCTTGTGCAATTCCAATTCGACAGTTTGCCGCCAATTTGCCCTCTTTTCAAACAGCTTCACGAGCGCTGAAATGGCATTTGACTTCCCAGCATTGTTTGGCCCGATCAACAGATTGATCCGCTTTGCAAAGTCGAGTTCGACGGCTTGGTCGCCAATGCTCTTGTAGTAACGGAATCCAACCTTTTGAATTTGCATCGTTTTTTATATCAACCTCGATTGACTACGTACTGCCGAATTTGTTCCAGTCCTTCTCGAAATCGCTGCCGTTGTTTCGTATGCTCCAAACGTCATCGTCGACTTGCCAAAAAACACGGCTCTCTTGGTACGCATAGGGACGAATTTCCTTGTGACGTGCAGCAACCAAGATATTTAAGTCATCGTCCTTGCGCAGTTCTAACCTCCCAACGTATTCAGTTGAAATGCTTCCACCGTTTAAATCGAAAACCTCGGTAGTGATTCGATGCTCGCAGGTCAGATAGTCGTCGGCCACGTTTTGGTTGTCGGAAGATGCTGGAACGGGATTTTGAACATCAACTCGGAAAATATGTAAGGGTACGCGTATAGGGCGAATAGCAAGGAGGCATTGCCAAACAGTTGGTGCAACACAAAGTAGAGGCTGGTCCTTTTTGGTATCTAAGTATTCGAATGATGGAAAACGCAATAACGCTACAGGGTTTGGGAGGTCCGTTTTGTTCATCGATAAGTGATACCACATGGTAATCCTCATTTTTTGAAATAGGTCGGTACGAATCAATAGTTTAGTGACAAGCTACATCTAGACATGCGAAGTGCTTGACATTAATTGCGAGACTACGGCATTCAAAACATTGGTGCTGGCTGTCGCAGTTGACTGGAGTTGGAACTCCAATGCGTCGCACAACGACATCAGTTCAGCCACTTTCGCGACGATGCGTATCTGCTCAGCGTGAGGGGGAATCGGAAACAGAAGCTTGGCAAGTGAACGTCCCGTCAAGTGAGGAATGCCAGCTCCGGTATAGTAAGTCTGGAGAATCCCAATTGCGTCGTAGACTCTCATACAGAAGGCGAGGTAGTATCCGTCAAGACATTTACCAGGGCGAACCCTGTGAAGTGCCTTTTGAAACAGGATTTGCTTGCACTCGCCTTTCCATACTGCGGTGCGTCCAATTCCGTGTCCGCCTTCGCAGATCAACACATCACCATGGCGGACTTCAAATTCAGCCAGTTCTTCATCTTTGAATGGCATTTCCTTTAAACTTGTGAGATCAAAACGCATCCAGTGAACATTGGTGTTGCGCAGATAAACCCTTGATGTACCAACGTTTTTTGCTTCGTCCAGCATTTTGCCTAAACGAGATTCAGCAACCTGTTCGAGCAATCCCCACCGCCAAAGACTCGGTACCATGAGTGGCCTGGTTGTTATTGTGTTATTTTCAGCAATGTCCGCTGGTTCGTCGTTAGGATCCTGTGGTACAAGTTTGCCCTGGACTGCCAGTTGTAAGATGGTTCGGCGAAGGTGGGGGATGGTGGTTGGGGTGTCGAAGAGGAGATCGAAGTGGTCTTGCACGTATTTGGCATGCTTGACCGAATCAGCGGCGGAATTGGGGGATGTCAGGCGGTTCAGCGACGCTACCACCAACCGCTGCCTCGCAACTCGTCGCGACTCTTGTTGCAATGCAAACTCGTCGCACAACTTCATAAGTTGATCCACTTTTTCGACGATTCGCTTTTGCTCTGCGAGAGGAGGAAGAGGGAATTCTTGATTTTCAAATTCTTCGTATTTTAGACTTTGTACGGTTACGCCACCCTTTATTAGGGTCGTGAGAATGAATTGTTCGTGTCCCTTTAACAAAATTCGAATGAACTCAGAAGTTTCAGGCCGTTCCAAAATAAGAACTTTGAGATCTTGATTTACGGTACACTCAACATCGTTAACTGAAACCGGCAAAGTGCGTTTCAAAATTTCAAAATGCCGCTTCGCGCAACGATTAGAACTGAGTTGGGTGGCACAAGTCTAATACGTGTACCATTGAGAGCAGCCTCCGTTATTCTCATTTCCGTGGATGTGATATGTGGGCGCTTCATATCCTTTGGAGATACCCACAGAACCGGTCCATCCCAGTATTCTCGTCGTTTCATTGAAGGAGTGCCACCACCACAAAAATCGCCAAGCTGGTTTAGTCGGACCAACTGCCACCCTCGAGGTAAGGATTCCCTTTGATTTCTAAATGTACCTAGATCTGTGGGAACCAAATTTTTGCGATTGAGCGGAAGGGTAACGCGCAATGGTTCATCGGTCTCATTCTGCGTTCCTAGTTGCCCCTGCACGGCAAGTTGCAGAATCAACTCACGCATCTTTGCCACTGCGTTTGGCGCGTCGGCAAACATCTCGAAATTATCGAAAAACGTATTTACATCGAAAGTCGATTGAGCCATGTCTTTTGATTTCAATACTTGCGTCATAGCTGCTCGTCGTTCGTTTGCGATTGATCATCTAGCATGCTTTGCGTTAGTTCCGCTTCGATGTCTTCGATGCTTGGTAGACTCGATGCGAGGCTCTCTGGCAATGCCTTCGTCAATTCATAGTCGGCTACGCCGATCGGTTTGTTGATGTCTCTCAATGAGTACTCGGCGAGCACCCGGTCTTTGGTTTGGCATAGAACGAGACCTATCGTTTGAGCATCTTGCGGATGTCGCAAGAGATCGTCGGCGGCGGAGCAGTAAAAATTCATCTTGCCCGCGTACTCGGGTTTGAAATCCCCCTTCTTCAAATCGATGATCACAAAGCAACGCAAATGCAGATGGTAAAAAAGAAGATCGAGGTAGAAATCCTTGTCGCTGACGGATAGATGGTACTGGCGCCCCACGAACGCAAAGCCTCGTCCAAGCTCCAATAGAAACTTTTGGATATGGTTCAGCAAACCGATTTCCAACTCGCGTTCATGAAAAGGCTCGTCAAGCGTAAGGAAATCAAAGAGATACGGATCTTTCAAGAGCCCCT
>Ga0209181_10011412_pt1 | contig 11385 bp, 11 predicted proteins | sample MAT05_FD_187208 | JGI IMG/M metagenome (GOLD analysis project Ga0209181, IMG submission 187208) | Freshwater microbial communities from Lake Fryxell liftoff mats and glacier meltwater in Antarctica - MAT-05 (SPAdes) (version 2) | ecosystem: Environmental > Aquatic > Freshwater > Ice > Liftoff... | reverse complement strand
TCGCCGAAGCAGATCAAGTAGCTCTCTCTGGCGACTCTGCGGCAATGGCACGGGAGTTGGTGCGAGCGTTTGGCGGTCGGAGCAACATCGCAACTCTCGATGCCTGTATTACCCGCTTGCGGATCACCGTAAAGGATATGAGCAAGGTCAACAAACCACGGCTGAAAGCTCTGGGTGCGTCGGGTGTTTTAGCAATGGGCGACAGCGCTCAAGCGATCTTTGGTCCGCGATCGGAAAATCTAAAAACCGATATGGTGGAATATCTCAAGACAGCAGGTGCAGAAGCCGATCAGGTGGATGACGTGCCTGCCGAAAAATCTAGTGACGGACTTCCGGCGATCGCGCAAACTGCAACAATTCCCCCTGATCTAAATGCTGCCCGCAACGTTCAAGCCATCATTGCTGCGCTCGGAGGCAAATCCAACATTCATCAGGTTAAGGCGGTGGCACTGACTCGATTGCGAGTTGAAGTCGCTGACAGTACAGCCGTCAACGAACCAGCACTGAAGGACGCAGGAGTTGAGGGGATTCTGCGATTACCGGGTGGCAAGCTGCATTTACTCATAGGCTTAAGTGCCGAACAGTACGCCGCAGAAACGAATGGTCAATTAGCAACGATTCGATAATTTAATTCAGTAAATTAAGGCTCAGGAGCAGACGCTAACACCAGGATTGTTCTTCTGGGGGATTGTGCAGCAACTCGCGAATATTCGCCTCGATCACTCGATAGCCCACATTGCCATTGAGCCGTTGTCGTCCTTCATTAAAAATCAGGGTTGGGCTAACAGATACTGTATGCTCTTTGACTAGATCAAAATCCTTGGAGAGTTGTGCATATGCCTCACCGCTATCGATTTGTGTCTGGATCGTGCTGATTGGTAATCCTAATTCTTCAGCAATGGCAAACTGCACTTTCCGATCGGAGATGTTAGCTAGTTCTATAAAAAATGCCTTCCGAAATGCCAGAATTGCTCTCTCAAATCCCTGCTCAGATTTATGGATGATTTCCTTCATTTCTAGCAGTTGAATTGCATGGAGAAACAGATGGCAGGATGTAGATGAGGTGGGCACAACTTTAGCCCAAATATCGGGATGAACGATGATGTGATCGAATTTTTTCACAACCTCTTGAACGTGGTCGCTATAGCCTTTGAAACCACCGCGATCGCGCCAGCGACTCTCTAATTTTTCATGGGCATTTCCAAAGATGGGGGCAAAATGATAGTCGATCGAGATTTTGTCTTGAAAATTTGTTGTCAGTTCATCAAGGCGAATTTGAGCAATATAAGCCCAAACACAGAGAACATCAGAAAAGTAAGAGATCCGAATGGGTTCCATTTGATTTTGAGGGTGATCGGGTAGGCGAGGAGTTAAATCATTATCGTAAGCTACCTCTTTAATGCCTTGATGCACTAATATTCATTATCTCTCATCGAAAAATAGCCCGATTAATCGTGCAGCGCAAGGTCAATAATTTCCCTACGTTTTGTATCGTAATCAACCAATTCACTCAGCAAATAACCCAACAGCCTGTCAGGATAAAATTAGAGATCAAAGTCGTTAATTCAGCTCAAGCATTCCTCGTATTCAATATCCCCAAACACTTCGGAGACAACCATTATGAGTTTGGACAGCCTAGCAGCTCTCAAGCCCTATCTCAGCTTTTTCCATCCCGTTACCATGTGGATTTTGTTGGTCGTTGCACTCTACGCCCTGTATCTGGGTGTACAAGTTCGGCAGACGAGGCTGGCAAAAGGAGAGTCTAAAAAAGAACTGGTAAAGAGTCGGTTTGCCATCCGCCATCATCAAGTTGGCTCCATACTCTTGGCGCTGATGGTGACGGGTGCGATCGGGGGGATCACGGTGACTTACCTCAATAATGGCAAGATTTTAATTGGACCCCATCTGTTTGCTGGATTGGGAATGGTGGGGGTGATTTCCACGTCTGCTGCGATGGTTCCCTTTATGCAGAAGCATGACTGGGTTCGCAGCATCCACGTTTCGCTGAACCTAATTTTACTAGGATTGTTTGGCTGGCAAACTGTGACAGGAGTAAAAATTGTCCAGAAGATTTTGAGCCAAATGACGACGGATGGCGCAGGATCATGAGCATTAACCCTGCAGGGATAAAGGACAGGACTATGCAGAAATTTTTTCTAACGTTATTCCTGAGTGCGTTATCGTATCTTTGTATTTTAGCGATCGCCCCAATGCCAATCGCAGCCGCCAGTTCGATACCCCAAGCTCAATTATCGGAATCGATCGATCGTTTTTTGACTTCTCTTCCTAGAGATTATTACGCGATCGCGAATGTAGAAGCCCTCAAAAGTCTTGTCAAAAGTGATAATGCTTCATTAGTTGATGTCAGACAACCTTCTGAATATGGCTCCGGTCACATTCCCAACGCTATTAATATTCCCTTGCAAACCTTAATTGCAAATCTTGATAAAATTCCCAAAGATCGCCCTGTCATTCTCTATTGCACAACGGGTTATCGCACAGCAATGGGAGTAATGACTTTGCAAATGTTAGGACATACTAACGTCCGGGCTTTTCCTCCTAGCATTCAAGCTTGGAAAGCGGCAGGAGAACCTTTGGAAAAGTAGGATGTAATTGTTTATGCCGCCCACTCCAATCCAGCATAGCTGGGCTAGGGGGAAGGCGATCGCCCTTAGATTTATCAAAGAGAGGAATTTTTATGATCGGATGTTTCATCAGAAAAATATTTACTCAGTTCCTATTGCTGGCAACCCTAGTGTTGACTGTATTTTTGGGGTTAGGGCTATTCACAACTCCCTATGCAGCCGCAGCCATTAGACAACTAGAGGAAGCACCAGGACAAATGGTTTACCAATCCAGGCAATCCCTCAAAGATCAGCACGGAAACAGCTGGCAGGCGATCGCCTTTAAACGTATTTCTCCCAACGACAAAACGAGTTTTGAATTGCGTTTAGTAGGTTTCCCAGGGGTCGTAGAAATTGACCGCAGCCAACCTTTATTGCTGACTAATTCTATGGGAGAAGAGCTGACTGCTGCTGATAACTCCAGCCTTATTTTTACTGATTTATCCGACCCCGAACCTAACGTCGGAGAATATGATATTCAACCGTTGTTGCCGCAATTGCAGCCAGAAATCCCCCTAAACCTGACGCTGCCAGTGATTGACGGTGAGGCGATTAATCTATCAGTTCCACCATCCTTTGTACAAGAGTGGCAAACCCTCTTTTCTTCAAATAATTAGGTGAGTCGAGTCATTCCGAAAATTTTTTAGGACAGGTTAATTTGATGGTTCTATCGCAATCGATCGCCCTTTCTCCTACGCTAGATGATGTGACAATTCACATCCAGAAGTTGTACAAACACTATGGCAACACGATCGCCATTCGAGGCATTAATTTAGACATTCATCGTGGTGAATTGTTTGGGCTAATTGGAGCCGATGGAGCAGGCAAGACGACCACTTTTAATATTCTTGGGGGGGTGATGGAATCCACGGCAGGAACCGCGCAAATTTTGGAATTACCTGCCAGAGATGCCCGTAACCATACGGGGTATCTGACCCAGCAATTCTCCCTTTATCCAGACCTAAGCGTCAATGAAAATATTCATTACAGTGCTGGGCTGCGGTTGGTGCCAGAAGATCAATTAGATTTGCGGCGCACCAAATATCTCAAGCTAATGCAGTTAGAGCCATTCCGCGATCGCCTCGCGGGAAAGCTTTCGGGCGGTATGAAGCAGAAGTTAGCCCTCTGTTGTGCGTTGGTGTCAGAGCCACAAGTGCTATTGCTCGATGAACCCACCACGGGAGTTGATACTATTGCCCGCCGCGAATTTTGGGACATTCTGGCAAGGTTGACGGCTGAGGGGATGACCGTCATGGTGGCAACTCCTGATTTAGATGAAGCAGAACGCTGCGATCGCGTAGCATTAATCCACAATGGACAAATTCAGCAAGTGGGTTCTCCGGCAGCCTTAAAAGCGGCTTTGCACCTCAGTCGTTTGGTCATCCGCACAGCCGATCTAATTAAGGCTGAACAAGCGCTGATGCCCCTTATTGATCCCCCCGCTGGGCAGATTGTCGATGTATCAACCTTGGGCGACCATATTGAAGTGTTGGTCAAAGATGCTCAGCAGGGAGAAGACTTGGTGCGCGATCGCTTGAAGCAACATAAGGTCGATCGCATTCAGTCCGAAGCTCCCACTTTAGAAAATGTATTCATTGCGCTCCTGCGTCGCAAAGGCTCGATTCCCCAATCGATCCCCTTTCCCCGATCGCGACAGTTTGCAGCTCCTACTGCTAATCCTGCAACTCAGCAACCTGCCATCTCTGCACGGCATCTCAATCGTGTGTTTGGCTCCTTTCACGCAGTCGTCGATCTCGATCTGGATATCCACTACGGCGAAGTGTACGGATTGCTCGGTGCCAATGGAGCCGGGAAAACCACTACCATTAAAATGCTCTGTGGACTCTTGCCCATTAGTTCGGGTGAGATGTCGCTGGCTGGAGAAAGCGGCAATCTGCGAAACGAAGCGCTTAGACAGCGGATTGGCTATATGAGCCAAAAATTTACCCTTTACGATGATCTGACCATTCTGGAAAATCTGCACTTTTACAGCGGAGTTTATGGCATTCCAGCTCGACAGCAGCAGGAAAAAATCCGCTGGGTATTGGCGATTTGTGGTTTGGAAGGACAAGAACATTTGCTGACTCGACAGCTTCCCGGTGGCTGGAAACAACGGGTAGCATTTGGGGCATCGGTGATGCATGAACCGGAGATTTTATTTTTGGATGAACCGACCTCTGGGGCTGACGTGCTGGCGCGACAGCAATTTTGGCAATTGATTAATGACTTTGCTCGAAACGGTACGGCAATTCTGGTGACCACCCATTATATGACTGAAGCCGAACAGTGTAACCGCATGTGTTTTATGGTGGCAGGTCGCAAGGTGACTGAAGGCTCAGCTAGTGAAATTAAGGCGATGCAGCCCGGTCAGTTATTTGAGTTGCAGGTAGAGGGGCTGCAACATAGCTATGATTTGCTGCGATCGCATCTGGAACCCTGGCGCATCTCGATTTTTGGCGATCGCCTCCACGTCGTTTTAGATCACCCCGATCTAGAACTGCCCCAAATCCAATCCTGGCTACAAACCGCCTCGCCCTCTAAAATCCAACCCATTCCGTTCTCGCTAGAAGATGCTTTTATCGGCGAAGTAGAACGGGCAGGAGGCGCGCCGCCATGATGATGCGCCGAATTCGCAATCAGTTTTTCAAAGAGTTAGAGCAGTTTCAGCGCGATCGCCTAGGCGTTGCGCTCGCTTTCATTCTGCCTGTAATTGCGCTATTAATTATTGGCTTTGCAATTCGGCTAGAGGCAAAAAATATTCCGCTAGTCGTGCGTGATCTGGATCAAACGACTCTCAGCCGCAGTTACATCGAACAACTGTATGCGACTAATTTATTTGTTCCAGCAGCATGGCACGGAGTGCGCTTTCCTGATGCGATCGATCGCGGTACGGCGCAAGTTCAGGTGACTATTCCGCCAAACTTTGCGGCTGATGTTGATGCAGGCAGAACGGGCGAGGTGCAGGTTGTGATCGATGGCAGCGACGTGATCAACGCACGGGTGACACAGCTTGCGGTGGATGGCGTGACGCTCTCTGCGGTGCAAAATCGTCTTGGTAAACTGTCTGAGACGCTGGGGGTTATTTCTCAGGTGAGGCTTTGGTTTAATCCTGGACGACAGGAATCATTGTTTATTGTGCCGGGAAGTTATGGGGTAATTTTGGCGATTTTTCCGCCCTTGCTGATTGCGATCGCCCTAGTACGAGAAAAAGAGCAGGGCACTATCCTTCAGCTTTATGCCTCTAGTTTGAGTGCCGTCGAACTTCTACTGGGCAAGTCTTTGGCATACATGCTGGTGGGGCTAGGAGAAGCGATACTTCTGTTTATCGTGGGTTTTTTATTGTTTGGTGTTCGTTTTATTGGCGATCCGATTCCTCTTGTAATTGGCACACTCATCTTTCTATTCGCTGGGGTGCAGTTAGGTTTGATCATTGGTATTTTTACCACAACCCAGAGCGCAGCGGTGCAGGCGATCGGGACGATTAAAGTTTTAACGGCATTTCTTCTGGCAGGTTTTTTGTTTCCCCTCAATAGTGTGCCGTTTCCGTTTTCTGTTGTGGCTTACCTAGTCCCAGTGCGTTACTATATCGAACTTTGTCGTGATGTATTTGTACGAGGTTCGGGCTGGTTTGGCACCTGGTATTTGATTATTGCCATGGTGATTTTGGGAATGGCTGAGTTTGGGCTTGCCTGGTGGGGAATGCGTCGGATGCAGTTGTCCAGTTAGCTAATGGAGTGAACCTATGCTGAATCGTCGTCTCTTCGCCCTCTTAATCAAAGAATCTAATGAACTGTTGCGAAATCGGCAACTGGTGATTTTCCTAACCATTGCGCCAATTATTTCAATGGTGATCTTTGGCTATGTTCTCAATTCCAATGTGGCAAATTTGCGGCTCAGCGTTCTAGATCAAAATCAGGTAGCAATCAGCCGAGAACTGGTGGATGCCTTCACTGCCAATCATGTTTTCCTTGCCGATCGCTATCCCCACAGCCAGCAAGACTTAACGCAGCAAGTCGAACGCGGACAGGTGGATGCGGGATTAATCATTCCTTCCACTTTTAGCCGCGATCTCTTGGAAACCGGAAAATCAGAAGTTGCGATCGTCATTGATGGTATTAATGCCTATACCTCTGGGCTGGCGAAAGGTTACGTAGCGGCAATCACCACCCAATTCAATCTAGGCTTGCTGCAACAGGTTCAGCCTCTATCCACCGAGCTAGCAATTCCGGTGCGATCGCAGATTACCTTTCGCTATAACCCTGGAATGCTCGATAGTTGGTTCTTTGTCCCCGGCGTAATTGGGGTTATTATGACGTTGAGCGCCATTCTAGCCGCTGCGGTGGAAGCGGTGAGAGAAAAAGATCAGGGCACGTTGGAGCAATTGCTCATGACACCTGTTGCCTCTACTGCCATTCTGATCTCCAAAATCGTCCCAATTTCGGCGTTGTTAACGGTCACACTGCTGATGTGCTTTATCACCGCCCGTTGGGTGTTTCACATGCCCTTTCGGGGTAATCTGCTGCTGTTGTTGATCTTCTCCATTCTGTACATTCAGATTGGCGTTTCTATTGGGTTAGCAATCTCCACTTTCTCTAAAAACAAACTACAAACTATATTAGTCGGCATCTTTTTGAACATTCCTATTATTCTCCTGGGAGGTGCAATTACAGCCGTCAATAGTATGCCGCTCCTTTTCCAGTGGATCGCTCAAATTAATCCCCTCTATCACTATCTTGTTATTCTACGGAGCATTCTCCTCAAAGGAGCTGGGTTAGAAGTTTGGTGGTTACACGCGATCGCCATGATTGTGTTTGCAGCCGTGACGCTGCTGGTGAGTGCCAATCGCTACCGCGATCAGCTCAGTTGAATTTAGTGTTAATTCAAATTTATCTTTAAGGGTGATCTTTTATGACTCAACTCACAAAGCCTTCTCAACCTGTCACAGAAGCACAGCCGATTGAACTGCCCCAACCGCCGCCCAATCCCTCTTCCCATCGGTGGCTGTGGCTCTTTATCGGTGTGGCGATCGCTGTAATCGCTGTCGGAGTGGGGTATTGGCTACTTCGCCCTAAAAACAACAATACAATTCAGTTTAGTGGACGCATCGAAGGCTATGAAACCGATGTCAGCACGAAAGGAGCGGGTCGGGTGGAAGTCGTCACCGTCCGAGAAGGAGCCACTGTGACTAAAGGGCAACTATTGGTGCGCCTAGACGATGATGAAGTGCAATCTGAACTAGCCGCTGCCCAATCACAGGTAGAGGCGGCAAAACAACGGCAGGCAGCAGCCCGTCTGCAAATTTCGGTGACCGAGAATCAGGTGGCAGACGCAAGGCTAAATCTACAGCAATCTGAGGGGGATACTATAGGTAAGGTTGCAGAAGCAACAGCCCTCATTGCCACGGCACAGGCGGCACTCAAGCAGGAGCAAGCACACGTAAAAGAAGCGATCGCATTGCTGGCACAGGCGCAGGTCGATCGCGATCGCTTTGTGCATTTGGCGAGTTTGGGGGCAGAAACTCAACAGCGCGGTGATCTAGCACAAACGGCATTAAATACTGCTCAGGCAGCGCTTCAAAGTCGTCAGGCAGCAGTGGAAGTTGCCCGGAGTGCGATCGCCATTGCTCAAGGAAAATCAACCCAAGCACAAACCACAATGCTGAATCCTGATCGACAAGCAACGGATATCAGTCGCTTACAAGCCCAAGTAGACCAGGCTAAAGTAGCGCTTTTGGAGGCACAAGCAGATGTCACAACAGCCGAAGCAAATCGAAAACTGATCCAGAGCCGTTTGCATAACCTGACGGTCAACAGCCCGATCAATGGGGTTTTAACCACCCGCAGCGTAGAGCCTGGCACTGTGGTATTGCCCAGCCGCCCACTGCTGCGAATCATAGACTTGAACCAGGTGTACATGCGTGGGTTCATTCCAGGAGGGCAAATTGCTCAAATTCGGGTAGGGCAAGCAACCAGAGTTTATCTCGACAATGATCCAAACCATCAAAAACCTTTTCAAGCAACGGTTATGGCGATCGATACCACAGCATCCTTTACGCCAGAAAATGTCTATTTTCAAAAAGACCGCGTGGAGCAAGTGTTTGGTGTAAAACTGAGCATTGACCAACCTGGTGGTTTTGCCAAACCGGGAATGCCTGCGGATGCCGAAATCCTGTTGCAACAGTAGGCACAAGTATAATTTTTGTCATCAGATAATACCTGAAAGTTATTAGCGAGAGAATGATATTTTCACAAGCGTTTGAATAATCTGTGAATTGTATAAGTTCTACTAAAACGCTCTAAAGGTAGATGCGATCTTGAACAACTTTTGCGATCATCTAGGCGAAGTTGGAAATAATCTAAACTGAGATTTGATTAGGATTTGGCGAGGATAAAATCAAACTTCAAAAGTTCAATACACTTGACGAGAGAAATCATCATGAGTACTGCAATTGATAACTTCACGAAGAAGCTTCATAACAACTTAGAAGCAATTGAAGATCGGGCAAAATCTCTGAAGAAAAGTATTCGATCGATACCGGAAAAAACTCAAGCTGAGATTCAAGCGAAACTTGACGAAGCGAAGGCAAACCTAGACGCTAAAAAACAAGAATTTGATGAATATCGGGCAAAGCTTAAAACTCAGTTTGAGGAAAAAGAATCTGAGGTGAAGTCGAACGTCGAGGAATGGAAAACCAGTCGCGAAGTTAAGAAACTTGAACACCGAGCCGATCACGCTGAAAGCTATGCTGATACAGCAACCTTCTTAGCCATGATGACGATAGAACAAGCTGAAGAAGCTGGGTTGGCAGCGATCGCCGCCAGACTGGATGCCGAGACTGCTGCGGGCACTCCGAAGACGCAAGAGAAGATTGCAGCAGGCAAGAAGAAGTAGGAACACTGTTCGGGTGTATCTCAGTTTTATGCCTTCACCCTAAAGCCCTCTCCCTGGGGGCGAGGGACTTTGAATTCTGGCTCCCTTGTTAAAGCAAGCTTGTCAGTGGAGTTAATTGATATTAATCAAGTAACCAAACTCATGGACAAACTCATGGCAAATGCACATACAGTTGTAGCTCATTTCCCTTCTCACACAGAAGCAGAAAGGGCAGTCTTGGAATTGCAAAAAGAAGGCTTTGATCTAAAAAAACTCTCGATCATCGGCAAAGATTACCAGACTGCTGAGCAGGTGCGCGGCTTTCTCACTTGGAAAGATACAGCCCAAGCCGGAGCAACCGCAGGGGGCTACTGGGGCAGCTTCGTGGGCGGTTTGTTTGGCATTTTAGTCGGCGCTGGAGTGGTCTTTATTCCCGGCATTGCGCCGATCGTGATTGCGGGGCCCATTGTTGGGGTGTTGGCGGGTTGGTTGGAAGGCACGATGGTGGTTGGCGCTGGTGCTGCTGCTGTCGGCGGACTGGCGGGTGCGTTAGGTGGGTTGGGCATTCCGCATAACGAGGTGCTGAAGTACGAAACTCAAATTAGAGCAGGCGAGTTCATCATTTTGGTAACTGGTAGCGACGAGGATGTCAGTCAGGCGAGGCAGATGCTCGACAAAATTAGCCTAGCGGTTGCTGTCTGAAGTTTTGCCACTACAAGAAAACAAAGGACAAAAACTATGACAATGATCAACACTATCAGAAAATCCGATACACAACTCAAGACTGATGTGCTTGCCGAACTCGCGTATGAGCCGCGTGTAGAGGTCACAGATATCGGTGTCTTGGTGAAAGATGGCACGGTCACGCTCAATGGCTATGCAACCAGCTATGGTGAGAAGCGGGAAGCCGTGCGTGCCGTTAAACGGATTGTTGGAGTAAAGGCGATCGCTGATGATATCGAAATCAAGCTGCCCCATCCTTTGATACAAACAGACACAGATATTGCCGCCGCTGCTGCACAGCACATCGAGTGGTGCAATTTAATTCCCACAGGAATTAATGTCACGGTGCGTGAAGGCTGGATCACACTAGAAGGCGAAGTAGAGGGAGAGTATCAGCGGAAAGCTGCCGGTAACGTTGTGCAGCATCTATCGGGTGTCAAAGGGGTGTCTAATCTAGTCTCGCTCAAGCCAAAAGTAACGGCAACGGCTGTAGAATCGGCGATTCAATCGGCGTTCAAACGCAATGCTCTTATGGATGCCAACAAGATCCAGGTGGAGACTTCTGGACACGAGGTTACACTCCGGGGTAACGTTCGGAACTTTGGTGAACTAGAGGAAGCCGAACGAGTCGCTTGGGCTGCACCGGGGGTGCTTTTTTTAGACAATCAGCTCACAGTGAAATGGGTTTTTGAAGAGCAGCACTAAATTCGCTGCTCTTAATCATCAGGACTCTTGGTGCCAGTCTACCGATCGAGATATCAAGGCGAGTTTCTCTGGGTGCATTCCAATTTTGCACCCTCACCCTAAATCCCTCTCCCTAGGGGGCTACCGTGTATACACAAGTCCATCCAGAGCCATTTTCAGAAAGCCTTAATATCTAGAACCTTGATTTCTCGTTAAATCATTCTCAATAGACCGAGATTATTGAGAATCTGCTTCTTTTTTGAAACCCAGGCTAGATAAAGGTTTCAGGACTTGTGTGCATGACTTTCAGACTTGTGTGTACACCGTAGCCCTAGGGGGAGGGACTTTGAATTCTAGCCCTTGTATCTTAAGAATAGAGAGATAGACCGCCAGCCCTTGGATGCTCGACATCGTGGAGAAGCTAGGGTCATCTCTCTATTTGAATCGGTCAAACTCGAATCATCGGCAGGGACACCCGATCCCG
>Ga0209181_10011407_pt1 | contig 11387 bp, 7 predicted proteins | sample MAT05_FD_187208 | JGI IMG/M metagenome (GOLD analysis project Ga0209181, IMG submission 187208) | Freshwater microbial communities from Lake Fryxell liftoff mats and glacier meltwater in Antarctica - MAT-05 (SPAdes) (version 2) | ecosystem: Environmental > Aquatic > Freshwater > Ice > Liftoff... | reverse complement strand
TTGATTCCCACATATTGCAGAAGAATATTCCACACATACAAAGGATTGAGAAGCACATATCGTCGCCACAGTCGTGTGGGTTCTTGAGTCAAACGATACAGCCACTCTAAACCCAAATTCTGTAGAGTCTTAGGTGCTTGTGATACTGTTCCAGCATGAAAGTCGAATGCGGCACCCACTGCGAGAATAGGGATATTGAGTAAACTACGATACTCGTAAGCCCATACTTCCTGTCGAGGACAGCCTAAGCCTAGAAAAACGGTATTTGCTCCCGATGCCTGAATCCGTTGGGCAAGTTCAAATCGCTCTTGTTCGTTCAGTCTACGGAATTTGGAAGGCTCAGAGCCAGCAATCTTCAGCCCTGGAAAAGAATGACACATGTTTTCAGCAAACTGATCAAGCGTTTCTTGCTTGCTACCATACAAATAAACACTCAATTCTTGCTCAGCTAAAGCTTGAGCTACTCGCAATGTCAGATTAGGCCCGTAAACACGATCGGGCAGCTTTTTTCCATATAAACCCCACAATGCCCAACGCACGGGTTGTCCATCTGGAACAACCAGATCTAAACCATTCAGACGACGGGCATGAACCGGATCTAGAAAACCTGTCATAACACCATGAACTGCTAGAGCACTAACGGAGCACGGGGAATGTTCTCTTGCTGCCTTAATAATTTCTGACACAGCATACTCGTAATCCACGGCATGTACGTTTACTCCTAGGATAGAGTGCTTTCCTTTGTTAATCATGTTCTACCACCTCTCCACGTTGTACTGATAAATCTCGCCTAAAATCTGCTTGACATCATATTCAATAGACCAGTTGGGATACTGCGCTTTGAATTTTGAGAGATCGCTGACATACCAGATATGATCACCAATGCGGTTGTCTTCTGTGTAGGTATAGTTCATCTCTTGCCCGGTTAACTCCTGACAAATTTCGATCGCCTCTAGCATGGAGCAGTTACTTTCACGTCCGCCGCCAATGTTATAAACGGCAGCAGAAGTGGGCTGTTTATAAAACTCATAGAAGGCAGCAATAAGATCAGAAGAGTGAATATTGTCGCGAACCTGCTTGCCCTGATAGCCAAATACTGTGTACGGCTTGCCTGTAACTGCACATTTCATTAGATAAGCTAGGAAGCCGTGAAGCTGAGTTCCTGAATGGTTAGGACCTGTTAAGCATCCTCCCCGAAAAGCAACGGTCTTCATGTCGAAATAGCGACCGTATTCTTGAACCAAGACATCAGCGGCGACCTTAGAAGCTCCAAAGAGAGAATGCTTGCTCTGATCAATACTCATATCTTCTGAAATACCAGAGTAGTATTTGTGAGAAGAATCAATTTCCCAGCGTTTCTCTAGCTCAATCAGCGGTAGAAAGTTAGGCAAGTCTCCATAGACTTTGTTGGTAGAAGTAAAGATGAATGGAGCTTCAGGACAGTAATTCCGCGTTGCCTGAAGCAGATTCAACGTTCCGTTAGCGTTGACCGAGAAATCGACAAAGGGATCACGGGCAGCCCAGTCATGAGAAGGCTGCGCAGCGGTATGAATGATTAAGGCGATCGATTTGCCAAATCGCTGAAATACTTCCTCTAGTTTGGTGTAGTCACGAATGTCTATATCGTAATGTTCGTAATTTTGAACTTCCTTCTGCAGGCGATTGAGGTTCCAGGCTGTTGAAGCTTCTTCTCCAAAAAAAACTTTGCGCATATCGTTGTCAATTCCAACAACATGCATTCCCAAACCCGAGAAAAAACGAACCGCTTCAGAACCAATTAAACCAGCGGAACCTGTGATGATTACGATATCCATTGTGTCTCCTATTACTTAATTTCAATTCTTTACTAACATCAATACTCCGGACAGTTTTTAGAACAGAGCCTGAAACCCGCATTCCACCGTTAGCATTTCACCGACTGATACCAAGTCGCCTCTAAAAGCGTAATTCTCAAATCCTATGTCCCATCAACTTAAGGAAGTTGGGCATTTCTAAAGTTACGGTTTAGGACGCAATTTGGTATGAGGAGGCTGAAACCAGCATTTTACCGTTGACGATTTAAAACTGTCCGGACTGTTGTAACATGTTTAAGTCTAAAGACTACCTAAACTTAAAGACTTCTCACTTCGCAATACTTGAGTGTAGATATTCATCAATACTTTGTAGTTTGATTCTGAAGTGTAGTAATTTTCAAAAAATTTTCTTACTGCTTCTTTCAAGGAAATTGAGGATTTTTCGAACAAACTACTCTCTCTATGTCACCAACGATCTTGTCAGCAACATCAGCATTGCACCAAAGCTTTGATGTGTCAGGTTGAGCAATTTCATCATCTAACGCTGCCCTAAGTACTCTACAAATTTCATCTATGTTCAGGGGATCAAATAAATTTTTTTCTGGAAGAATTTCTCGAGCACATCCTGCATAAATAGATGATAAAGCAGGTATTCCTGACCAAAGTGATTCATTGACTACAAGACCCCAAATATCTTCCAATGTTGGAAATACTAAATAATCAGCACTTTGATAAATCTGGGGCATGAGATGTGGAGGCTGGCTAGGATAGAAAACCACATTTTCTAAGCTCAGGTTCTGAGCTAGTTCCTGAAAAGCTTTTTTCTCAGTTCCTTCTCCAACCAAGAGTAGAGAGAATTTATATCCGGCACTCTGAAGCTTCTCAACAGCTTCTAAAAGCCTATCCACACCTTTACGGTATATGAATTGACCTACACAAAGCAAGACTGGTTTAGGTTGAAGTTTTAACAGAGGGGCAGGACGCTGTAGGTATACTTGTTCATCTACACAGTTTTGGATTTGAACAATATTCTCCCGTGACACTCCGATCGAGAGCAAATACTCTGTTGCGGCTTCTCCATAACTAATCCAATGCTGTGTCCATTTAACGAAGAAGGAACGTAAAATGCGTCTAACTCTACTAACGGATTGTTCACTTTGTAGCGTGACTCCAGACCATATCCACACAGGTTTTCGAAAAAGCGCTCCATAAGTAAGAGCAATGAAAGACCGTAGACCCATCTCAACTGTGATAACTGCATCAGGCGAATATCTAATTAGATCAAAAAAATAGCCCGGAGTAATATGCATAAATTTATAATCATATATCCCTCCTTTTTTGCTCTTCTTGTGCAAAGGTAGTTGAAAGCCCCAAGATTTCTTAGCTCTTATACCATGTAACTTCTCCTCAATTCCTTTCCAATTAGATCGATTACTCTCTTGGCCTCCATGTAAAACTATCATGTTAAATTTAAGCCCAATTTTTTGGTAAATAGGGATTCGATAGGGAACTATAGAGTTAACGAGAAGGGCCAATTTAAATCTTTGGTTGTTTTTCATAAGTACTATCTCCAGATAGATTGAAAATTATAAAAATCTATTGAGATAATTCAATGTATAGGGATAAGATCCGAACTTTTGAATTAAATCTTGCAATGAATTTGTACACATAACAAAGTGTCGCTTAGTGGACAGATTTCAAACGCAGCGCTTCCACATAAAGGTTGACAGTATTTTGTGCAATACTCGACCACTCAAAAGTATTGAGATCAATCGCTTGAGGTCGGGATACCGAGTCAACCCAGCACAAAGCCTTTGATATTTCAATACTGGTTAGTTCAGCGTGGTATGTTCTAATCCATGTTTCTCCAACTAACTCTTGCAGTTCTTGTAAGGAACCGTGATTAGGCACTAATAAAGGACGGTTAAATGACAAGCTGAGGAGAGTAGTTCCAGAGTTTAAAACATCTGTGTAAGGTATGACTGTTAAATTAGCAGCATTAAAGTAAATTTGAAGCTCTTCATCAGGTATGAGGTTTAGAAAAAGTTTAATTCTTGAGTCTTTCTCAGCGGCCTCCACAACAGCCTGACTGATGTCTATTGAATTTGGGTTACCTGCTATCAACAATACCAAGTCTGGGTTAGAGATCTGACAGAATATCTTGATTAAGTGAAGAAGATTTTTGTAAGGTCGAACCGCTCCAACAAAAACTAGCACTTTGCTTGTAGGGGCGATTTCAAGAATTCGTCGAGCCTCTGCTTGAGTAAGATTATTGGGGTAAATTGAGCGATAATGTCCATGAGGAGTAACTGCATACAACTTGTCCTTCAAATTTGGAAATTGTCCAATAGCCTTTTCTCTAGAAATATGGCTGAGGCAAATATAGGCATCTAAGTCCTTTATAAAAACTTGCCAAAACCAAGCTTCTAATTCTGGATAAAGATTCTCATGAGAACGAAGATTATGAATTGTCCAGATTAGCTTTGCCCCCTTGAATTTGACTAACTTGACTACAATTAGTAAACCCAATACTCGATAGAGAGCTTGAAAGAAGCTCGGAAATGAGAGACTATACTCAGGCCAATGCAAATGAACAATATCATATCTATTGAATAGAAAATCCACGATTTTAGGCTCTTCAACTTTTACATTAAGAAGAGCTACCTGTCTATACAGCAGCCAATTGTAAGGATTTTTAAATTTATTCGAGAAAGCAGGTCGAGCAGCAATTTTCATCTTTTGATTTCTCCATTTTTTGTCTGGAATGTCGAAAATTTCTATATTTAAAATTTTATAAACCTAGTCTCTAGATTAAATTATAAATTAACTTAGTTAAAAATAAGCTCATAACAGCTGATGGTAAAATAAAGATTATGAGAAGCTGAAGATATAACTGTAGCTTCTTATAAAAACATAATCCTGGGCTCATCGAAATTGCCTTAAATCCAATTGACAGTAAAGAGACTTTACTTCCCAGTGAAGAAGAATTTTCTGGAGCTAGACAGAGAGAAACTAGTCTAAGTTTAATATGCATATGATCTTTTAGAAGACAGTCCTGACTTACCGTATAACCAAACTTGACTGAATCTCTGATCAGAAAATCGCATCTCTTAATATCATGAGAAATCATATTCTGGATTTTCTTTCTAAAATCTTTTCTATCAGTTAGTGCCCAAGAATTTCTACCATGAATCCTGTATACGCCGAGAGGTTTTCTAAGAGAGAGGATCTCTCCATATAATGGCACTAAAGTATTGACATAACCGTCAGAAGATATCGGAAATTCTTCTTCTGGGATGGGGAAGATTTTTTCTATTACTACACGATTATAAGCATTACCGCTACTGACTGAGGTTAAATATCGACCAGTTCTCAAAAGACTAGAAAGCACACTTTCATCTCTTTGGAAATCCATAAGTGCAGGATGAACGCCCACAACTTTATCATCTCGGTTTACTACTTTTAGAGGATACTGAATTTTTGCCAGTTTCTCATGCCATGCGTTGACAACTTCCTCAATAGCTTTTGGAAATAAATAGTCGTCAGCATCTAGAAATACGATAATATCTCCTTGACTTTCCCGAAATCCTGTGTTCCATGCTGAAGCTTGACCAGTATTTTCTTCTTTAAATATTGAAACAATCCTTCCGGCATACTCTCCAAGAATTTCTACTGAATTATCAACAGAGCCATCATCCACTACAATTACTTCTTTTAGAGGATAGGACTGATTCAGCGCGCTATCGATTGCTTCTCTCAGAAATAAGCCATAGTTATAATTACTTATAATTATGCTGACTAAAATCATAAATGAGTTAACTCCAGAAAGCTAAGAGGACAATTTAAATTTAGTTTTATCTGGGCAAGCTTATCCACGTTTTAAGAGAAAAGTTGATATGTATAAAACCCAGAAAATGTTGTCCCCTATCAACGCGCTCTCGGTAAGATTAAACAAGAAATAGAATGTTAAATAAATAACTGGAAATAAGCCGTACATTAATTTCGTCTCTCGGACATAGATAACAGCTTGTGCCGATGCAAATACGAAGCTAGCCGTAAATAGCAATAGTCCTAATACTCCTAGCTCAAGCCACACATTTAGGACACCATTGTGGGCGTGCGGGGGCAACCATGGGAACTGTGACCATATGACTGCAGACGGACCGTTCCACCCTACCCAGTAGCCCTTATATCCATACCCTAGCCATGGAGATTGCCAGATCTCACTCAGCACTGCAGACCACAGTTCGGTACGTCCTGACAACGTTATATCTCTTCCAAGAGCATTCAAGATCGTCTCTGTATTACTCGCTACTAAAGTCATTAAACCACCTAATGTCACAACAGTAATGATGCTTAAAGGCACCATTAATCTAATATCCCAACGTAAGTTCTGATAGACTTTTGTTAAAATTGAGCAGGTAATTAAAATGCACAAAGCTGTAGCCGACTGCGAAGCTAGCAAGATGCCTATAGAAAGCGCAAATCCAAGCCATGCCCACTTACGATTACTCTTATCACTAGCAAATAGAAACAATGCTAAGCCACTTAATGCCATTATTCTGCCCAAAGGGTTTTTATGGCTATATATACCTCGCCATATACCCTCGTGTACAGCTTCTTGACCACCTATCGCCAACTCCTTACCCATTCCCATGATTCCGTATTCAGGCAGCAGTAGAGCCATGATTACGCTAAGAAAAGTGCATAAAAAAAGCGCATAGCTTAACAAGCGTAATTGTTCTTCTAATTCAAACCTGGTGGCGAAATATATACCAAATAAGCTTACTAAGAATAAAGAAGTAAATCTTTTATAAGATAGAGATGGAGAGGCTGACCATAAGCAAGAAAGTACTATGAATAATAGCAGTACCACTAATATTGCAGCTGAGGTTTTATTCTTCTTAATCACATAAACTATCTTCTTGAATCGCAATCCAAGGAATAAAACAGTCATAGTTACCACTATGGACCAAAGCAGACTTCGAGTATTAAATCTTCCCCCTAAAAAAACATCTGATATAAATCGATATAGTGCTATCGGATCGGTAAAGAAAATTAGACTACCGACAGTAAAGACTTGCTCAATTTTTTTGACAGGAACTGTAATACTTGACATTCTTTCTCGCCACATCAGCTACTGGACAACACTCACTAAATCAAAAATTTAGATTTTTCGTTCTCAAGCTTAGTCAAGGAATTGCAACCTTATATCTTTCGCTGATCTCGCCAAGCGATCGATATCACTATTACCCACAAAATTATCATTAATAACCCATCGGAAAGCAAACTCGCCCACGCTGCACCACGCCAAGAGAAGGTTTGGATTAGCCAAATATTAATTAATACATTGAAGATAGCTATAGACACCTGAGCTGCACTTCTCAACTTCTGAAAACCTGCTCCTGTTAATGTATCTGCCCCAAAGTACTGCACTGACTTAATCAACGGAATTGGTGCAAGCCAACGAATGGCATCTACTGAATCTGCATAGTCATCACCCAGTAATAGCGGAACAACGGGTGCTCCCAAAAAAAGTCCTAATGCCGCTAATAGCCCAAAAATGCTGGCAGCAGGAAGCATTCGCCTAGACAAAGTTAGCGCCCCGCTAATACCTGTCATGCCATATTGAAAAAACTTTGCATAAGTTGCAGCTAGTAGTGAACGAACAGGAACAAAAGCAACATCAATAACCCGATATGCAGCGGCATAAATACCAATTGCCTCTAAGGTAGACAAACGAGCTAGCATCGTTTTATCAATGTCATTATAAATTGATTGAGCTGATAAACTAATTGAGAAGTACGAACCTTCAGCAATTTCTGATCTTATTCGTGACAAAGAGAAACGAGGTGTACCTAAGTGATAGCTAACCATTAAAACTGCAATTACTGCTCCAATCGCTGAAGCTGTGGCGTAGATGTATGCCCACTCTAAAACATTAGAGCTATTGAAAAAATTAACGAACAAAATGGCTCCGGCTGCTCTTAGAAAGTTGGGTAGGATGTTGATCATTGCAGTCTTATCTAACTGTAGTACTGCTTGAAATGCCTGACACGCACTGGTTGCCGCTCTAAAAAAAACCAAATCACCGATCGCAATAACAACGACCAGAGCCAATGGAATAGTTTTAGGTAAAATAAACGGTGCTACTAAAGAAAGGAGAGCGACAAGCACCAAACCTGAGATAAAAGTAGCAAGTAGCGTGTTGCCCCAATACACCCGAAAAAGGCTAGGATCACGGGAAACATTTTTGACGAGTAAGTCGCCACTGCCCAGAGCCGAAAAGGGAAAGACAATCGATACGAGAGATGCTGCACCAACAAATACTCCATATTGATTAACGCCAAGAGAACGAGCGATGATGACGAAGTAGACGGCTTGCATGATGACGCGTATACCTTGAGCAAGCAGCATCCACACGGTATGTCTAGCGGTTTCACTGTGTCGAATCTTCTTGATAAACATTAGAGGACTCTTCACTATCCATTACTCACTGAGTTTGTGCGCACATGAAGCTGTATCTTAATCATCAAGTAAGACCATAAAAATCTGGCTAAAACAACGTTATTCGGATAAAAAGAGCAGTTCTAGAAGAGCTTAGTGGTGCAGAAAACTCCTGAAACCCAGCAAACTTGTTATTTTCAATAAAGATTTTTATTGAAAATAGCTAGAAGGTCAACGAAGATACGAGGTTTTAGGCTGTAGTACATTTGCTCAAAAGCGGCTCAAAAAGTTTTCCTCACCACCAAGCTAGAAGAGACTGTTGAATCCTCGAAGCAAATTAACTAATCCTCCTATAGGACTAAACAATCGTCCTGCGAAATTTAAAACATTAGAAACATTGCGCTCTGGGACAACAAGAACATCACCGTCCTGAATCTGGTAGTTATCAGTAAGATTTTGTAAATCAACCACCTGCTGCTCAATCTGCCCTTGTTCATTTAATCGAATAAAAGCGACCTGATTGAGACGCGCATCCTTAGTCGGACCTCCCGCGATCGCGATCGCGCTAGACAACGTGCTATCTGGCGGAACCTGCACCTCTCCTGGACGCTCTACCTCACCCACTACACGAACTCTTACCGTAGTTGGCGCTAGGCTCGATCGCGCAATTAAACGACGATTCAGCGTTTGGTCAGCAGATAAGCGAGGAACATAAATAGCATCGCCATCTTGCAAAATAAAGTCAGGCGGCACCGTATTACTGCTAAGCAGTTCCCAAAGATCAAACGATTTAGCGTCTGTCGTGCCATCCGGCTTAATCCGTTCAATCGTGACACTACGAATATCTGCATTTTGGGTAATACCCCCAGCAGATGATAGCGCAGCAATCAGCGTAGACTGATCACTCTCACTGCCAAGTTGAAGTGGTCCCGGTCGTTGCACTTCTCCAGAAATATTGACCAATACCGATCGCAACTTGACCAAAGTCACCGTGACAACCGGATCGACCAATAGCGAGTCTAAGCGCTGTCTAACCACCTTGGTTAACCCATCGGTCGTCAGTCCTGATGCCTGCATATTACCAATCACAGGTAGTGTAATCGTTCCATCTGGAAGGATAGTTCGCTGACCTGTGAACTCACCATAGGAAAAAACTAAAACCTCAACCTGATCGCCAGCACCCAAAAGATAATCTTGAGGAATAGTGACTTGAGGAAGGGCGAGACTTGTCGGAGTTTGCTCCAATGGCAGGCTAGGAAGCATCTGTTGGCTTTGTGCAACACCAACAGCAGTCAGGTTAATCAATAGGCTAGCGACAAGAACCGTTCTCCACCGCTGATCTAGATAATGTTTCATAGTCTTATGAATTACTTCAAATCTTAGGTTTATCGATTGCGGTGATTGCGTAAAAGTTTAGATACAGTTCCTGTTCCCATTCCATTCGTCTGGTTATTCTCATTAACTTGTTCATCTTGTGATTCTTTATCGTCTGCACTATCGTAGTAATAGGCACCATAAAAGTAGCTATCAGGCTCATTCGATGAATTAACATCATTAACGACCAGTCCCAAAACATTCTGCTCTCCCTGCTTAAGGAACTGTTTTGAAGCTCTTGCACTAGCTAGCGTACAGACTCCTATTCGGGTAACCAGCAGTACGCCGTCCGTCATTTTGCCCAAAATTGTGGCATCCGCAATACCCGCTATAGGAGGAGTATCGATGATCACATAGTCATATGCCTGCCGAAACTCTTGGATCAGAGCCGCCATCCGTTCACTGTCTAGCAGAGCTACAGGATTAGGTGGAATGGTTCCAGCCGGAATAATTGATAAGTTGGGCATTAGTGACTGCGTCACCTGATTAACCTGTGATTCCTCTACTAGCAAGTTGCTCAGGCCGGGCGAAGCTGAAGCTAAATCCCACGCTTTGTGCTGCCTCGGACGGCGCATATCGGCATCAATCAACAGCACCCGTCGCCCAACTTGAGCCAATGTTGCTGATAGGTTAGAGGCAACTTCGCTCTTACCCTCGCCGGGAATAGAGCTAGAAACGATAATGACTCGCGCTCGCTTATCAGAACTCAGAAACTTGATATTAGTTTGCAGCATTTGAAAAGCTGCACTTGCCGGAGAACGAGGTGAGTCGCGGACAACCACCTTAGAGGTGAAAGCCTCCATACTGGCAAGCTGGTCTTGGAAGACTTTACTCAAAGATTGAGTCACCTGCTCCAAAGCGCTTTCGCTGTAGTTTGGAATCATCCCTAGAATAGGATAGCCAAATATCTCTTTTGCATCCGCCAGCGTTCTCAACTTGCGATCTAACAAATGAGTGATAAATATAGCCGCAACTCCCAAACCCGCAGAAAACAGCGCCCCCACTAAAACCAAAACAGACTTTCCTAAAGTTGAAGTCAATAGAGTAGGCTTCAGCGGCGGCGATGCGGCTGACACAATCAGAGCGTTACCGATCGTCTGCTGCTCTGCAACTTTAATTTCCTGTAGCTGAGTTAGCAGCGATTGAAAGGTCGTTTGGGTCGCCTGAAGACGACGTTGTAGATCAGACTGTTGGCTCTTGAGCCGAGGCAGCTTGTTCATGCGCTGCTCTTGCATAGACCGACTTCTAGACAGGCTGTCGAACTGATTGAGTAAATCAATCCTTTGCATCTCTGCGTTGACATAGTTACTGACAAACTCAGTCTTAAATTGACTCATCTGTAAATCTGCCGCAGAGATCGTTGCCGTTGGCTGATTAGGCACGATTTCTCCTACCCGTTGCTGAACGATCGATCGGGCTGCATCTACCTGACGCTGCAACTGCTCGATCGACGGATATCCTGGTCTATAGCGCGTCAGTTGTTCCGCCAGCTGACTTTGCAAATCTTGGTATTGCTTAAAGGCAGTTTGTACACCTGAAGATTGGCTTAAAGAGATGCGCGCTGTTGCCTCAGGAAGATCAATTTCAAGCTCTTGGCGAAGCTCTCCAGATCGAGCAGATGCTCCCGCAAGCTTAGATCCAACATCGGCAAGCGCTTTGTCTAACGTATTAGAAATATCTATCGCTGCCTTGGACTCGTCCTCTAAAGATACAATCCGATTGCTCTCATTAAATCGTCGGACTGTGTCTTCTATTTCTCGCACACTATTCTCA
>Ga0209181_10011406_pt1 | contig 11389 bp, 6 predicted proteins | sample MAT05_FD_187208 | JGI IMG/M metagenome (GOLD analysis project Ga0209181, IMG submission 187208) | Freshwater microbial communities from Lake Fryxell liftoff mats and glacier meltwater in Antarctica - MAT-05 (SPAdes) (version 2) | ecosystem: Environmental > Aquatic > Freshwater > Ice > Liftoff... | reverse complement strand
ATCGGCCGAGTGATCCGCGTCTTTGGCCTGCTGCTGATGCTGACGGCGCTGGCGATACCGCTGGTACGTGCGCCCGACCGGCCGGTGGAATCACTGGTGGCCCGCTGGGCGCCACCGCCCTCGGAGTTTGTCGATCTGAAGGGCCAGCTCGTGCATTACCGCGACGAAGGCCCGAAGACCGACCCGCTGCCGATCGTGCTGCTGCACGGCACCTCGGCCAGCCTGCACACCTGGGAAGGCTGGGTCAAGGCACTGCGCGGTGAGCGCCGCGTCATCAGCCTCGACCTGCCGGCCTTCGGCCTCACCGGCCCGTTTGCCGGCAGCTATGCCCAGCAGACCTACACCGGCGCCAACTACGCCCGCTTCGTGCTCGACCTGCTCGACCAGTTGGCGGTGCCTCGCTTCGTGGTGGCCGGCAATTCACTGGGCGGCGAGGTGGCCTGGCGCCTGGCCGCCACCGCGCCGCAGCGGGTGGCGCAGCTGGTGCTGGTGGACGCCGCCGGCTACCCGCTGGACGCCGCCCGCGTGCCGCTGGGTTGGCAGATCGCCCGCTTGCCGGTGCTGGGCCACATCACCGAGCACCTGCTGCCGCGGCCGCTGATCGTGCAAGGCCTGCACGCGGTATACGGGGACCCGGCCAAGGTGACCGAGGCGCTGGTGGACCGCTACTTCGAGCTGACCTTGCGCGCCGGCAACCGCGCCGCGCTGGTGGCGCGGGCGCAAACCTGGTCACCGGCCGAAGGCGTGGCGCACGTGACCGGCGTCACCGCGCCCACGCTGATCCTGTGGGGCGGGCGTGACCACCTCATTCCGCCGGCCTTGGCCCAGCGCTTTGCCGCCGACATCCCCGGCGCCCGGGTGGTGGTGTTCGACGACCTGGGCCATGTGCCGCAAGAAGAAGACCCGGCGCGCACGGTGGCGGTGGTGAAGGCGTTTCTCGAAGGCGCTGCGCTGCCGGGCGGTGCACCGGTTGCGGCACCGGGTCCGTCATCGGCCGCGCCAACGCTGCAGCCGGCTTCGGCCGCCTCGTCACGGTCTTGATCCGATCACGGGCGGGCGATTTCTGGTTTCGGCTCGAAGCAGCCGGCCAGTGGACTGGCTTGAGCCGATAGCGGCAAACCGCTTTCGACACAATCCGGGCATGCAGCCGCGCGGATTGACCGCCTTGACGCAGTCTTTCGTGCCTGCAGATGTGGCGACGGCCCCAGCGCCGCGAGTCGCTGCATGAACTGCAGCGGCGACTTCAAGGTGTGGGAGGTGCCGTCGCGCCAGGTGATCTTCAGAAAGAGACCCTTTCAAATGCAACTTGGTTGCATTTATAGTGTGCATTCGTGGACTCTTCCACGGCACTCAGAGGATCTAGCATGCACCCCATCAAGACCGCCTTGCGCCGCCACCCCGCCGCGCGGCTCACGGCAATCGCCACCGCGCTGCTGGCAGCAGGCGCGGCACATGCCGACGAGGCCATACGCGCCAGCGAAGGCATTGGCTACTACGTCGGCATCGATCGCTTGGCGACCTTCGTCAGCGGTACCTACAACGGCTTGGCCAACCCCAACAGCGGCCGACTGACGCTGTTGTACGACCACGGCGACCATTTCCACGGCATCGGCTCCTACAGCTACGCCGGCCCGGCGGCATCGGCCACAGTGCTCGACACCAATGCCAACAACCGGCTGCCCGAGACCTACACGCGGTTGTCGCCCGCCACCAGCGCCATCCCGCTGCAGGCCGGCAGCGGCGCCTATGCCGGACGCTGGGTGAGCACCGGCGTGCCCGACAGCGCGCCCGCCCATGGCTACAGCCTGCTGGGCCTGGCCTCGATGCAGAGCCTGCCCAACTTCGGCGCGGCTGGCCTTGTGCTGTACAACAGCAGCGCCGGTCGCTGGAAGACCAGCCTGGCAGACGCCCAGGTCGGCCTGCAACTGGTGACAGCCAGCGCCGGATTGACGGTGGGCATGGGCGGCGACCAAGACATCTTCGACCAGGGCAACACCTATGCACTGGGTGACAGCGCCACTCTGAGCTTCCTGCCCACCTTCCACCTGGCCCAGGGGTCGGCAGCCGGCACCTACAGCGCGACGCTGCGGTTGGTCGGTCTGGGTGGCAGCACGCCCGCCATGGACGGCGGCCAGTTCCACATCGACTTCCTGGCTCCGGTGCCCGAGCCCCAAGCCGCGCTGCTGATGGCCTTGGGCTTGGCCGGCCTGGCGCTGGCACGGATGCGGCGACGCGACGGCGCCCGTTCCGCAGCCTGAGCTCGAGGCCACCACGCGCGTCGTCAACCCATCGGCGGCGCGCGCCCGGCCATGCCGGGCTCAGGCTTTACCCGCCCAGGTTGACGGCGCTCAGGGCAGCGCTCACGGCGGCGCCCACGGCGGCCTGGCCGGCGGCTGCCAAGGCGGTGGTGGCTGCTGGCGCGCGGCATCCCGCTGCCAGGCGCCACAATGTTGCGACAGTGGTGCCTGCCATTGCCCTGCCAGGCACTGCACCTGGGCCCAGCCAAGTGTGGGCAGGCCGCTGTCCTGCACCGACGCCAAGGCCCCGGCACGGGTGCGTGGCAGCGGTGCTTCGCAGGCGTGGCCACTTTGCTGCCAGCGCAGCGCTTGCACCGGGCAGTCTGGTACGGCGCAGCTGGCGGCAGCGCCGCTGGCACGCCACTGCCCGTCCAGGCAGCTGAATGCGGCCTGGCCCAGCGCCGGCCCCTGCCGGTCGTCGGCCAGGGCCGCAACGCCCGACGCCGCGGCGGGCACGGTGGCTTCGCAGGACAAGCCCTGCACCGCCCAGGCCAAAATTTGCGCAGTGCATTCCTGCGGTGGGCGGCTGCAGCGGCCGGCACCATCGGCCGCCCAGCGTCCGTCGGTGCACTGGTAGCGCGCCTGGCCGGTGGCCGGGCCGGTGCTGTCGATGGCCAGCGCGCTGCTGCCGCTGGCGCCGCGCGCCAGGCCTGCACTGCAACCGGCTTCGCTGTCACGCCAGTCCTGGGTCTGGGCCGGGCAGTCGGCCGGCGGCGGCACGGCGCAGCTGGCGTCGCTGCCGAGTTGCCAGCGCCCGTCGGTGCAACGTGCGCTGGCGGCGCCCAGCGTGGGCGCCGTGGTGTCACTGAGCAGCACCGACCCGCCCGACGCGGTGGCCGCAGCGCTGGCATTGCAGCGCTGGCCGGCCACCTCCCAGCCCAGCTGCTCGCCGGCACAGGCCAGCGGCAGGCCACAGGCCAGCACCTCGGCCAGCGCCCAGCGGCCGTCACTGCAGCGCAACCGGGCACTGCCGGTGGCCAGCCCGGTGCCATCGACCACGGTCACCAGGCTGCCCGCCGTGGCAGCGGCCACCTGGGCCTCACACTGCACGCCCTCGCGCTGCCAGCTTTGCGCCTGGGCCAGACAGTCGCGCTCCGGGGCCGGGGCGCAGCGTGCCTCTTGCGGGGCGCTCCACTGCCCGTCGAGACAGCGCGCGCTGGCGCTGCCCAGCGTTGGCGCGCCGTTGTCGGTGACCAGCAGTTGCTGGCCCGATGCGGCCGCTGGCAGGCTGCCGTTGCACTGGTGGGCATCTTGCTGCCACTGCAGTGCAACGGCCGCGCAGGCGCGCGGCGCGCTGCAACTGGCGCCGCCCTGCGGCATCCACTGGCCGTCCACGCATTGGAACGTTGCCTGGCCGGTGGCCGGCGCCAGGCCGTCGGCGGCCACCAGACTGGTGCCCGCAGGGCCCGCCGGCACCAGCGCCTGGCAGGTGGCATCACCCTGCTGCCAATTCAGGGCCTTGGCCAGGCAGTCACGCGGTGGCGGCACGGCACAGCTGGCCGCACCTGAGGCCAGCCAGCGGCCATCTTCGCAGCGAAAAGCGGCCTGGCCCAGCGCCGGCGCGACGTTGTCGGTGAGTTGAACCGTCTCACCCGATGGGGTGTCGGCCGCATCAGCCAGGCAGCTCTGGGCACCCATCTGCCACTGCAGCATGCCGCGGCTGCAGGCACGTGGTGATGCGCAAACGGCCGCGCCGGCGAGCCCCCAGTTGCCATCGGTACAGCGCCAGGGGGCGGTGCCGGTGGCCGGGCCAATGGCATCGATGGCGGTGACCACCCCGCCGGACGGACTGGGTGGCAGCGTGGCCTGGCAGGCGGCGCCAAGCTGCTGCCAGGGCACCAGGGTGGCGGCGCAGTCACGCGGCGGCACCGGCGCACAACGGGCCGATTCGGGGGCGGACCAGCGGCCATCGTCGCAACGGAACTCCGCACTGCCCAGCATCAGGCCGTCCGCGGTGCCCAGCCGCAGGCGCTCGCCATGGCCGCTGGCCGGCGCGGCAGCGTTGCAGCGCTGGCCGTCCACCTGCCAGTCCAGCGGCGTGGCCGCGCAAGCCTGCAACACCCTGCAGCTGGCCGCACCGGCCAGGCTGAAGCGCCCGTCGTCGCAGCGGAAGCTGGCGCTGCCCACGGTGGGCCCGGTCTCGTCGCCGAGCGCGGACAGCACGCCAGACGCCGTCTCGGCCGCGTTAGCGCTGCAGCCGGTCCCACTCTGCTGCCAAGCCAGGGTTTGGGCGTTGCAACGGGCCGGCGCTGGCGGCAGCACCCGGGCGCGGATGGCGTCGGCCATCTGCGCGTCGCTGATGCCGCGCTCGAACACGATCATCACTGGCGAGGACTCCAGGTACTTGGGTTGCGCGCCTGCCAGGGCCGGTGACCACAGCGAGATGCTCACCAGGTAGGCGCCCACCGGTGGCTCGCCACCGCTGGCGCTGATCTTCCAGTCCAGGTGGGCATGGAAGGCGCCAGTGCGGCTGGCATCGTCGATGGCCGCCGTCAGCGGCCCCTGCACGCCGATGCTGGCGAAGCGGGTGCCGGCGGCATGGTAGTCATACAGCGCCTGCCACCGCACCGGATTCTCGGTGTAGCCGATCAGCACATCCAAGGGAATGCCGCCGAACAGCGCCACCGTCACCTGGCTGGGCGCGGGCCCCCAGCGGCCGGTGGCCGGGTTCCAGTATTGCAGGCTGCCTTGCGCGCGAAAATGCAACTCCTCACCACGCAGAAAGGTGCCGGCAAAGGCTTGGAAACCGGGGTCGTCGGTCAGGAAGGGGCCACCCTCCAGATCACCGAAGTAACCGGGGAAGATCTTGGCGCCGGTGGCCGCATCGATCGGCAGCAGGCCGGCCAGGCCCAGGTCGCCATAGAACTCGGTGGTGATGCGGCTGCCGGCCACCGGCCCGCCGCTGGTGCGCAGCTCGATGTCGAAGTGCACGCCCCAGGCCGCCAGGGGCCACAGCCACAACGCCAGCAGCCATGCCGCCAGCGGCGGCATGCGCCTGGCGGCATGCATCAGTGGCGGCGGTTGCGCAGGGCGAGCGCGCCGATGACCAGGCCGGCCATCATCAGGGCCCAGGTCTGCGGCTCAGGCACCGGGGCCAGCGCGCCCACTGCGGTTTCGAATGCGTCAACCGTGAGACCGCGGTTCATCGCCATGTAGTACGGCGTGGACGACTGATAGGCGTTGTCGGCCGTGAGCTGCAATTGAACCAGGTAGGCGCCAGCGGCCGGTGCACCGCCACCCACACGCGCCACCCGCAAATCGAGGTGCTCGTGGATCTTGCCGGTGTTGCCCGCCTGGCCAACCAGGCCGCTGGTGTCGCCGGTCAGACCCGACACCGTCCAGCGCGACTCTTCACCGAAGTTGCCGTCCATGCGCACGTATTCGTTTCCGGGCACGCTGGCCTGCCAGGCGCTGCCGTTCCAATGCTTCAAGCTGCCCAAGGCGGTGTAGCTGATGACGGTGCCCGCGAGGAAAGTACCGTTCTCGCTGTCGTAGCCCGGGTCGTCGGTCAGGTAGGGGCCGCCCGCAAAGTCACCGAAGTCGCCTTCGAACACCGGGCTGCCGTCGGCATGGAACACATGGTTGCCCGACAGTTTGAGTTGGTTGTTGACCACGCTGATCTCGATGTCGCCATCGTGCAGATCAGCCGCGTGCACGGCCAGAGGCAGCAGGCTGCCCAAGGCTACGGTGGCAAGCAAGCTGGCAAGGGTACGGGGCATGGATGGAACCTCCGGAAGCAGATGAGTGGGTTGGTTGTGTACTGTTGCAAGTAGGGTATCGGACAGGCGATCTCTGTGCGCAGACACCGATACGATGCAACTGGATTGCACTTTAATCGCAATTGAGTTGCATGTATAGTCCTGCAGGAGCGGTGCATCACGCACCGACAGTCAGGTGGGTTCTCTGTGTGCGCGCTGATTTGATGCTTGTCTATGCAGGTGGGGCGCGTGCGCTGGCGGTGTCAAGGCCGGCATTGCTGGGCTGGCTGGCGGCTGGGGCCATGGCCGCAGGCGCAGAGCCCGCCCCGGCCACCCAGCAGGTGGAGGTGCGGGGCAGCCGCGACGCGTCGGCCGCCGACGCCCTGCAGCCCGAGAGCCGCCTGTCAGGCGTGCGGCTGCGCCAGCAGGCGGCCAGCACATTGGGCGCCACGCTGGAAGCCGAACTGGGTACGGCGAACGCCAGCTTCGGCCCGAACGTGGGCTTGCCCTTGATCCGCGGCCAGGGCGGCGCCCGGGTGCGGGCCATGGTGGGCGGCGTGGGCATCCATGACGCGTCCACCGTCAGTGCCGACCATGGCGCGATGGTCGAGCCGGCATTGGCCGAACGCATCACGGTGCTGCGGGGCCCCGCCTCCATCCGCTTCGGCGGCGGTGCCATCGGCGGCGCCATCGACATCGACGAAGGCCGCATCCCCATGCAACGGCCAGAGCAGGCGCAAGCCCGTGCAGACCTGCGCGTGGGCACCGGCGGAGCCGGCCTGGCGGTGCTGCGCCTGGATGCACCCGGCCCCGCCGGCTGGGCCTGGCATGCCGACCTGCACGGCCGCCGGCAAGGCGACGTGCCGATCCGTGGCCTGGCGGTGGACGAAGCCGCAGTGCGCCGGCAGTTCCAACTGCTCAGTACCCGCAACAGCCAGGGCCGGATCGACAACACCGCCGCCACCACCGAGGGCGGCGCGCTGGGGCTGGCGCGGCTGGTGGGTGAGGCCGTGGCTGGCCTGTCGTTCTCGCGGCTGCGGCAGAACTACGGCATCCCGCCCGGCGGGCATTCGCATGCGCACAAACCCGCGCCGGGCGAGCCCGCGCCGCCCGATGAACTGGTGCGGGTGCTGGCCCAGGCCGACCGGCTGGACCTGCGCATCGAGCAGCCCCTGCCTGCCGCCGGCATGGCCGAAGCCCCGTTGCTGCGCCTGCGTGGCGTGGGGGTGGACTACGCCCACGACGAGGTGGATGCTGGTCGCGTCAGTACCACCTTCACCAACCGGGTGACCGAACTGCGCGCCGAGATCGACCACCGCTGGCAGGCGCAATGGCCGGGCAGCGTGGGCCTGCAATGGCAGACGCGCCGTTTTGCTGCGGTAGGCCAGGAGTCCTTCGTGCCACCCACGCGCATCGACGGCGCGGCGGTGTTTGCGGTGCAACAGTGGGAGCCGGCGCGCTGGCGGGTGGAACTCGGCCTGCGCGCGGAATGGCAGCAGTTCCGGCCCGAGCAGGGCATGCAGGTGCTGGGGCAAGTGCGCACCCTGCCGCCACGGCGTTTCTGGCCACGTAGTGCATCGCTGTCGGTGCAACGCCAGTTCGGCACCGGGGCAGAACCCAGCAGCCTGGGCCTGAGCCTGTGGCAGGTGGGCCGCGCGCCCGAAGTGCATGAGCTGTATGCCGGCGGGCCGCACCTGGCCACCCGCAGCTTCGACTTCGGCAACAGCGGGCTGGTGAGTGAGCGCATCACCGCCTCGAACCTGGCCTGGGTGCAGCGCCAGGCCGGCTTCGTGCTGCGCGCCAACGCCTACCTGTACCGCAGCGACAGCTACATCGTGCAGCGCAGCCTGGGCTGGTTCTACGAGGCCGAGGAAGGCGTTCCGCAGGCGGTGTGCACACGGCTGGACCGCTGTTTGCCTGCCACCAAACGCGAGCAGATGGCCGCGCGGCTGCACGGCTTCGAGCTGGAGCTGTCGCGCAGCCTGCGCCTGGAATCAGGCACGTTGCGGCTGCAGGCCTTTGCCGATGCGGTGCGTGGCCGCCTGGGCGACGGCTCCGATGTGCCGCGGCTGCCCCCGGCCCGCGCCGGCCTGGCGGCCGACTGGCAAGGCGGCCCCTGGCGGGCCGATGCCCGACTCACCCGCGGCCAAGCGCAGCAGCGCCCCGGCCTGAACGAGCAGGCCACTGCTGCCTACACCCGCCTGGATGCCAGCCTGCGCTGGACCCGGCCCGCCGCCGACGGCGCGCAGCCGCTGGCGCTGTTCCTGATCGGCCGCAATCTGGGCAACCAGGCCATCCGCAACAGCACCTCGTTCCTGCGGATGTTTGCGCCCGAGCCGGGCCGAAGCCTGCAATTGGGCGTGGAGACCGCATGGTGAGCCGCTTGTTGAACGCTGGCCTGCTGGCCACACTGGTGCTGCTGCTGTCGGCCTGCGGTGGCGGCAGCAGCGACGCCGCGCCCGACAGCCTGCTACTGCCCGACGCACAGCAACTGGAGGGCGCGCCATGCGACAGCTGCCGGCCAGGCCGGCTGCAGGGCCAGGTGATGGCCGGCGCGCCGTTGGCCGATGCGCTGCTGCGCATCCGCGACGCCCAGGGCCGCGAAGTGCAGGGCCGCACCGACGCCCAGGGCCGCTATGACCTGACCGTCGACGGGCTGAGCGGGCCCCTGCTGCTGCAGGCCACTGGCAACCTGGGCGGTGCGCCGATGCAATTGCACAGCCTGTGCCGCGCGGCCGAGGTGGGCTCCCGCGCCGTGCTGGTGAGCCCCTTGACCGAACTGATCGCCGCGCAAGTGCTGGGCGGCCGGCCCGCTGACCTGCTGGCGGCCGAGCGGGTGGACTTCCAGCGCATAGGTGCCGATGCCTTGCGCCAGGCCGAGCAGCAGGCCGAGGCCCTGGTGCGCGGCCTGCTTGACGCCGCTGGCGTGCCCGCCGCGGTTGACCTGCGCCTGAGCCCGGTACAGATGGACCACCAAGGCCTGGACGCCGTGCTCGCCCTGCTGCAGTTGCAGCCCGCCGAAGACGGCTACCTTGTGCGCCACGCCGGCCAATTGCCGGGTGATGCGCTGCTGCTGCGGCCCGGCCAGCTAGCAGCCCATTCACCCTTGCCTGCCCCTGGCGTACAGGCCCTGGCCGCCGTGCGGCAACTGCCGGCACTGGCCCAGCACCTGGATGGCTGGACGGCCTTGTTCGCCGACACGCTGCCCAATACGGCACGGCTGCGCAGCCGCCTGGCCCCGGGCTTCCACGATGGCGGGCTGGACGCCGAGGCCTACATCGCCCAGGTGCTGCTGCGCGACGACCCGCCCGCGCAGGGCGGCCACAGCCTGCGTGGCGCACGTTTCGCCAGCCCGCGCCTGCTGCAACTGGCCGGCGATGGCCGGCTGCTGCTGCAGTTCGGCTGGCAGGCTGTAGGGGCGGCCCAGCCCGAGCCGCAGCAGGTGTGGCTGCAGCCGCAGCCCGGAGGCGGCTGGCGCTGGCTGGGCGACGGCCGGCCGGCGCGCGCATCGGTGCACAACTTGGCGGCGCTGGGGCCTCAGCCCATGCCGGCCGCCGAGCTGCAGGCCCAGGCGGCCGTGGTTTGCCCGGCCAGTGTGGTGCTGTTGCCCAGTACCACGATCAGCCAGCGCTGCCATGTTGCCGGCGGCCAGCAGGGGCTGCCGGAGGCCGGCGTGCTGGACCTGCAACAGCCGGGCACGGCCCTGTTCGGCATGCTGGGGGAGTTCCGCCTGGCCGACGCGGAGCCGGCGCAACGTCTGCTGGCCTACCGCACGCACAGCCGGCTGCTGGCAGCGCCCAGTGGGCAAGTCGATCGCTACCTCCAGTTGGCACTGGACGCGCGGCGGGTGGACCCACGCGCCGAGGGGGCGCGCGTCACCGGGCCAGGGCTGCCAACGACGGGGCTGCTGCTGAAACCGCCGCCGCGCCAGGCGGGCCGGCCGGTCAGCGATGCCTGGTCTCTGGTGGGCGATGCACAAGGCGATGCAAGCTGGCATGGTGTGCGCCTGGGATGGTGCGAAGCCGCGGCCGATGCCGCCGAGGCCGAGGCCTGCGCACGGGCCTGGCAAGGCCTGCGCGCCGGCGCGCGCTACCACTTTGCGCTGCTGGACAGCCAGGGGCTGGAGATCGGCAGCGTGGACGCCCTGCTGCCGTACACGCCGGCCGCCGCCGACGCCCTGTGGACGCGGCGCGCGCAGCTGTTTCCGCGCTTCGTGCTTGGCGACCGGGCCGACGCGCAGCCCACGCTTGCCTGGCTGCTGGCGGCCGATGTGCAGCTGGCCGAAGACATGCTGGCCGTGCAGTGGCCATGGCAGGCGCCGCAAGGCGCCGGCCAACGCCTGGCCAGCCTGGACCTGGCCTGGTGGCGGTCGCCGTTGGCCGCGGATGCCGAGGGCGGCCCCGAGGTGCTGCGCTGGCGCCAGCTCCTGGGCAGCGCCGATTCACACGCCGGCGGTGTGCTGCAGGCAGGCTGGTCGGCCCGGCCCGGTTGGCGCGGCCACTGGCTGGTGGCGCAGATCAGCGCTGTCGACCTGCTGGGCAACCGTTACCTGCATGTGCTGAGCCCGGCAAATCCGCACTGATCGGCCGCCGCGTCGCCGACGTCGGCTGCGGCAGGGTGCCAGAATCCGGGGCATGAGCACCCGGCGCAAGTCTGTTTCCAAAGCGATTGAGGCTGCGCCGACCGGCGCTGCGCCAGATTGGGGCCAACGGCTGGCCGCCAGCGGCCTGCGGCGCACACCTGCGCGGATGCTGGTTCTGCAGGCCCTGGCCGAGGCGGCTGCGGCCGTGAGCCATGCCGAGCTCGAAGCCAGGCTGCCGGCAGGGACAGACCGGGTCACGTTGTACCGGGTGCTTGACAGCCTGGTCGATGCAGGGCTGGCCATGCGCCATGTCGGCGACGACCGCACCGGCCGCTTCAGCCTGGTCGATGGCACCGACCATGCGGTGCATTCGCACTTTCATTGCGACGATTGCGGCCGCGTGTTCTGCATGCCCACCCGCCCCCCCCGGCAGCCCAGCCTGCCCGACGGCTTCGCGCTGGAGGGCGTGGACCTGCGCTTCCACGGCCACTGCCCCGATTGCACGCACCGAGGCGAGACCGCAGCACGCTGACACCAGTAGCGAGGTGCGAAGCACGGCCTCGATGGAGTGCTCGGCCACAGTCTGGCGCGCACGCTGTTGCAGGTAGTCGGCCCAGTTGCTGACAATGAAACGCTCGACGCAGCGGCCGGGGTTGTCCAGATCGCAGTAGTCGCGCCAGAAGATGGCGCCATCGCGCTGCCGCGGCGCCTGCACATCGATTTCGAAAACCCGCTTGAGCAGCCGGGCAAAGCTGATGCGCGCCGGCAACCGCGCCGCGCTGGTGGCCCGGGCGCAAACCTGGTCACCGGCC
>Ga0209181_10011405_pt1 | contig 11389 bp, 8 predicted proteins | sample MAT05_FD_187208 | JGI IMG/M metagenome (GOLD analysis project Ga0209181, IMG submission 187208) | Freshwater microbial communities from Lake Fryxell liftoff mats and glacier meltwater in Antarctica - MAT-05 (SPAdes) (version 2) | ecosystem: Environmental > Aquatic > Freshwater > Ice > Liftoff... | reverse complement strand
CGGTGGCGGCGCTCCGCGAAGCTCGGGAGCGTGCCCGCGTGGGCCAACGCGGTTGTAGGCGTGAGAGCCAGTACGGTCGCGTGGTCAAACCAACGCTCAAGCGCTCGCGATCCCGGCGGAGCGTCTCGAGCCCGGCTCGGGTGAGGTCCCAACGAATCGTCGCTGCACGAGCCCGAGCCCGCCGCATCCTCGTCGCACGCCCGCTCGTCATCGTTGCACGATTCCGAGTCGGGCGACTCGCGCGCACCCGGGCGGACCCCGTGCCAGCCACGGCATCGGCACCTCGCTGCCCAACCCGACGTGCTCGAGCATTTTCCGCGCGAGGTCGCGATCGGTGATCTCCGCGACGACCTTCAGCCGACCGCCGCAGCTCGGGCACGCCAACACGTCGATCTCGAACACCCGACCAAGCAGCTGAGCCCAGCGCAATCTCTCTGCGGAAGACGAGTCATCACGGCGCTCTCGCCGTCGGAGTCGATGTCGGACCAGCGCGCAACGAAACGATCGTACTGTCATCGCCGCTGGCATGGGCAAGACGAACAGCGGCCGTCGCGGCAAGTCGATCGAGGTGGTGATGACGGCGGTCATCGCGGTGCTCCGCAAAGGCGACGTCACGAAAGCGGATCTCGTGCGCGGCGTCGGAGGCACGTCACCACAGACCTTTCAGAAGGCGTTGCTCCGGCTTCGCGAGCATCACGACGCACCGATCGAGCTCGACGACCAGAGCCGCAGGTGGGCACTACGCGACCCCGGGTTCGCCCTGCCGCTCGACTCCCCCGAGCCCGAGGACCTCGTCGCGGTCATGCTCGCCGAGGTCATCGTCGCCCCGCACGCCGATGAAGCGTTGCGCGCACTACTGCGCCGCCTCGTCGAGCAGCTCGACATGCGCATGCGCTCGCAGGTCGGTGAGCGCCGCTCACCGCCACGCACGCCGATGAGCGCGAGCGTCTCGCTCGGGACGACAGTCGACCCGCGAATACTACGAACGGTCCTCGAGGCCGTGCGTAATTCTGTACTGCGCATCCAATACCGAAGCCCGTGGAAGGACGAGCTCGAGCGCGTGACGATCGAGCCGTGGTAGGTGCGGATCCACGATGGTGCCGCGTACCTGCGCGCGTGGTGCCGCGAGGCCGCGGGGGCTCGCACCTACCGGCTCGTGCACATCGAGGATGTGGAGCACGTGGCGGCTGCGTTGCCGACCTTGCCGATGCCGCTCGGCGAGCGCGCCTGGGGCGACGACGGTCACCCCGCCTACGGGATCGATCAGGATCGGCCCGGCGAGGCGGTGATCGTGTTCCGCGATGCGATCGCCCGATGGGTTCACGGCGTGTTGTGGCAGCCGCAGCAGCAGGACCGATGGATCATCCCGGGAAAGCGGTTGGAGCGGCGCGTGCCGTACCGCAGCTGCAGGGAGATGGCACGACGAGTGCTCTCGGTGATCGATGGGGTGGAGAGCATCGCGCCACCCGAGCTGGCGACAGAAGTTCAGCAGTGCGTGCATGCATGGCGTACGTGACGTGTCGGTCGGGATGATCTTCGGGGGATCACCCTGCGATGCAACGCTTGCGGAATGAACCGCGATGGATCCGTGCGTCGTCCCGTTCGAGACCCGGATCTCGTGGCCGAGCTCGGGGACCACTCGCCCGTCCACGTCCGCTCGTGGTTGGGCGACGATCGGATCATCGTCGAAGTGATTCGACCCAACGCAGCACGCGCGCGCAGGCGTGTGCTGCTGCGCCTCCGCGGCAAGCCGGAAATCGCGGGCGCGTGGTTCGGCTGGAACCAGTGGACGATGGTCGCGGGGTTGCCTCCGAGTCGCGCGGCACGCCGCGATCCGTTCCAGATGCTCTTGCAAGAGACAGCGCAGCTCGTGCTCGCTGGCTTGCCAGCGGGTCGGAGCGCGACGCAACGTGATCGGGCGACAGCGCGCCGTTGGGGTCGGCGGATGCGCGACGTATTCCGCGATCTCGCGATGGCGGCCACGCTCAGGTGTGATGCCGCCGCGCGAGCGATCGCGCTGAGGTTTTCGCCCTGCATGCGTTGGTGGCTGTACGGCGAGCTCGTCAGGGACAGCAGCGGTCGGCTCGCTCAGCTCGCGTCCGCGTGTCCGGGTGCGCTCGTCTTCGCGTTCGCACTGCGTGAGCAACCTGCGTTCGACCCGGCGTGCGATCGCATGCTTGCCGACGCACGCCTCGGTATCCCACTGCCCCGCCTGCTCGACGCTGCAATCGACCGTTGGCTCGGCATTGTGCCCGGTCTCGACGACCCCGAGAGAATCGCCACCGCCGACATGGCCCAACGTCACGCGATCCGCAGCAAGACGTGGAGCACGCCGGCCCTGATCGACGACTTCGTCCGGGACAACCCGTTCGATCTGCCTGAGCACCAGCTCGTGGACGCGCGCGGATTCCGGCACGCCGTGCGCGGACGGTTCTTCGTCGAGCGCATCCTGAAGAAACACGCGATCTTCGTCTCGACCGCGGACTCGCGCGTGTTCGCCGTGGAGGGACTCACGGAGAGAATCGACGAGCTGCTGAGCCGAACCAGTCCGCTCGGCGTCGCCACGTTGCTCGATGCCGTCGTGCTCCCCTACCGCGGCCGGCTCGTCTGGGACGGTCTGAGCAACGTGCTGCCCATGCGCTTCGGACCGGGAATACGCGCCTCGTTCAGAACAACGTATGCCAGGGCCAAGGAGCGCGGCGAGGTGATCCTCGCGATTGGCGAGCCGTCGCGCGCTCCCGTGTTGCCGCGCACCAAGGCACGCGATTGGCAACAAGCCGTCGGCCACATCGTGGCCGCAGCCCACGCGCTGGGCAAGACCGACACCGCGCTGCAGAGCGCTGCGTTCGCACTCCTCAAGCAGAGCGCGAGTCTGGCGAGCGCCGCGATCGCGGGGGATCGCGAGGCACTGATCGACGCAGCGAAGAAGACCCGGCGCGCGCTCGATAAGGTGAGCCGCGCGCTGGAGCAGTGATGTTCATGGTCGCGGCTGGTCACGGCCCAAGTCGCGGCCCTCGTCGGACGACGTCACCGCGGCGCCCTGTTGCCGATCGCCTGCACCGCCCGGGCATGCGAGAACCGGTCCAAGCCGGGCGCGGCGAGCGAGCCCGATGTGGTCGAAGTTCAGCGCACACGCTGTGGGCATCCCGTCGTCTACCGAGAGCAGTAGCTCGGTCGATAGACCTCGGATCGTCCGAGTCGCGGGGACGACGATAATCTCATGAAGGGCCGCGATGACATCGTCGCGCGACAGCAACAGCACCGGCCGCCGCTTGTCCGGCGCGGCGAACGTGTACCAGCGGATCTCACCGCGACGCATCGAACTCATCCCACCCGGCGCCGTCCCAGCCGAGCGCGTCCTCGTCACTCTCGAATTCTCCCTGAGCCGGCGGCGTCGCGGCGTACGCGGCGACGTCTTCGTTGGCCGAGCGCGCCGCCGTCAGCAGCGTCAGCTTCGCGAGCTGAAGCTGCTCCTCGTGGCTCAGCTTCCTGACGAGCGGGAGGAGGTCGGCCGCGGTCAGTGACTCCGGCATCGCGGTCGAACGTTAGCACGGCAGCCGCACCGACGCCGCCCCGCCGCTTTCGCGGGGCGTGCGACGTAACCGAGCGCCGGGTTTTTCAGTGCGCCGGTCCGCCGACGCCTTCGCCTGATTCGTTCTGCGCGGTGTCGACCCAACGTCGCCCGTTGCGAACGTCGTCCCAGCACTGGCGGACACCCTGGTTGTCGCTCGGGTTGAGCGCGAGCATCCGCATGAACACGCGCTGCGCTTGCGCCAACCGGCCGAGCCGCCACAGACACAACCCGTAACCGTGCAGGCACCGCAGAAAAGGCCGGTTGTAGATCGGCCCCCAGGTCACGAGGCCGTCGAACCCAACCGGCAGCGACAGCTCGGCGATGCGCATCCCGATCTCGTAGTGGATCATCGCGCGTTCTGGCGAGCGCGCGAACTCCAGATTCCCGAGGTGCGCGTGCGCATCGATGCAGCGGAGATCCGTGGCGAGCACGTCCATCAGCAGCGCGCGAGCCAGCTCGAGCTCGCCCTCGCCGGCGAGCTCGGCCGCGTCGCAGGTCGCGTTGTCCTCGGGGTCGCGCCCGGGCAACGCACCCCACGCGATGCCGTCGAACTCGAACGAGGGCCGTGGCCTCGCCGTGAGCCGCTGCCACAGCGGCGCGTAGGGCTCCGGTCGTCTGAACGGCTCGGTGGACGATCGAAGATCCTCCAGATGCCCACCCGCGAGCGGCAGCGGATCGAGCCCCAGCTTCGCGACGTCGATGTGCGCATCGGCGATCGAGCCGCTCGCATACGCGTCACCTCGCCACTGCCAGCGCCGCTCGATCGTCAGCGTGACGATCTGCCCCGGGACCACGTCACTCGCGTCCACGGAGCGGAACGTCACCTGCCCGAGCTCGCCGAGGATCCGTACACGGACCGAGCGTTTGTTCACCTTGAGCACGGCGGCCTCGACGACCTCGGCAAGCCGTTCGGCTGCCGACGCTGCGGACAGTTCCGTGGCGCCGCTGGGCGCCGCGGCGTCCTGCGGCACACGCTGGTCGGTGGATGGCGCCAGCCGTTCGGCCTGCTCGCGCATCACGTGGATCCGAGCGGTCGAGTACGACTCGCCGGTGCTGCGTTTGCGATCGCGAATGATGTTCTTGAAGTCTCGGCGGATGGTCATCGGCATGCTCCTCGCTCTTCGCGGCCTGGTGCCCCCGCCATCGGCCGCGCAGCGATGAAGACGCGCGACGAGAATCCGGAGAAGTCGACTTCCCTTTGCCCCGTTTCTTGGATCCTGCGGGGGAGGATCCATCGGGGTCGGCGTCGGTTGTCGCCGTACGATCATGCTGACGTGCACCGCCGGTGGCTGTCAACGGCTTCCGGATCGGGCCATGCGCGCGACTCGTACGCGCGAACGCGTCGGTCTCCGGGTCCGTGGCGTGCATGGAAAGAACGCGGTGCATGGCGCCCGACGCAGGGGGCCTCGACGGGAAGCAGCAAGGCCGATGTTCGAGGAGCACCCTCGACGAGGCGTACGGGCGTGGCGCGGCGCACGGTGAGCGGCGTGGTCAAGAAGGCATCTGCGTCAGGGATCGATCTCGACAAGCTCCGCGTAGCGCTTCGTCGACTGGGCGACGAGTACGTCTTCTACATCCTCGACGCGCTCATCGACGTGGTGCCGCCTGCCGAGCTGGAGAAGGTCGTCAGCGGCTACATCGACGTGTCGCAGCTGCGTCCGGATCCGCGGGGGAAGCAAAGCCTGCTGGCCGAAGTCCGAGCGTTCGAGGCGGCCAGTCGCGCCGGGAGGTACTACGAGAGCTTCAACGTCAACTCGAGGAACTGCATGGACCTGTCCATCGGCACGCGATCATTCATCGCCGACTGCCACCGGCTTCTCGATCGCTGCGTAGCTGACGCGCCAAAGGGGGACGCGGGCGAGATCCGCGATGCCATCGAGCTTATCCTCGGAGTGCTGCGGTACATCGACGAGTGCCACGACGACGTGATCTTCTTCGCGGACGAGGGAGGCGCGTGGCAAGTGGGGGTCGATTGGGGGAAGGTGCTGCCGGCGTTGTTCATCTGCTGGTCTCGAACCACCGAGCCCGCCGAGTACGCGCGCCGTGTGGTGGAGGTCGTGGAGGAATTCGATGAACACGACCGCGTCAAGCAGCTCGCCGCGGCGGCGCAGGTTGGTACCGCTGCCCAGAAGAAGGCCTTGCGAGGTATGGCGGCGCGGCCGAGCGGACCGCGCCGGCTAACTAACGCGATCTCGAGATCGAAGCGACGGCTCCTATGACCCCAGGGCCCGGGCTGTGCAATCATCGCGCGGCGCTCGAGCCCCGCACGCAGTCGAGGGCATGAGGCTGCGCTCGGGTGATGATTTCGGGGACGCTCGATGCGATGTTCGATGGCGACGCCGAGGTGATCGGACTTCACGGACTGAACGCACGCGCCCTTGTCCCGCGTGGACAGGTTGACGCGCCGGTGCGTCGCGCGACAGATTGATCGCCTCGCGTGACGTCGCCGCCACCCAAGGCTCCGCCGAGTGCCGGCTTCGATGTTCGCATCGACACCCGACTGCCGCCCGATGGCGTGCCGCGGCTCGAGCTCGATCCCGGCAAGCGTCACGAGATCCTCGTGCACATGCCCGGTGGCGAGCCGCCGGGCGCGACGGTGCCCGAGGCGTTCGAGGCGACCGCAGGGATGGCGATGGCCAAGACCGGCGAGCCGTTCGCCGCGCACGCGCCGACCGGATCGGGTGGTGTGGCGATCGCGATCCCTGTGCCCGCCGCACGCGGCCTGTCGCCGTCGCTCGCGATCGCGTACACGACCGCCGGCGGCAACGGGCCGTTCGGTTGGGGCTGGCGCGGGCCCGAGTCGTTCGTGTGTCGCGCGACGACCAAGGCGATCGTGCGCGAGCACGGCCGCGGCGTGCCCGAGTACGACGATGCCGCGGAGTCGGACGTGTTCGTGCTGTCGGGTGCGGGCGATCTGGTGAAGACGGGCGAAGGCATCGACGCGAGCACGGGCGCGGTGGTGATCACGTATCGCGCGCGTGTCGAGGGTGGCTTCGCGCGGATCGAGCGGCACGAGCTCGGCGGGCGCTCGCACTTCGTCGTGCGCAGCACGGCGAACGTCGTGTCGCTGTTCGGTCAGCAAGACGAGGCATGCGTCGCCGATCCGAACGACCCCACCCGCGTGTTCCGGTGGTTGTTGCAGGAGCAGCGTGACGATCGCGGCAACGTGATCGTGTATCGCTACAAGGCCGAGGATCTGATCAACGTCGACACCGCCGCGGGCTCGGAGCGCTCGCGCACGGGCACACAGCCGCAGCGGTACCTGCGACGGATTCTCTACGGCAATCGCGACGTGGCCGACGCGGCGCCGATCGTGCTCGCCGCGCTCGACGATCCCGGCGCACGCGCGCGCTTCATGTTCGAGGTGGTGCTCGATCACGGCGAGCACAACGCCGGCGATGCTGCCGGCGTCGACGACGATCTCGGCTGGCCGGTGCGCGCGGATCCGTTCTCGAGCGCGCGGGCGGGCTTCGAGGTGCGCACACGCAGGCTGTGCCGCCGCGTGCTCGCGTTCCATCGCTTCGAACAGCTCGATGCCGGTGCTGCCCCCGTGCTCGTGCGCGCCCTCGAGCTCGGCTATCGCGAGGATCCCTTCGCGTCGCTGCTGGTGTCGGCCCGGCTGGTCGGCTACGGGGCGGAGGGATCGATCACGCTGCCGCCGCGGACGTTCATGTACAGCGATCGCAAGGTCGGTGCGACGGCGCGCACCATCGACGCGGCGAACAACGGCGCGCTCGATCTTTCGTTGCCGCGCATCGACGCCGAGCTGTTCGATCTGCACGGCGACGGATTCGCGGGATTGCTGACGCGCGAGCACGGGCGCTTCGTGTTCCGTCCGGCCGGTGACGAGCCCGGCACGTTCGGCGACCCCGCGCCGATTGCGTTCGGCGCCACGTCGTCGACCGATCCGGCGGTGCACGTGCAACGGTGGATCGATGTGGCGGGCACGGGCCTGCCGGCGCTGGTGGAGCTGGGCCCGAGCGATGCGACGGTGTTCGATCGCGATCCGCACGGCGCGTGGATGGCGGGCCGACAGATCGCCGCGAGCAAGACGCCGCCGGTGGGCAAGGATCCGCGCGCCGAGCAGCATCGGATCTACCTCGGCGATCTCGACGGCGATGGGATCTGCGATGTGCTCGTCGCGAAAGCCGACACGTACACGTGGTGGCGCCGCATGGGCGATGGCGCCGACGATGGGTGGGCACCGCAGCCACCGATCGCGCACGATGGCGACGAAAACACCGGACCCGGCGCGGTGCTGTTCGACGCCGCCCGCGATCTCGCACCCGAAGGCACGCGGCGCACCGAGGCGGTGCTGCTCGCCGACATGACCGGCGACGGCTTGCTCGATGTCGTGCGCGTGCGCGCCGACGAGATCGCGTACTGGCCCGGGCTCGGCTACGGCCGTTTCGGCTGCAAGGTGATCGTGAGCGATGCGGGCGCGGCCGTCGACGAGACGCAGGTGCGGGCGTGCGACGTCGATGGCCTGGGTCCGAACGATCTGTTGATCCTCGAGGGCGGTGGCGGCGGCACGCTGTGGCTCAACGCGTGCGGCAACCGCCTCGCACCGGGTCCGCGCGTGAGCACGCCGCCGCTGGGCGAGCTCGGGCTCGCATCACTCGCGCGCGTCGATGGGCGTCGGGCGGCGTCGTTCATCTGGGCGCCGCGGGTCGCCGATGCGACGGTGACGATCGTCGATCTGGCCGACGATCTGCCGCTGATGCTCGTGCGCGACGACAGCGGCACCGGCCTGCGCACGACGATCCGCCACGGCACGAGCACGGCACACGCACGTGCGGCGAGACGTTCGGGCACACCGTGGCGCACGCGCATGCCTCTGGCCGTACCGGTGGTCGACGCCGTGGTGGTCGAGGACCTCGTGCGCGGCACGAGGTTCGCGTCGTCGTATCGCTATGCGCACGGTCACTATGATGCGCGCGAGCGCGAGGTCTGCGGGTTCGCCGAGGTCGAGCAGCGCGACGAGGACACGCTGCCGGGTGCGGGCCCGCGGGCGAGCGCGCACCAGAGCGACGAGCCGGCGCACACACTGCCCGCAGTGCGCACGCGATCGTGGTTCGCCAATGGTGCGGCGCTCGATCTGCAGGACGAGTACGACACGTCGGATCCCGACGCCGCGACCCTGCCTCCGCCTGTGTGCGACGACGACGAGACGCGTCGAGCGCTGCGCGGCGTGGTGCTTCGCACCGAGACGTTCTGCGACGCACCGGGCCCGGGGGACGACGCGGATGCAGCGAGTCGCCCGCTGGTGGTCACCTCGCACGGGTGGAGTGCGCGTGTGCTGCACACCAAGGGCAGCGGTCACCACGGCTGCGTGCTGCCGCTGGCGGAGCAGACGCTGACGTACACGTACGAGCGCCAGCGCGTGCCCGATCCGCGGCTGGTGCAGACCGCCGTGCTCGCCGTCGACGATCTCGGCTTTGCGACGCGCACGGTGAGCGTCGCGTATCCGCGGCGCGCGGCGGTGCCCGAGCCGAGCGTCGTACCACCGGTGACGCCGACCGATCCCGCGCCGCCCGGAGGTGTGCTCGTGCGCGTGGTGGGCATCGGCTTCGACACCGACAAGAGCTTCGTGCTACCCGACGCGTTGCCGGGGCTCGCGGTGCTGTCGGCACAGCTCGCCGCGCATCCCAGCGGTGCGACGCTCGTCGTCGGCCACACCGATCGCACGGGCGCCGCGGACGACAACCTCGGGATCTCGCTGCAGCGCGCGCGGCGAGTGACCGAGCTGTTGCGGCACGACGTCGATGGGTGGCTGCAGCTGTTCGATGCGTCGATGCCCGCGGCGATCCGCTGGGGTGCGCACGAGCAGGCGCTCATGCTGGGCGCGCTCGGCTTTGGTGGCGACGTGATCGGCTGGCAGCACGCGCAGGGGCTCGCGAGCAGCGGCGTGATCGATGCGGCGACGCTGCGTGCGTTGGTGCTGGAGTACATGCGGCGCGTCGGCGCGGCGATCCCCGAGGGGCTCACGATGCACGCGCTCGGGGCCGGCGAGGCCTACATGAGCGAGGCGACGGCCGACGGTGTCGGTGCGCCGAGCAATCGTCGCGTCGAGGTGTTCCACTTCGCGACGGCGATCGAGCCCGCGCCGCCGGAGAAGTTCCTGCTGCCCGACGCGCCCGAGTATGCGGAGTGGATCTCACGCGCGACGGCCCGTGCGGACGTCGATGCGCAAAGCGGGGCGGTCGAGGCCAGCAGTGGGACTGTGGCGCCGCTGCCTGGCGAAGCACGACCGGTCGCGGCGATCTCGACGGCGCCGACCGACGATCCGCAGCTGCGCACCGCAGTCGTGGTGAGCGAGGTCGACCTCGTGCACCAGCAGGAGCCCGACGTGCATCGGCTCGGCACGGCGGTCGAGACCCGCACGTTCGAGGTGCCCGGCACGCCCGCCGATCCGCGCGCACCGTTGACGCTCGCGGCGCTGCGCAGCGCCGCGAGTGCGAGCAGTCGGCGCCTGGTCGGCCGCACCCGCCAGTACTTTTGCGACGACGCGCTGACCAAGCAGGCCGATCTCGGTGTGGTGGGCAAGCGCGCGCTGCCGGCGAAGTCGCTCGCGATGGTGTTCACCCAGGCGCACGCCACGAGCGTGCTCGCGCCGCTGATGGCGACGTCGCGTGGCGACGAGCCGAACAAGGTGCTTCAAGCGGGTGGGTACCTGCTGGTGGACGGCGCGTGGTGGCTGCCCTCGTCGCGCGCGGTGTTCTCCCCGGACGAATTCTACCAGCCGATCGCGACCATCGATCCGTTCGACAACCTCACCTAGCGCGTGCAGTACGATCGCGATCACTACCTGGTGGTCCGTCGCGTGACGCTGCCGGCCGATGGCCCGCAGCTGATGTCGAGCACCGCGTACGAGTACCGTACGTTCGGCGCGCGCGGCAGCTTCGAGCCCAACGGCTCGGCGACGATCCGGCACTTCGACGCGCTCGGCCGCGTCGTCTCCGAGGTTCGCCGCGGTGATCCCGGGGGCCGCGAGGCCGCGGCGCCCGACAACGCCACGGACGTGCGCGCGGGTGCGATCGGCAGCGAAGGCGACGACGACGACATGCCCACGGTGATCACGCGCTACGACGATCACGCGTTCGCCGAGCGCGGTGCACCGTGCTCGGTGACGCGCGCGGTGAAGCTCGAGTACGGCGGTCGCGATCTGCGGGTGTCGATCGGGGTGACCTACGTCGACGGCGCAGGTGCGGTGCTGCAGAGCAAGACACGCACCGACGATGGCCGTTGGCGCTGCAGCGGACGCACGGTCGTGAACAACAAGGGCCTCGCGGTGCTGCGCTACGCGTCGTTTGTGTCGGGCGGTGAAGCCTACGACGCCGGCGCGTCGCAGCTGGTGGCGCGGATGCACAACGACGGGCTGGGCCGCTGCGTGCGGGTCGACGGACCCGATGGCACGTTCACGCGCGCGGAGATCGGCGCGTGGGAGACGACGGCGTACGATCGCAACGACACGGTGCTCGACAGCGAGTGGCTCGCGGCAAAGCTCGGTGGATCCGCGGCCGAGCGCGCGGCCGCAGCCGTCGCGGTGACGCACGCCAACACACCGACGACGACGCGACTCGACGTGCTGGGTCGTCCGGTCGCGGTGTTCGTGCGCTGGCGCGACGACGAGGGGCGTGAGGTCGTGACCGCGACGCGGCAACACCTCGATGTGCTGGGCAACGTCGTCGAGGTCGTCGATGCGCGCGGCAACGTGGCCGAGCACCGCGAGCACGACATGCTGGGGCGCGCGCTGGTGGTGCGATCGGTCGATGCCGGCGAGTCGCGGGCGCTGGTGGATGCCGTCGGTGCGCC
>Ga0209181_10011396_pt1 | contig 11395 bp, 7 predicted proteins | sample MAT05_FD_187208 | JGI IMG/M metagenome (GOLD analysis project Ga0209181, IMG submission 187208) | Freshwater microbial communities from Lake Fryxell liftoff mats and glacier meltwater in Antarctica - MAT-05 (SPAdes) (version 2) | ecosystem: Environmental > Aquatic > Freshwater > Ice > Liftoff... | reverse complement strand
TCTTCGTCCAGCCTCAGATAAGCAGGAGAATCCCCTTCGGCCGAGGGGATGTCGGCGCGCCGCAGATTGCGTCTATCGCTGAGCAAATAGGCGGCGCAGCCGGCGACGACGACGCCACCGACCGACAGTTTAATAAAGCGTTTTCGGATCATGGCGGAACGGTGCTTAGAGGTCATGAATGACCTTGGGTGGAAAGGCGGCGCGAAGGGCGTTGAGCACGGCGAGCACGCCGATTTTTTCCTGAGCGATCGCACCGTCGACCGAGCGAATACCACGCTGCCAGGGAGGTCGGGGCGGTTGCCTTCATGGCTAATTTCTCCGCGACGGAGCGAGATTCAGCACGCGTGTGACGGACCGTGCGATCATAAGTTCTTCATTGGTTGGAATGACGCGCACGGCGACACGGCTGGCAGCCGATGAAATCAGCGGGGCGTTCCGTGCATTGCGCCTACGGTCCAGCGTGAGGCCGAGAAAGCCGAGTCCGGAGCAGATGCGCGCACAAACCAGCGGAGCGTTTTCCCCGATGCCTCCCGCAAAAACGAGCGTGTCCAATCCGCCGAGCGCGGCGGCGTAGGCACCCACCCATTTTTTCGCCTGATAGCAAAACAGCGCCACCGCCCCCCGAGCGCGCGCGTCCTTCGCTTCCCGCGCGCAGAGGTCGCGCATGGTTCATGAAGGAAGCTCCGCGTCACACCTCATCATGAGGTGTCGCTAACAACCCGGCAATGGGGTGTTTTACCACTCCATCCGGCGAAACGTTTTCCCTCTCGCCTTCCGCTACCTGAAAGCCGTTGCCACTCCGGTAAAGCAGCATACCCGTCAATCCAGGTCCCGAGTTCTTTTCCCGACTGCCGGCGAGAATCGCCGCCATGTCATCGGGACTGAAGAAGCCCGCAGGCGAACTCCGCCTTGCCCTGCGTCTGGTCGCCAAACGTCCCCAGCAACGTCCGATGCAATTCAGCCGATGACACCGTGCAGAGCTCATCGATTTCCAAGGGGAGATCGGACCAGGAGCTGAATCGATTTTCACGCAGCGCGGAAAGCGTCTCTGCACATCGTGTCCCCATACGCGTCCAGCCAATCGATAAAACGCAGCCTTTCAGCCCGTGGATGGAGGCGATGAGGCGGTCGGTTTCCTGCAAGGCACAGGCTTCGCCCAAAGCGGGACGGACGGCTTTAAAGTCGCTTTTTACCGTGTCGTGAAGCTGCGAAATCAATTCGAATGCCTCTGCCGATGTCAGGCCGTCGGTCAGCGCCTTGAGATGTTCGCCATCGATCCACTTTGCCGGACGAGCCAAAGAAGGAGCGCCGGGAGCGGCCTTCAAGGTCCGACCGTCGAATAGTCGTTCGATGCAGGAACGGAGATCCTTAGGCAAAATCGGTTTGCTCAAGTAATCGTCCATCCCTGCCGCCAGGCACTTTTCGCGATCGCCCGGCTGCACACTGGCCGTCACCGCAACAATTCTCGGTCGCTTCGATTTGTCGGGATACAGCCGGCAAATCTCGCGCGAGGCAGACAGGCCGTCGAGCACCGGCATCTGGACATCGAGCAGAATTAAATCGTAGGTGTTGGAATTCAGGCATTGCAGCACTTCTGCGCCGTTTACCACCAGATCTGTGTGGTAGCCGAGATGCTCGCACATCACGCTTAACACCATCCGGTTGGTAATGGTGTCGTCTGCCGAGAGAATCCGCAGGGGAATTCTTTCGCCGAGCTTAACCGTCGGCTTGTCGACCGATGGACCCTCGCGCCGGACGCTTTTCCGCGTCGCGGTTAAAAGGGAAACCAAGGCCGCCGCAAATTCTTTGGCAGAAAAAAGCCCGTTTAGCGTGGCGGATGGCCCGCCTGTTTCATCGGGAGGAATTGAGAATCCGATCGGCTGTAACCAAAGCACCGGGACGATCTGACTCTTCACAGAAGAACCAAAACCACCGCGGGGCGGCTGTTCTCGCTGCGAAAAGCTACGAATTTCCAAATCGTGGTTCGCAATACTTCCGAGCGGGAGGGACGGATCGGTCGAGGTATCGACCTGGAGGCCCCAGGCTCGTGCCAGGCTGGCAAGAAAACGAATCCGGATGGGATCTGGCTCAACAATCGAGAGGCGTTTGCCGGCGAGTTCCGAATGAGCGGTTGAAGCGAGTAACGACCGCGATCCAGGCTCGTTTTCCAGCACGACGGTGAAATTGAAAATGGAGCCAGCGCCGGGCCTACTCTTAACCGCAATGCTCCCGCCCATAAGTTCGACCAGCGACTTTGTAATGGCGAGGCCGAGGCCGGTGCCTTCGAAACGCCGGGTGGTCGAATCGTCTCCCTGATAAAACGGTCGGAAAAGTTTCCCGATGACGTCGGGTGCGATGCCCGTGCCCGTATCGGCAACGGTAAAGCTGAATTTCCATTTTCCATCCGCAGACCGACGTACCCGCATCCGCAGGTAAATCCGGCCTTTTTCCGTGAACTTAATCGCGTTCGCCAGCAGGTTCACGAGGACCTGTTGAACCCGGAACGGATCCCCCAGCAAAACCTCCGGGGTCGACGGATCCAGAGAGTAGCTAAGATCGAGTTTCTTTTTTTGCGCCGCCGGTTCCGTAATCCTCAACGCATTCATGATAACATCGGAAATGGAAAACGGCTTGTGCTCCAGGGTGGCTTTGCCGGCTTCGAGGGTGGAATGCGTGAGGATCGTCTGGATGTTTTCCAGCAATGTCTCACCGCATTGGAGAATCAGTTCCACGGATTGCTTCGCGCGCGGGGGAAGGTCTTGTTCCGCCAGTGTGGCCGAGAGTCCATTGATCGTATTGAGAGGTGTCCTCAATTCGTGGCTCATATTGGCCAGGAACCGCGACTTCAGCCGTGAGCTTTCCAAGGCGGCCTCCCGGGCACGTCCAAGTTGGATCTCCGCCAGTTTGCGTTCGGTCACATCGGTCCGAATGGTGACATATTGCCTTGGTTTGCCCCGGTCGTCGAGAAACGGTACGATGGTGGTCGCCACCCAATAGTGGGAGCCATCCTTCGCCTTGTTCCTGATCTCACCCTTCCAGACCTTTCCCCGGCCGATCGTTGTCCATAAGTCGCGCAGGAATTCCTTCGAGTGATATCCCGAATTGACGATGCGGTGATCCTGTCCAACCAACTCCGCGCGAGCGAACTGGGAGATGGCGCAAAACTTGTCGTTTACGTAGGTAATCTTGCCCTGGGCGCTGGTGATGGCCACAAGGGCATGCTCGTCGAGAGCGGTCTTTAAATTCAGGATCTCCTTGGTCGCTGCGCAAAATTTCTCTTCCGATGTTTTGCGCACAGTGATGTCGCGCTGGAGAGCCACACCGTGGGTGATGACTCCCCGACGATTGCGAACCGGGGATACCTGCCATTCCAAATCGACGGTGCTTCCGTCCTTGCGATAGTTGACGGTCTCCGCACGAAGCGACTCGCCATTGACCAAGGCCTGGCGCATTTCGAGCACGGCAGCGCGGTCGGTTCGCGGACCATGAAAAACACTCAGTGACTGGCCCACCATCTCCTCGGCCGAGTAGCCCATGAGACGAGAAAATGCCGGGTTCACATAGAGTATTTGGGCATCGGGCCGATCGACACACGGCTCGGTGATCACGACTGAGTCGCTGGATTGTTGCACCACCGCACTCAGCAGCTCCAGTTTTTCCTCGGCGCGTTTGCGTTCGCCGATGTCGGTGCCCAGCGCGATAAACTGCCAGGGTGCCCCAGCGGCATTCTTCATCGGTACCACAGTGACCTGCAGGCAATAATTACTCCCGTTTGGGGTCCGACCTTCCACTTCGCCCGACCACACCTCGCCCCTGCAAACCTTCTCCCATGATGGGGTGAAAACCTCGCGTCCGGGTTTGGATATTCCGGGGGAGACTTCCGTTGGTCCCAGAAGCGTCTCCCTGGAATGCTGTAAGAGAGCGCAAAAGCGATCGTTAACGTAAGTGAACGCTCCGTTTACGTCGGCGATGGCGACGATCGAATGGCGATCCAACGCGGCCTTTTGCTCGGCCAATTCCACGACAAGCTTTCGCGACTCGAGTTGGCGGACGACCAGTCTGCCCAAGGTTGCCAACGCATCGAGTTGACGCGAATCCAGAGTGCGAGGAACAGTATCGATGACGCAGAGGCTGCCGAGTACGAAGCCATTCTTATCGACTAGCGGCGCGCCCGCGTAAAAACGAATATAGGGTTCGCCTGTGACCAAAGGGTTGTCCGCAAATCGAGGATCCAACGCTGCGTCCGGCACGACGAACAGTTGACCGGGATCGAGGACGGTGTGGGCACAAAAGGCCACGTCCCGGCCAGTCTGGCATACGGCCAATCCCACCCGTGCCATAAACCATTGCCGTTGTTCGTCGACCAAAGTCACGGCTGCAATCGGTACAACGCAGATACTCGCCACCAGGCGAACGATGTCATCGAAATCGGTTTCCGGAGCAGTATCGAGGACCCCGTAGGCGCGGAGCGCTTCGATCCGCTGACGATCGTAGGAGGGAATCAGTGCGGACAGCATCGGATGAGAGGGCGTCTTGAAAGGGTGTTCGGCTAAAATAACTCCACGCCGTCACCCATATTCTGTTTTGGAACCACCACTGTTGCCGCTGTCTGCATCGATAGTGCTCCGGGGGTCAGGGTGGTTGAGCGCGCTCGGGATTCCGATGCCGCGGCCAAGTCATCCGGATTTGTGTCGAATATTTCCACGGCATCCAGCGCCACCGTATGGTCGGAAGTGGTTTTCGATTTTGTGCCATCCACGGCCGACGCATGCGCGTCGCGTTCCTGCTGCATGGTGTAGCGGCCGCGGTGCGCGGCGAGGCGATCGGAACCCTCCTCCCCCATTTCGTCGGAGCCGAATTCCGCTGTGACTGCCAGCAGTCGTTCGCAGAGTTTTTCCGCCGGGGCATAGCAGGAGGCGATGAGCGAGGGGAAGGTAAGAGTGGGCAGGAGATCGCTCATCTGCCGGTAAGCCTGGCCAAAATTGCGCGTCACCTCACTCGAAGTGTGCTGGATCCGTTGGTTAAGCGCGGCAAGTTTCGCTGCGACGACGATGGAGTCCGCTGCAATCACGGCTTTTTCGCGGCCCACGGTCTGCTGGACCTCCGTCGCCTCCATGCGGATGGCCTGGAGCCGGTGCATGGTTTCGCCCAGTTGAACGGTCATCGCCTTGGTCAGGGAGGCGGTGTGCCAGGAGAGATTGGCGGTTTCCTCGGCCAATTTGACGAGAGCACCCGCATTGGGGACGCGGGCGGCGGCGATTTGTGCGTTCAACGCGACGAGTTGCACTTCAAATTCGTGGCGCCTAATCTCCGTTGAAAATATGCGCACGCTTTCTTCGATGCGCGCAAGCAATCGGGAAATTCGTCGATTGGTCTCTTCGCTGAGGCCGGCGATCTGCACGAGATTATCCGTTTCCCGTTTAAATAACTCACTGACGTTGGAATTGCGAAAAACGCTGTCCGTGGCCTTTTCCAAGTGAGCCAGTCCCGAGACAAGGGCGGCACCGGTTTCGAGCAACGCCTGGCATCCCCGGCCGATATCGCGGCCCGCCCGGTCAATGCTCTGTCGCGAACCCTGCAGATGGATCTGTTGCACTCGGACCGCGTGATGAACATAGCCAAGATCGATGCTTGCGCGGAAGCCCCGTGGCTTGAGATGCAGCGCGATATCGTCAAAACCCTGCCCGACATGCTCGAGCTGTTGACGGACAATATCCTGATACTGAAGCGACATGACGAGATCGTTCGTCTGGCTGCGAGTTTGGGCGAGCAGTCCCGAAATCTCGCTGCTGGCGGCAGCGCACGGTTTGAGGCCGGAGGCTATTTTTTCGAGGGCGGTGCGGAGCACCTGCATGCTGTGTTGCGCACTGCGATTGAGGTCGGTTTTGAGGTTTTGAAGTTGTTCCCGTCCCGCGGCCGCCTCTTTCACAATCTCTTCCAACTGGGAAAAAGCGGTTTCAACCGTGGCATTCATCTGCCTGGCCATCCGGTCAATTTCTTCGGCGACGGAGACAAAAATCGCCCGGTTCTCCTCGTCGATTCGCGCCGCCTCGGTGCGGATCTGCAGAACCAACAGCCGGAACATCACGGCCGTTTGGGAAAACTGCCGACGATCCTGAAGCAGCCGGCTCTCCATCTGCTCCATCTGCTCTTCCTGGGAAAGGGCCAGGCCGATACTACCGTGCGCGAGATCGACGGATTTTTTATAGAGTTCAAATGCAGAAGAAAGGGCGCGGTCCTCGTCGTGGTCCTGGAGAATACTGTCGAGCTTCGTCGCCTGGATTCGTACCTCGGTCAGACCGGCGCCAAGTCCCGCGAGACTTTCTCCGATCGCGTTGAACTCGCCGCTGGAACCTTCCCCGAAGGCGAGCAGGGCGCGTCGATCTTCGTCAATTTCCATGCCCAACCGGGTCACTTCCCGATTGCAGGAGAACCGTCTGACCCGGGTCAGGACCCGGGGTAGGCCAGCACCCAACCGCGCTATCAACGGGGAATAATGACGTCGAAAGTTCATCGTTCAACCCAAGGTCTCATGGACTAGGACCGGTTGCCGGGCCATCAATCGCTGCACGCCTTGGAGAAGGGCATCGGGCATCACGGGCTTGGAAAGGATGCTGACCGGACGGGAGCACGCCGCGAGGATGGCCTTCGCGCACGATTCTTCAGACGTGATTGCGAGAACGGGCACCATCGAGAGCGCCGGAATTTTTGCCAGTTCCGCGATAAAGGCGCCGCCGTCCATGCCGGGCATCACCATATCGAGGAGAATCAAGTCGACGTGGTTTTCGCTCAATTGCCTGAGCGCGTCGGCCCCATCGGTCGCCCCGAGGCATTGATAACCTTTTCGCTTCAGAAAGCTCATGTGGTAGAGGCGAACGCTGGCGAAATCGTCGATGACCAGAATGGTTTTGTTCATGAAAAAGGAAGTCTAACCAAGGCGGGTGCGGTCGCCGTGGCTGGATGGTAGACGGAGGTTCACTTGCTTTCAAATCGGGTGCGTGGGCCGATTCCAAACATAGGAAAACCCTATTTGGCCGCCGCTCAGGGCCGCGCGGTCACATTCGCGATTTGCGAGGGACTCACTCAGTCGACTCGTTTAGTCGCTTCAAGGCCCCGGTCGGACTCAGGCCCCAACGATCGGATCCCGTCCTTTGGAACCAATCGGGGTGATCACGGATCACTTTCGTCTCGAAAACCCTCACCGACAGGCGCGCACCACCTCGGGCGCGATCGCACCGAGCGGCATCACCTTTTCCGCACCGCCGAGTTTGATCGCCTCTTGCGGCATGCCAAACACCACGCAGCTCGCCTCGTCCTGCGCGATCGTCCGTGCTCCCGCCTCCTTCATCTCGAGCAGTCCTTTGGCACCGTCGTCACCCATGCCGGTCATGATCACGCCAATCGCGTTCTGGCCGGCGTAACGCGCCGTGGAGCGAAAGAGCACATCGACGGACGGTCGGTGGCGGCTCACGAGCGGGCCGTCGCGCACTTCGACGAAGTAACGTGCTCCGCTGCGCTTGAGCAGCAGGTGCTTGTTGCCGGGTGCGATCAGAGCCTGCCCGCGGATCACCGAATCGCCATCTGCAGCCTCCTTCACCGTGACGCGACAGAGCTGGTTGAGCCGTTGCGCAAAACTGGCCGTGAATTTTTCCGGCATATGTTGCACGATCACGATGCCGGGCGCATCGGCGGGCAGCGCCTCGAGAAAAATCCGCAGCGCTTCGGTTCCGCCGGTCGACGCCCCGATCGCAACCACTTTCTCCGTCGTCTCGATCATCGCATTCGACCGGGGTTTCTCGAGCATGGCGTCCGCGGTCAATTTCGGCGCCACATTCAGCGGGGCGACGGCCGGGCGCCCGGCGCGGCGCGGGCTGACGCGGACCAGCGCGGCGGACTTGACCGCATCGCAAATCGCGATCCGCGATTCCTCCAGAAATTGTTTCGTGCCGACTTTCGGCTTCGTGATGATCTCGACGGCGCCCTTCTCGAGCGCCGCCACCGCGCTTGCCGAGTTGCGCTCCGTCAACGTCGAGCAGATCACCACAGGAATCGGCCACTGGCTCATGATCTTTTCGAGAAACGTCAGCCCGTCCATACGCGGCATCTCGATGTCGAGGGTGATCACGTCGGGCACCTCGTGCTTGATCCGTTCGACGGCGACAAACGGGTCGCAGGCGGTGGCCATCACCTCGATGGCCGGATCGCTCTCGAGGATCTCCTTGAGGGTCTGGCGGACGGTCGCGCTATCGTCGACCACGAGCACACGGATTTTCTTCATGGCCGTGGGTTGCGCAGGTGTTTGTGGAGCACGACGCCAGTCGCCGTGTTGAAGAGGATCTTGCTGCCGCACCGACCGCCGGTGTTCTCCGCGATCACGACCAACCCGGCATCTTCGAGCAGCCGTCGCGCGACGTCCACATTCGCCCCGCCGATCCAGTTCGGATTCGCCGCCCGGCTCACGCCGATGACGTTGCCGCCACCGAAGATCTTTACCTCGATTGTGCACGGCAGAATCCCCGCGCGGCGAAAGGCACCCACCATCGCGGGCAATACCTCTGTCATATAGCGAAACCGCGTCGGATCGCCGTCCGGGAGGCGCGCCCCGGCAGGCGGTTCGGCCAGCATCGCATGGCAGATCGCAGCGAGACCGGAACCGCGCTCGAACATCGTCACCGCCACGCACGAGCCCAGCACGGTCACGACGACCTGGGACTCGCGGGTCACGATCAACTGCCCCGGCGACAGATGCACCTTCAGTTGCTCGGAAATGGGGCTGCAGATCATGCCGGATTCCACCGCGGGCCTTCGCCAGTACCCGGCGCGACGGACGCGAGTGGGCGGATTTCGGCCGTGTTGGCTTCGGTGAAGATCATAGGGGTTTGCGGTAAATGGACATGCCCACGGAATTGACCGGAATATCCAGCCCGGCGAGCGATTCGGAGTGGCCGACAAAAAGATAACCGCCCGGCGCGAGGTTGCGGCAGAGCTTGCCGATCACCGCCTCCTGCGTGGGTTTGTCGAAATAGATCATGACATTGCGAAAGAAGATCGCCTCGAAAATTTCCTTCACACCGTAGTCGGCGTCCATGAAGTTGAGCCGGTGAAACGCGATCCGTTGTCTCAACTCGGGCACGACGCGAACCACGGCCCGCGCGGGATCCTTGCCGCGCATCAGGTATTTCGAGCGCAGCGGACCGGCCACCGGTTCGATCCGGCCGGCCGCATAGACGCCGCTCGCCGCTTGGTCGAGCACCCGGCTCGAGATGTCGGTCGCTAGGAGCGAAAACTCGAAGCCCGGCCGCTTGGTGGCGAACTCCGCCAGCACCATCGCCAGGGTGTAAGGTTCCTCTCCCGACGAGCACCCGGCGCACCACAGCTTGAACGGCCAGGCCCGGACGCCCGCCGGATCGCGGTCGAGCGCCGGTAGCGCGGTACGAGTGAGATAGTCGAAATGCTGCGGCTCGCGGAAGAAGTCCGTCTTGTTCGTCGTCACCGCATCGATGAAATGCACGCGCTCCGCCTCGCTTTCCGGCGAGTCGAACAGAAACTTCCGATATGCCTCGAGCGTGGGAATCTTCAGCTCTCGCAGCCGGCGCTGCAGCCGGCTCTGCAGCATCGGCAGCTTGGCCGGGGACATCTTGATCCCGAGTTCGTCGGTGATGAACCGGCAAAAGCGGTCGAAGCTGTCGCGCGAGAGTGCGAGGCTGTTGGGCGGTGAATCGATCATTGATTTCGGGGACGGCGGGGCAGGCGGGATCCACGGGGATCAATAGCGCTCGAACTCCTTGTCGGCGGAGTCGCCGTGGGATCCGTTGGATCCGTTGGCCGAGACGAGCGAGATCGCCTTGCCGGCGGATTTCACCGGGCGGGCGAAAGTCGGCGCGGACTCGTCCTTCGCGTGACCGGGGGCGGAAGGCGGGGATTTGCGGCCGGCGGGTTTCACCGGGCGACCGGCGGTTCGCGGCGCCGAAACGGGCGAGCGTTTGTCGGTGCCAATCCTGAAGAAGGAGATGGACGCCTGAAGTTGCTGGGCTTGGCTGGTGAGTTCCTCCGCCGTGGACGCCATTTCCTCCGAGGCGGACGAATTTTGCTGGATGACCTGGTCGAGTTGCTGGATCGCCTTGTTCACCTGCGAGGCGCCGGTGTTCTGCTCGGCGCTGGCGGCAGCGATCTCCTGTACGAGACCGGCGGTTTTGCGGATATCCGGGACCAGCTTCAAGAGCATGACGCCCGCGCCTTCGGCCACCGTGACACCCCCGAGGGTGAGTTTGCTGATCTCGGCCGCGGCGACTTGGCTGCGCTCGGCGAGCTTGCGGACCTCGGAGGCGACTACCGCGAAGCCCTTGCCGTGTTCGCCGGCGCGGGCGGCCTCGACCGCGGCGTTGAGGGCGAGCAGGTCGGTCTTCCGCGCGATCTCCTCGATGATGTTGATTTTCGCGGCGATTTCCTTCATTGCGCCGACGGTTTTCGCGACGGCATCGCCGCCGCTCCTAGCGTCCTCGGCGGCCTGGGTGGCGAGCTTGTCGGTCTGCTTCGCACTGTCGGCGTTTTGCTGGATGCTCGACGTCATCTCTTCCATCGAAGCGGTGGTCTCCTCGGCCGACGCGGCCTGCTCGGCGGCGCCTTGGGAGAGTTGCTGCGCCGTGGCGCTCATTTCCTCGCTGCCGGAAGCGACGTTGTCGGCGGCGGTCGTGACTTCACCCACGACATTGCGCAGGCTGCCGACCATGCCGTTGAGCGCTTCGAGCGTGAGGCCGATTTCGTCGAGGTTTTTGATCTCGGCTGTCTGCGTGAGATCGCCGGCGGCGACCGCCTGCGCGAGACCGAGGGCTCGGCTGAGAGACGTGGAGATGTAGTGGAGGAGCCAGAAGGCGGTCGCGGCGCCGACGAGCAGGGCAACGACCATGATGACGATGAGCAGATTCCGCGCGGAGGCGTAGGAGACGTCCGAAGCGGCTTTCGCGAGTTCCATCTCCCGCGTGTTCTTGTCGATGACGCTGTTCAGCGCGGCTTCGGCCGCGTCGGAGAGCTGCCGTCCCTTGCCCCCGGAAAGTTTGTCGGCCTCGGCATTTCCATTCTCCATCGTCGCCTGCCGCACCTTCCCGTGGACTTGCAAGAATTGCGTCCAAGCGGCCCGGAATTGGGTAAGCTTCACCCGTTCGTCGCTCGTCGTCGCTTTTTCCACCGCGGTCAGACGTTCGCTCAGCTCGGCGGATTGTTGGTCGATGACCTTCACTTGTTTTTCCATTTCCGCCGTGTCCGTCTCGATAATCATCACTTTTTCCTGCCGGTGAATGAACAGCATATTCTGGCCGATTCGCGCGGTGGCCACGATCGCCTGCGCCGCTTCAGGGGAATCCTTGGCACGTTTGGCCAAATCCGATTCGAGGGCGGA
>Ga0209181_10011395_pt1 | contig 11396 bp, 12 predicted proteins | sample MAT05_FD_187208 | JGI IMG/M metagenome (GOLD analysis project Ga0209181, IMG submission 187208) | Freshwater microbial communities from Lake Fryxell liftoff mats and glacier meltwater in Antarctica - MAT-05 (SPAdes) (version 2) | ecosystem: Environmental > Aquatic > Freshwater > Ice > Liftoff... | reverse complement strand
TCGACCCGACCTGCGGCTCCGGCACCACCGCCACCGTCGCCGAACAATGGGGTCGCCGCTGGATCACCATCGATACCTCGCGCGTTGCACTGGCGCTCGCCCGTGCCCGCATCATGGGCGCGCGCTACCCTTACTACCTGCTGGCTGATTCGCGCGAAGGCCAGATGAAAGAAGCCGAAGTCACTCGCACGGTTCCTAGTTCGCAGCCTGTGCGTGGCGACATACGCCACGGCTTTGTTTATGAGCGCGTTCCCCACATCACTCTCAAGGCCATTGCTAACAATGCTGAGATCGATGTGATCTGGGAACAATGGCAGGCCGTGCTGGAGCCTCTGCGCGAAAAGCTCAACGCTGCGCTCAAGAAGCAATGGCAGGAGTGGGAAATTCCGCGTGAGGGTGATGCAAAGTGGCCGGAGGAGACGAAAAAACTGCACGCCGACTGGTGGCAGGCCCGCATTGCGCGGCAGACAGAAATCGACAAATCCATCGCCGCCAAGGCGGAGTTTGAGTTTCTCTACGACAAGCCCTACGACAACAAGAAGTGTGTCCGTGTCGCTGGCCCGTTCACCGTGGAAAGCCTTTCGCCACACCGTATGTTGGGTGTGGATGAGAACGACGAGCTAATCGACAACCTGCAACAGACCCGCGAGGACTATGGGATTAAGCAATCCTTCCCGCAGATGATTCTGGATAACCTTAAAACCGCCGGTGTGCAGCAGGCCCACAAGGAGGACCGCATCACCTTCACGTCGCTCACCCCTTGGCCGGGCTATCTTGTCTGCGCCGAAGGCCGCTACATGGAGGGTGATGTAGAGAAACGCGCCGCCATTTTTATAGGCCCCGAGTTCGGCACGGTGCAGCGCGCCGATCTGGTCTCAGCAGCCCGTGAGGCTGGCGATGCCGAGTTCGAAGTGCTCATTGCCTGCGCGTTCAACTACGAGGCCCACGCTACAGAGTTCAACAAGCTAGGCCGTATCCCCGTGCTGAAGGCACGCATGAACGCCGATCTGCACATGGCAGAAGACTTGAAGAACACTGGCAAAGGGAATCTCTTCGTGATTTTCGGCGAGCCGGATATTACGCTCATCGACGAAGCCGATGGCAAGCTCCGCGTGAAAGTTAACGGCGTGGATATCTTCAAGCCACAGACTGGCGAGGTCATCAGCAACGGCGCCGACGGTATTGCCTGCTGGTTTATCGACACCGACTACAACGAAGAAAGTTTCTTCGTCCGCCACGCCTACTTTCTGGGGGCCAACGACCCTTACAATGCGCTTAAGACCACGCTGAAAGCCGAGATCGACCTTGCAGCTTGGGCAACACTGAACAGCGACACCTCACGACCTTTCAAGAAACCCAAAAACGGACGCATCGCAGTGAAAGTCATCAATCACTTGGGCGATGAAGTCATGAAGGTGTTCAAAGTGGTTTGAGTCCGTTTTCTGCCCCCAGCACAATCACTTTCCCACCACACATCACACGCTGACCGGGCCGGAGTTTGGCCCGTTTACGTGATTCCACTTTTCCATCTACCTTCACTGCCCCCGCATCAATTTGCATATGGGCTTCTCCGCCGGATGAGACTAGGCCAGTGGCTTTGAGAAGTTGGTCGAGTTGAATGTATTCGCCTCGGATGAGGAAATTAATTGGCATTGGTTTTGTTTGCATGAAATTCTTAAAGTTAAAGTTGCTGCATCAAGGTGTAATGAGATTAATGCCAGGAAAAGCAGCGCGAAACCGTCGTGGGTCTCGCGTCATTAACGGAACACCTAGAAAACAAGCATGAGCGCCAATGAAAAAATCAGGCAACACGCCGGTTCGCGCTCCGCCCCGACGGCGATAAGCCTGGTGTGCCCGTGCCGCTAAAAACAAGGCTGGGCGCGGTATTTCCTTATATTCCACCCGAACAATTTCAAGTGTTTTGTCTAACGAGACAGGGTCGCTAAAAGCGAGTGATAGTTCTGCGTACACAACGGGATTAATACACACTGGCCCACGCCGCCCCCATTCATCGAGCGTGGTCTGCGACCAGTCAGCCCACTCTTTGTCCATTTCGATCACATCAATGAGCACACAGCTATCGACAAGGATCACTTGAGATTTTTAAAGCCAGGATCGTTTTTGTCTTCATCGTAGCCACGAATTAGGTTCATGTATTCGTCGGTACTCATCCCCAGCCCTTTTCCCGCCCCTCGCAAAGCGTCGAAGCGGCTTACTTTCTTTTTCGATTTTTTCTCCGGTAGGGCCGAGCGAATGACAACTTGTCCATCTGGTGTGTAATCGAAATCAACTTTGCTACCGGGTTCGATACCCAGATAATCACGCAGTTGCTTCGGGATAGTGACCTGGCCTTTGGTGGTAACAGTGGTGCTCATGTTGGCGTCCTCAAGTAATACCTATGTTTAAGATGGTAATACTTTTCGCCAAGGCTTGCAAAAAGATAAAGGAGACCGAAAACAGTCAGGCTGCGAGCGCCATTCTATGCGCTTCTTCAGGCATGCTGAATTTGGTATTTAGTGTTTCGACCAGCACCTGATTAACCTCTTCCACCGTGCGTAATTCGCGAATACGCTTTTGGAGGATTGCCGCTTCAGGATAGTTTTTTTGTAAGGAGCCGAGCCATTGTTTTAAGCGGCCGGGGGCGTGACGGGCGTGTACTTTGGCAAGTACCTGAAGCCAAAACTCGGCGATCAACGGGCAAAGCGCGATCCAATCGTCAGGACTCACCTGCTCGCCCCGCTCGCCTCGAATACGTGAAACTAGAAAAGGATCGGCTACCGCACCACGACCGATCATCACATCGGCACAACCCGATTCCGCGCAAATGCTGCGCCAATCGGCGACGTTCCACACTTCACCGTTGGCGATGACCGGAATCTTCACCGCTTCACGAATGCGCCCAATCCATTCCCACCTTGCGGGTGGCCGATAACCATCCACCTTGGTGCGCCCATGCACGACTAATTCGTCCGCACCACCGGCAGCCAGGGCTTGTGCGGATGCCAACGCGTAAGCAGTATCGGTCAGACCAATCCGCATCTTGGCAGTCACGGGGATTTCCTTCGGCACCGCAGCACGCACCGCAGCGACAATGCTTTCCAGCAACTTTGGCTCTTCCAGCAAGGCCGCACCACCGCGATGGCGATTGACTGTTGGCGCAGGGCAACCAAAATTGAGATCAATACCGGCAGGGTTTAGCTGAACAAGTTGCGCGGCATTAGCCGCCAAACACGCCGGATCAGAACCCAGAAACTGCACACGCACCGGCGTGCCCGAGTAAGTGCGCGAACCGCGTTCAACCTCAGGACAGGTGCGTGTGTAAACGCGCAAGGGCAACAGCGTGCCGGATACCCGCACAAACTCCGTCACGCACCAATCGTAGCGTGACGCCCGCGTGAGGACATCTCGCAGCACGTAGTCTGCAAGGCCTTCCATGGGTGCGAGGATGAGTCGGGACATATTTATTTTTACAGTTGATAAATGGGTACAGTTTACGGACATCAACGCTAAATCGCTGGATTCCCGCCTTCGCGGGAATGACCGCGCACTGTCTCCCCGCGCCCTGCAGGAAGTACCCTTGGGGTGCGCAGGCGGGGATCCAGTAACGTTACGCTTCCATCACCCTACAAAAAACAGTGCCACCATCACAGATTACGGATAAGTAAAAAATCCCTTGCCCGTCTTACGCCCTAAATAACCCGCCTCCACCATCTCTACCAACAACGGTGCAGGACGATATTTCGGATCTTTGAATCCTTCAAACAACACATTCATCACGGCGAGCTCTACATCCAAGCCGATCATGTCGCACAGGGCGAGTGGGCCGATGGGATGGTTCGCGCCCATCTTCATGGATTCATCAATCTGTTCTGCTGTTGCCAAGCCTTCGCTGAACGCGAAAATGGCTTCGTTAATCATCGGGCAGAGCAAACGATTCACCACAAACCCAGGGCTATTGCGAACTTGCACGGGCGATTTACCGATCTTTTTGGCGGCTGCTTCCACTGCGGCGAAAGTGTCGTCGGCTGTCTGTAGGCCACGAATCAATTCAACCAATGCCATCACAGGCACAGGGTTGAAAAAGTGCATGCCGATGACTTTTTCGGGACGCTTGGTCGAGGCGGCTAGTTTGGTAATGGAAATCGAGGAGGTGTTACTGGCGATAATGGCGTGGGCTGGGGCTACGTCATCAATCTGTTTGAAGATTTTTAGCTTGAGGTCAAGATTCTCGGTGGCGGCTTCAATAATGAGGTCGCTGTCTTTCTGAGCGCTCATCTCTGTAGCGGTATGAATGCGGCCGAGGGCAGCCGACTTTTGCTCAGCCGTCATCTTTTCCTTTTTGATCAGCCGATCAAAGCTGCCGGAAATCGTGGCCACTGCGCGCTGCAAAGCGGCATCAGCCACATCGGTCAGCACCACATCAAAACCCGCGACGGCAAAAGCCTGGGCAATACCATTACCCATCGTGCCAGCACCTACAACGCCTACTTTCTTGAATTCCATATTCTTCCTTTTACTCAGACTAAAACAAAGACAAAAACAGCCGATTCGTACTTATAACGTCATCCCCGCGCCCCGTAGGAAGTACCCTTGGGGTGCGAAAGCGGGGATCCAGTACTTTGCGCCTTACCGCTATTCCTGACAGGGGGCTGGATTCCCGCCTATGCACCCCAAGGGTACTTCCTATCGATGGAGATGCCCGGACGGGTATGGGGCGCGGGGATGACGGGTATTTGGCAGAATGCGAACGAGTAACACCCTGCACTACCAACCTCCTCAGACCGGCCCACAATTTACTGGATGTTGGCCTTCTGTGCCAGCGCGACAGCCAAGAGAAGTACAATATGAGCGCTTTTATTTTATCTTGATGCTTTCTGCACCACTTTTGCGCATACAACTTTTGCACAGCCACTTTCGCCCAGCCGATGAACACCCTTCACCCTAATCACCCCATTCAAGCGCCCTCACTACTTGCCCGCAGCCAATCTGCCGTTTGGCACCCCTGCACGCAGATGAAGGCGCACGAGAGTTTGCCGCTGGTGGCCATTCAGCGAGGGGAAGGCCCGTGGCTTTACGATGTGGATGGCAAGCGTTATCTGGATGCCGTCAGTTCTTGGTGGGTCAATCTGTTTGGTCACTGCAATCCACGTATCAATGCCGCGTTGCGCGACCAGCTCGACCAGCTTGAGCACGTGATGCTGGCTGGCTTTACGCATGAACCTGTCGTCCAACTTTCAGAAAAGCTTCGCGCGCTCACCGGCAACGCGCTGGGCCATTGCTTCTACGCGTCGGATGGCGCATCCGCGATTGAAATTGCCCTGAAAATGAGTTGCCATTATTGGCGCAACACCGGCAAGCCACAGAAGAATCGCTTTCTCGCACTCGAGAATGGCTACCACGGTGAGACCGTCGGTGCACTTTCCGTAACCGATGTGCCGATTTTCCGAGACGCCTACGCCCCTCTACTCCGCACTGGCTACACCGTGCCCAGCCCCGATTGGCGACGCGCTGAAGCAGGCGAATCGCCGCGCGACTATGCCATACGCTGCGCAGCCGCTCTGGAAGCCACTCTTCAGGCACACCACGCCGAGATCGCCGCCCTGATTGTCGAACCGCTGGTGCAATGCGCGGGCGGCATGGGGATGTACGACGCCGAATATCTACGGCTGGCCCGCGCTTTGTGCACGCGTTACGACGTGCATCTCATCGTTGATGAAATCGCTGTCGGCTGTGGGCGGACGGGTACTTTCTTTGCCTATGAGCAAGCCAAAATTACACCAGACTTTCTCTGTCTATCCAAAGGCATCAGCGGCGGTTATTTGCCACTTTCCGTCGTCCTTACGCGCGACGAAATCTACGCCGCGTTTTACGACGATGAAGTCGCACGCGGCTTTTTGCATTCACATTCTTACACTGGCAACCCCCTAGCCTGCCGTGCTGCGCTGGCTACGCTGTCGATTTTTGAAGAAGACAATGTGCTTGCCGCCAACCGCCGCCACGCTCAATATCTCAATGAGAAAACCGCCGCGCTGGCCGCGCATTCGCAAGTACATCACTTCCGCAATACCGGCATGATCTGGGCATTCGATGTCGTCACGGACATCCCTCAATTTTCCAAACGCTTTTTCAGCGCCGCGCTGGAACGCGGGCTGTTGTTACGCCCCATCAGCAACGCAATCGGCAATACAATTTACTTCATGCCGCCTTATATTCTGGAAGAAGCAGAAATGGATTTTCTTGTCGCGAATACACTAGATAGTTTGCACGCTGTGCTAAAAAAATAACGAACTTTTGATTTGTACATTGTGTTGATCGCTTTCCCCAATAACCAATTTATCTAATGAGCCTGCCTGACTTCCCCCAACAACTCGCCGAACTCGAAGCGCAAACACTGCTCCGCCATCGCCGCATCGTCGACTCGCCCTCTGGTGATAGCGTCGTGGTCGACGGCCGCAAGCTCATCAACTTTTGCAGTAACGATTACCTCGGCCTCGCCAATCACCCCAAGCTGATTGCAGCCGCGCAAGAAGGCGCGCAGCGCTACGGTGTGGGCGCGGGGGCTGCGCATCTAGTCTGCGGTCATATGACTCCGCATGAGGCCCTGGAGCAGCGTCTAGCGGCCTTCGTCGGCATGGAGCGCGCGCTGTTTTTCTCCACCGGCTACATGGCCAACCTCGGTGTCGTGCCCGCGCTGGTTGGGCGCGAAGACGCCGTGTTTTCCGACCGGCTCAATCACGCCTCGCTGATCGACGCCGCCCGCCTGTCGCGTGCTGATGTTCAGCGCTATCGCCATTTGGATCTGGACGAATTGGCGCTGCGCCTTTCGCGTTCCACCGCGCGCCGCAAACTCATCGTGACCGACGGCGTATTCAGCATGGATGGCGACATCGCCCCCCTGCCAGAACTACTCGCCCTTTGCGAACAACACGACGCCATGCTGCTGGTGGATGATGCGCACGGCTTCGGCCTGCAAGGCCCGCAAGGTCGCGGTACGGCGCAACACTTCAGTGTTCAGCAATCGCCTCGGCTGATTTACATGGGCACCCTGGGCAAAGCAGCGGGTGTCTCCGGGGCATTCGTTGCGGGCCAAGCGGGGATGGTCGAATGGCTCGTCCAACAAGCGCGCACTTATATTTTCACCACCGCATCGCCACCGCTCATCGCCCACACCTTACTCACCAGTGTGGATTTAATTGAGGCCGACGAAATAGGTGGCGCGCGACGCGAACATCTGGCTAGACTCGTTACGCAACTGAAAAACCAACTCAAATTCAAACGCTGGAAAATGCTCGATTCCAACACCGCGATACAACCCCTCATCATCGGCGACAACGCCGAAGCAATCGCCGTAGCGCATGCCCTGCGCGAACGCGGCCTGTGGGTCGTCGCCATCCGCCCACCGACCGTTCCCCAAGGCACAGCACGCTTGCGTATCGCCCTTTCTGCCGCGCATAACGAAGCGCAAGTCACCCAACTTGCCACCACACTCCTAGAACTTGAACAACAATTTCAAAAATGAAAAAAGCCTATTTCATCACCGGTACCGACACCAACGTGGGCAAAACCTTCGTCGCTTGCGCGCTACTCCATAAGTTTGTTGTAAGCGGCGTCCAAGCGGTGGGAATGAAGCCCGTTGCTGCTGGCGTGGAAATACAAAACCCAACAACCCTAGAGAGTAACAACGAGGACGTACTACTACTGCGCGCCTCCGGCAATCTCGCCGTTGCGCCAGAACTCGACAATCCCTACCTAATGCAAGAAGCTATGGCACCGCACATCGCCGCTCAGCATGAGGGCAAGAAAATCGACATCGAGCACATCGCTAATTGTTTCGATCAACTGCGCGCGCAAGCCGACGTCGTCATTATCGAAGGCGCAGGCGGCTTCCTCGTACCACTGAATGACACCCAAGACAGCGGCGATCTAGCCGTACGTTTAGGGACGCCCTTAATCTTGGTGGTGGGGATGCGTTTAGGTTGCCTCAATCACGCACTACTAAGCCAAGAGGCAATACTGGCGCGGGGTTTGAGGCTGGCGGGATGGGTGGCTAACCAAATCGAGCCGCACATGATCGGCCTGCAAGAAAATATCGCCACGCTGAAAACACGAATCAAAGCACCGCTACTTGGCACTATTCCCTATCAGTCGACCGAGGCATCAGACAACGAAGAAGGCGTTGATATTCCAGGGCTGCTCACGCTGCCGTCGTAAACGATAAGAGGCTGACCACGAAATCCCGCATCGGCTAATTTGAAAAATGCTCAAAAATTGATTTATGCTGAGCCTAATCCCATGGTCGAACGCTCCACGAGCAAAACTGGGTCGCAAAAAAATCACCACGTTTTAGAGGTTTAGAATGGAAACCAGGCCACGCATCATCATTATTGCTGGCCCTAACGGTGCAGGTAAAACAACATTTGCCCGTGAGTTTTTGCCTAACGAGGCGGATTGCCCGATCTTTGTAAACGCTGATTTAATTGCAGCGGGGTTGTCTCCTTTTGCGCCAGAAACCGCATCGATACAGGCAGGTCGTGTGATGCTAAAAGAGATATAAAGACATTTTTCAGCACGAGCCAGCTTTGCTTTTGAGACAACCTTATCGGGCCGTGCTTACTTGCAGAAGATCAACGAATGGCAAGCGGCTGGCTATAAAGTGAAGCTCATTTTTTTACAATTGGCGAGCCCAGAAGAAGCCATTGCGCGTGTCGCACAAAGGGTTAAGCAAGGTGGGCACTATATTCCTGATGCAGTGATAAGACGACGCTTTGAAGCAGGTCTGAAAAACTTTGAATCTATGTATTCACCAATGGTTGATGCATGGGCACGATACGACAATGCTGGTGTGCAACCGGTCTTACTGGATTGGAGCGAATCAAATGAATAAACACCCCATAGAGCAAGCACAGGATGCCGATTTACGCTCTTCCATGATTGCCATGGAGCGTGCCGCTCAACGTGCACACGAGTTAGCGCTACACACCGGCACTTCGATTGTGATCAGCCATAACGGCGTGCTGGAATATTTAACGGCAACTTCCACTGCCACAACGCTAGCGTACAACAGACAACGGTAGCCTACAAAAATAAGTAGTAGCGCATGTCTACAGAATTTTATAACTCTGCCGCCGCACTTGACACCCCTTTTCCTGACGAGCGCCTACAGCCAAAGCCGGTAAAGAAACGTGGCACGACAGCCAAGCCTGATGCGCGTTTCGACGCATATCAACGGGGAAAAACGGCTGATGGTTGGAGCGCAGATGAAGGCAATGAGGATGAAGATGCGGCGCCCCTCCGCACCATTCTGATCAAAGATGCAACGAAGACCGTCATCACCCGTAACGATTCACCCGACATCATGTTTTCGCAGTCGATCAATGCTTATCGAGGCTGCGAACACGGTTGTATTTATTGCTTCGCACGGCCTTCACATGCCTACTTAGGCTATTCAGCGGGGCTGGATTTTGAAACGAATATCGTCGTTAAAGAAAACGCACCGCAGCTCCTTCGCAAAGAACTGGCAAAGCGTGGCTATGTGTGTGATCCCATCGCGCTTAGTACCCAAGAAAACGTTGAGGCGATGAAGCAGCGCATGAAAGCGCCAATGCTAGGGTTTATTCCGTATCAATCGGAAAATGATGAAGTAGAGAGCGAAGAAACAGTGGATATCCCCTCTCTACTTTTGTTGCCGTACTAGGCCAAGCATTAAGTGTTATTGCGCACACTTGATGCTCTCGGCCTAACCTAAAAACCACGGTGAAAAGACGTCCTAAGCTAGAAGGTCACTTCGTCAAAAAATAGCGTAATTTCTGTCATTTAGTATCAGCATCTTCCTCAGTTTCCGTTTCTGTTACTTTCGCCGCAGATCGTGCAGAAGCTACTCGAATTGCTTTTGAAGTCGCACGAGCAATTTTCTTTTTCGCTTCATCGGCTTTCTCACCCTCAACAACTTCGCGCTTGATAACTTCTGTTAAAAGTACATCCTTAATCTGAGTAATGTCGATACGGACATCAGGTGAAATACGCCTAAGCTCTCGGCGAATCACTTCTAAAACAGGCTCTGTCTGGAGCATTGCACCAACGAAAAACCTAGACAACGCTTGTTTTTGCGTATGGTATTCACCTAGTACCGAACGCTGCCATCCCTCTTTGCACCAAAGATATAATAATTCCAAGTCGCTTTCCGTGCGGGAGTTCAGTGTCGAAAAATCAATATTTACAACCAGCTCTTGATTAATGGGTTTTGAAAAAGTTAGGTGGTAAACACGCCAGCACATACCATTTGTTAGAAGCACCCAGTCTACGCCCTGATTCGCGGCATAGTCGATTGCTTGCTTAACATGTTGATCTTTTAAATCGAGTCCAATTGCTTTAACTTCAATCAAAGTCTGCAAAACGCCATCTATTTTGGTTGCGAGATCACAGTAGGTTCCTCGAATGGCATATTCCGAAGTCAGTTCTGAATATTTGTCGTAGCCAAATAAGTCAGACATCATGTCTTTAATGATTGTGACCGTATCAGACTCTCCAACATCCCTAGCTTTTGCAGCAGCAAGAATGGGTTGGAATCTCTTAATACCCAAGGCCAGACGTTCAGCTACTTTTTTTGGTATCGATGCCACTGTTCTCTCCTAATAATTATGTTTTTAACAACTCAAGAAAGCTTCAAATGAATATTTATCGCAACATGGGAGTGAGCAATAATGGCCCATGAGTGGCTGTCACAATATCATGACAAAGCCAATTTTTCATGGCGTAAACAAGATTAACAAAAGTACAAACAACTAATATTTATACATTTGGCTTTATGAACCACAAACCCTCACATCCTGCCGAAGTCTTTCCCGACGAACGACTGCGCCCGCAACCAGTGAAGGGACGTGGCACGACAGCCAAGCCTGATGTGCGTTTCGACGCATATCAGCGGGTAAAAACGGCTGATGGTTGGAGCGCAGATGAAGGCAATGAGGATGAAGATGCCGCGCCCATTCGTACCATTCTGATTAAGGATGCGACGAAGACCGTCATCACCCGTAACGATTCGCCCGACATCATGTTCACTCAGTCGATCAATGCTTATCGAGGCTGCGAACACGGTTGTATCTATTGCTTCGCACGGCCTTCACATGCCTACTTAGGCTATTCCGCGGGGTTGGATTTTGAAACGAATATCGTCGTTAAAGAAAACGCACCGCAGCTCCTTCGTAAAGAACTGGCAAAGCGTGGCTATGTGTGTGAGCCCATCGCGCTTGGCACCAATACCGATTGCTACCAACCCACCGAACGCAAACTGCGCATCACGCGTGGCATTGTGGAGGTGTTAGCGGAATGTAATCACCCCGTTGCCTTCGTCACCAAATCTTCGTTGATTGAACGCGATATCGACTTGCTGGCAGAAA
>Ga0209181_10011394_pt1 | contig 11396 bp, 6 predicted proteins | sample MAT05_FD_187208 | JGI IMG/M metagenome (GOLD analysis project Ga0209181, IMG submission 187208) | Freshwater microbial communities from Lake Fryxell liftoff mats and glacier meltwater in Antarctica - MAT-05 (SPAdes) (version 2) | ecosystem: Environmental > Aquatic > Freshwater > Ice > Liftoff... | reverse complement strand
CGACCCCCGCACGCCATCGCGCGCGCAGCCTGCCCCGCCTGCTGCAACAAGCCACGCCCGTAGCCGCCGCCGTGGCGGCCTTGTGGTGCACCGCGGGCGTGGCCCAGGCCCAGCAGGCAGGCGCGGCGCCTGGTGGCGACGTCGTCGTCATCACCGGCATCCGGCGCGGCATCGAGAGCGCGATCAGCGTCAAGAGGACCGCCGACGGCATCGTCGAGGCGATCTCCTCCGAAGACATCGGCAAGCTGCCGGACACCACCATCGCCGAGTCACTGGCGCGGCTGCCCGGCGTGACCACCCAGCGCACCAAATCGGGCGCGGCGTCGACCATCAGCATCCGCGGCCTGGGGCCTGACTTCAACGGCTACCTGCTCAATGGCCGCGAACAAACCAGCGTGGGCGACAGCCGCGCGGTGGACCTGAGCGTGTACCCCGCCGAATTGATTTCCGGTGCCACGGTTTACAAGACAGGCGACGCCTCGCTGATGACGGCCGGCCTGGCCGGCACCATCGACAACAAGCTGGTCGATCCGCTGTCCTTCTCCAAGCGCGTGGTCGCTGGCAATGCCCAGACGATCACCACCGGCAAGGGCCTGCCGGTTGAAGGTTCGGGCAAGCGCTACAGCCTGACCTACATCGACCAGTTTGCCGACCGCACCATTGGCGTGGCGCTGGGCTTCGTCAAGGCCGACGGCACCACCAACGAACTGGGCAGTGGCGGCTGGGGCGACGCCACCGTGCAAGCCACCACCACCACCGGCCAGGTGCTGCAAGGCGTGAGGGTGCTGACCTTCGGCGGCGGGCTGGACAACTACAAGAATCGACGCGTCACCGACGAGCGCACCGGCTTCGTCGGCATCCTGGCCTACAGGCCCAACAAGGACATCCGTTCACAGCTGGACCTGTACTACGGCAAGATTCTGTCCGACGCCAAAGAGACGCGCCTGCAGGGCGGCCTGGGCGGCCCCATCACCAACGCCACCGTGGTGGGCGGCGTGGCCAGCAGGGGCACGTTCCAGTTGGGCGCCGGGCCCAACGGTCTGATCAACCGCATCGAATCAATCTTCGACGACGACAAGATCCAGTCGGCGGGCTGGCGCACGGAATGGAGCTTTGCGCCAAGCTGGAAAGGCACGCTCGACCTCAGCGCCAACTCGGCCAAACGCGTTCAGCGCAACATCGAGGCTTACACCGGCGTGACCACCGGCGCCGACACGCTGACCTTCGATGTGACGGGCGGTCCCGTGCCGCAGCTGACACTGGGTCGGCCGCTGGAGTACACCAACCCGGCCACCATCAAGATCCGTGACCAAACGGGTTGGAGCGGCGTGAACTACCCGGACGGCACCACCGTGCCACAGGCCGGTTATTCCAAGGGCCCGACCATCACCGACAAGGTCAATGCGATGCGCCTGGACTTCCGCAAGGACCTGCCGGAGAACGGCTACCTCACCGACGTGCTGTTCGGTGGCAACTACACCCAGCGCACGAAGGACCGCGTCACCGACGAAGGCTTGATCATCTCGGCAGCCGGCGTAGGCCGATCCCCGATCGACTTCCCGTCTTCCTCGTACGTCGAGTCCAACGTCGGTGGCACGGGCTTGAACATGCTCACGTTCGACCCCAAAGCCGACTTGTGGCCTGGCGCCATCATCCTGCGCAAGTTCAACGACGACATCCTGTCCAAGACCTGGGGCGTGGAAGAGAAGGTCACGACCCTGTTCGCCAAGGCCAACGTCGACACCCAGCTCGCCGGCATTTCGGTGCGCGGCAACATCGGCTTGCAGCTCGTCAACACCGACCAGTCGTCCAAGGGCTTCCAGGCACGCGTCGGTTCGGATGTGACCTTGACCAACCCAGCGGGCGACCTGCGCACGGCCGGTACCAAGTACACCGACGTGCTGCCGAGCATCAACCTGGCTGGCGACCTGGGCAGCGGCAACGTGCTGCGCTTCGGTGCGGGCCAGCAGATCGCCCGCAACAACCTGACCGACATGCGCAACTCGTTTGCGGCGTCGGTCAACACCATCGTCAACAACGGGCCGGTCGGCATCTTCATCGGCTCGGCGGGCAACCCCAACCTCAAGCCCATGAAGGCCCTGGCCTTTGACGTGGCCTACGAAAAGTATTTCGGCAACAAGGGCTACATCGGCGCAGCGTTTTTCTACAAGAAGCTCGACACCTACGTCACGTCCACCACCACCATCAACTACGACTTCACCGACTACGCACGGCAGTTGGGCCTGGCCATTCCGGCAGGCGGACCCCTGGGCATCTTTACCCAGCCCACCAACGGCAGCGGCGGCAGCGTGAAGGGCATCGAGTTGAGTGCTTCGGTGCCGTTCAATCTGATCACGAACTACCTGAACGGCTTCGGTCTGACGGCCAGCTACTCCAACACGGACAGCTCCATCGGCTTGCCCAACCTGATCGGCCTGAACCCCAACCAGCGTGTGCCGGTCACGGGCAGCATGCCGTTGCCCGGTCTGTCCAAGACCAACACCAAGCTGATGCTGTACTACGAGAACCACGGTTTCAGCGCCTTCTTTGCGCAAAACGAGCGTTCGAAGTACGTGGGCAGCGTGGCCAACGACGCCATCGGCGGCTACCCGACGCTGAACTACATCGACGCGCAGAAGTGGACGTCGGCACAGATCGGCTACGAGTTCCAGGAAGGCATGTTGAAGGGCCTGGGCATCCGCGCCGAAGGCAACAACCTGAACAAGCCCACCTACACGCAACTGCGTCTGGACGGCTCGATCCAGTCGCAGAACAAGACAGGTTCCTCGGTGGCGCTGAAGATCAGCTACAAGCTGCCTTAGGCGCAGACCGCAGCCGGCGGCTCCTGGCCCCGGCTGCAGGCCCACAGACCCCTCGCCAAACCACCGGGCGATGGGTCTTTTTCATGTCGGGTAGCCTGCAGTGCTGGCAGAACTGAGGCAAGGACGAAGGACAGACCATGCAAGAGATTCACAAGGTCGTGATCGTGGGTGGTGGGACGTCGGGGTGGATGACCGCTGCGGCCCTGGCCAAGGTGCTCAAGGGCCATTACGACATCACCCTGGTCGAGTCCGACGAGATCGGCACCATCGGCGTGGGCGAGGCCACGATCCCGATGATTTCGATCTTCAACAAGATGCTGGATTTCGACGAAGACCAGTTCGTGCGCGAGACCCAGGCCTCGTTCAAGCTGGGCATCGAGTTCGTCAACTGGGGCCGGCTGGGCGACCGCTACATCCACGGCTTCGGCACCATCGGCCAAGACAACTGGACGGTGGACTTTCACCAGTACTGGTTGAAGCAGTTCATGGCCGGCAAAGCCAGGCCGCTGGACCGCTACTCGATCAACACCGCCGCCTGTCTGAGCAACAAGTTCATGCGGCCGCGTGCGGACATGCCGAACTCGCCGCTGTCGCAGATTGCCTATGCCTTTCACTTCGATGCGTCGCTGTACGCGCGCTTCCTGCGCAACTACAGCGAAACCCGCGGTGTCAAGCGCATCGAAGGCAAGATCGCCCAGGTCATGCAGCGCGAGGGTGATGGCGCCGTCACCGGCCTGAAGCTGGAGAGCGGCGCCGTACTCGAAGGCGACTTCTTTGTCGACTGCTCAGGCTTTCGTGCGCTGCTGATCGAGGGCGCCTTGAAGACCGGCTTCGAGGACTGGTCGCACTGGCTGCCGTGCAACCGCGCCATGGCCGTGCCCTGCGCATCGGCCAAGGAATTGACGCCGTACACCCGCGCAACCGCGCGCACGGCCGGCTGGCAGTGGCGCATCCCCCTGCAGCACCGCATCGGCAACGGCCATGTGTTCTGCAACAAGTACATCAGCGAAGACGAAGCTGCTGCCGTGCTGCTGTCCAACCTGGACGGCGAGCCGCTGGCCGATCCGCGGCCGATCCGCTTCACCACCGGCAAACGCCGGCTGGCGTGGAACAAGAACGTGGTGTCGGTGGGCCTGGCCAGCGGCTTTGTCGAACCACTGGAATCGACCAGCATTCACCTGGTGCAGATGGGCATTGCCCACCTGCTGACCTTCTTCCCGGCGGCGGGGCTGGAGCAGCGCGACATCGACCAGTACAACCGCGTGATGAACCAGGAATACGAGTGGGTGCGTGACTTCATCATCCTGCACTACAAGGCCACCGAGCGCACCGACACACCCTTCTGGAACTACTGCCGCACGATGGAAGTGCCCGAGACGCTGACCCACCGCATGGAGCTGTTCCGCAGCCACGGCCGGGTGTTCCGCGAGGGCAACGAGCTGTTCACCAAGGTCAGTTGGCTGCAGGTGCTGCACGGCCAACGCATCACGCCGCGCGCTCACCACCCGTTGACGGATTTGCTGAGCGAAGAAGAAATCCAGACCTATCTGGACGAGGTCGAAGGGGTCATCGCCGCGTGCACCGACGTGATGCCCACGCACGCCCAGTTCATCGCCGAAAACTGCGCGGCAGGCCGCTGAAACATGGCAAGGCGCGGCCTGCCTTCAAGACGCGTTGCGCTTGCAGGTGAAAAAACTGTTGAGCGTGAGCCGACCCCGGGCCGGGTCGGCGCTGAGTTGTGTGGGGTCGTCGACATCGCCCGAATGGAACAAACCGCCGTCGTAGAAGATGGCTCGGTTCCACGCCGCCGGCACTTGGGCCACCCGCTCGAAGCAGGCGTTGCTGCCGGCCATGTAGCCGGGTTGCACACCGTGCCGCGCGGTGAAGGCCTGGGGCGAAAGCGTCTGGCTGTCGGCCAGCATCGGCGTCAACTCGGCCACCGGCCGGCGCGGCGCGTAAAAGCTGGTACCTCCCAGCGCCGGGTTGTTGAACAAGTACAGCACCGACGCGGCGAACAGCACGGCGCGCGGGTCGTCGGCCACCCGGTCGCGGTGGCATTGCCATTGGCGCGGCTCCAGTTCCTGGGGCGGGGTGGTCACCATCGACAGGCGCACCGTCAAGTCCAGCGTGCGCCTTGCGCCCAGCAGGGCGCGAACGTGCTGCGCGAAGAAGTCACCCATGCGCTGCGCCACCCCGGCTGGCGCGCCGACTACCAGGCCGGGGTACGGGTAGCCCTGGGGCGGCTGGAAAGCGGGCTGTTGGGCCACGGCCCAGGCCACCAGGGCATGGGGGTCGACCAAGGCGTTGTCGACCACCACGCAGTGCTCACCCGCGGTCAACGGCACGACGCTGAGTTGGGGCCGAGAGTTGAAGAGGGCGGCGGCTTCTTGCATGCGGTCGCAGTGGCGGTGGCGGTGGCGGTGGCGGTGGCTGACGGTGAACAGGCCAAGGCATGGCCGGCAGCGCAACGGTAAACGATGAACACGGTGGCACACCCAGCCCGACCCGCCATGCATGAACACGTGGACCCATGAGACCCCGTTGCACCCTTGCAATACTGTGGAAGGCCCTGGCCGCCTGGCTTTGCTGGACTGCCGTGTTCAACGCTTCGGCGCAAACGCCGGGACCGCCGTCCGAAGCCTTCTTCCACGAGCCCTTGTTCAGCGAAGCGCGGCTTTCGCCGGACGGCAACAAGGTGGCGTTTTTGGTGGGGGCCAAGAACGCCCGCATCCGGCTGGCAGTGTTGGACCTGCAAACCATGAAGCCCACCGTGGTGGGCGCGTTCGACAACGCCGACGTAGAAAACATCGCCTGGGTGAACGACCAACGGCTGGTGTTCCAACGCAGTGTTGAACTGGTCGGGCCGGGTTATGTGGAGGAAGGTCGTGGCCTGTTCGCGGTGAACATCGACGGCGGCAACTCCCGACAGCTCGTCGAGTCCGTTCGGGTCTGGGTGCAATCGGCCACGGCCGAGCAGCTTTTGCCCTGGAACACCTTCATCGTGGACGTGCCGGGCCGTGCCACGGGCAACCACATCTACGTGGCCCGCGCACAAGAAAACAGCAGCGAGAAGGTCGACTACTTCGTGCTGCAGCGCTTGAACACGGTCAACGGCCGTGCCGAAGAGCTTGACGTGCCACTGCACTCGGTGCGCTGGGCGGTGGACCCCGCTGGTGAGGTGCGCGCCGCGCTCACGCAAGAGAAAGGCCGCCATGCGATGCACCTGCGCGTGGGCAATGCCTGGAAGCAGATCGCCGGGTTCGACAGCCTGGGTGGCGACGGCCCCACGCCCCGCTGGGTGGGCCCGGACGGCACGCTGTACGTGAGCGCACCGCTGGGCGACAAGGCCGCGCTCTACACGATGGACACCAGCACCGGCAAGCTGTCCGACAAACCCGTCGCGGCTTCCAGAGATTTCGACATCTACCCGAACCTCGTCGCCAACGACAAACAAGTGCTGGGCCTGCGCTACACCGTCGACGCTGAAGTCACCCAGTGGCTCACGCCAGACATGAGGGCCCTGCAAGCCTTGATCGACAAGCGCTTGCCCGCCACGGCCAACCGCGTCAGCGTGCCCAGGCATGGCGACTCGCCCTGGGTGCTGGTGCAGGCCTGGGCCGACGTTCAGCCCACGGTCAGCTACGTCTACAACCGCGGCACCGGCAAGCTCACGCTGCTGGGCAACAGCCGCCCTGGCATCAGCGCCAAAGACATGGGCCAGACCGACCTGGTGCGCCTGCCCGCGCGTGACGGCCGCAGCATCCCCGCCTGGCTGACCCTGCCCGCCGGTGGCGGCAAGAAACTGCCCATGGTGGTGCTGCTGCACGGCGGCCCGTGGGCGCGCGGCATGCACTGGGAATGGAACGCCGAGGTGCAGTTCCTGGCCAGTCGCGGCTATGCCGTGCTGCAACCTGAATTCCGCGGCAGCAGTGGCTACGGCTTCGAGCACATGCAGGCGGGCTTCAAACAGTGGGGCGCGGCCATGCAGACCGACGTCGCGGACGCCACCCGTTGGGCCATCGCCCAAGGCCACGCCGACCCGGCGCGCATCTGCGTGGCCGGCGCGTCCTACGGCGGCTACGCCACCCTGATGGGCCTGGCGCAGAACCCCGAACTGTTCCGTTGCGGCATCAGTTGGGTGGGCGTGACCGACATCCAGTTGCTCTTCAGTCGCAGTTGGAGCGACATCAACGCCGAGTCCAGACGCTATGGCTTGGCGCGCATGGTGGGCGACCCCGACAAGGACGCCGCCATGCTCAGCGCCGCCTCGCCCCTGGCCAACGCCGCTCGCATCAAGCAGCCGCTGCTGCTGGCCTATGGCGCCTGGGACACGCGCGTCCCGCTGGTTCATGGCGAACGCTTTCGCGACGCCGTTCTGCCGCACAACAAGCAGGTCGAATGGGTGGTCTACCCGAGGGAGGGCCACGGCTGGGCCAAGCTGGAAACGCGGTTGGACTTCTGGGGCCGGGTTGAACGCTTCTTGCAGAGCCACATTGGCCCAGCGCGGTAGTCGTGAATGGTGCACACGGCGCGACGCCTGTTCAGGCACCGGCAGGTGCCCCTTTGGTCGTGGCGTCCAACGCCATGCTTTCCTATACTTTGAACTGCGGGTGTGTGACTTGCTGCTGCCCTGTTGATCCCCGTACCGGCTCACCCCTTACCGGCTCACCCCCCGATGAAATTGCCCCATCTTGACGAACCGCTGGAGCCCGCGAAGCGGTGCATCGCCATCCTCACCGAGTCGGACTGCACCGTACGCGATGACCTGCCACGGCCACGTCGTGGCGCCGCAGGCAGCGGCGTCGCCTCGTCGTGCGCAGCGCGTGCGGCCGGTCTTCGGGTGCTGTGATGCGGACGCTTGCCCACAGCCTGTGCTTGAGCGCGCTTTTGGCGTTGGCGCCTGGACACGACGCGGCCTTTGCGCAGGCCACAGGGTCTGACCGCACGTCCAATATCAACGAAACCCTGCGCGACCTGGACAAGCAGAACAGCGACTCCAGGGCGCGCATGGGCGTGGCCTTGACCGAGGCCGAGAAGGTGGTCCAGCAAGTCACCGCAGCGATGGCCAAACGCGACTGTCCAGCCGCTGTGGCGGCGCTCAACGTCGGTCTCGGCAAAGGCTATCCGGAAGTGGTCACCCTGGCCGGGGCGTTGTACGAAGAGGGCGTGTGCGTGAAACAGAACTGGGACCGCGCCGTGGGCCTGTACCAGCGCGCGGCCAATGCCGGCCACCCGGGAGTGGCCGCCAGGCTGGCTGCCGGTTACGCGTCAGCACAAGGCGGCCGCGACAAGGCCGCTTCAGTGTGGTGGGCCGTGCGCGCCCGGACGGCCTTGCCGGCCGTCTGCAAGCCCGCGGCGTCCACCGATGACCCCGACCGTTTCATCGCCGCGCTGAAAGCCTGGCCGGCAGGCCAGTTGGACGCTTGCGCCTACGCCGCTGCGATCATGGCCAACATCCAGGCCGAGGCCGAAGGGGAAGGCGCGTCCTTGGCCACCAGTTTTGGTCTGGTGGGCAAGATTCGTGTGATCTTTGTTCCTCACACGGGCAGTGTCGAGATCGTTGACGAGTTGACCGAGGGCGCAACGACCGGCAGCCTGTCGGCAGACGCGGTGGCTGTCCAGGCCGAACGCCGAAACGCACGCAAGAATTTCATGGCCGGCCTGCGCCTGCGTGCCGACATGGGCTTCAAGCGGTTCGAAAGGCCCAGTGCCGTGCCCACAGACTGGCGCGTGGAAGCGGCGTATGACGTCCGCGCCGCCGCCGGCGCCGGCGCTGCACGCTGAGCCACCCGCAATTTCGAGGTCGGCATAAACGTCGACGTGCGCCCGCGCCGCGGCACCAATGCGCAGGTGGATCGGGTGCCCTGGGCCCTCAGCTCCCGCGCGAGAGCACCCCTTGCAACCGCGCCAGCATGGGCGTCACCCGCGGGATGGTCAGCATGGTGCTGCCCACGGCCATCAGCAGCAGCGCGGTGAAGGTCTGGTTGGTGATGATCTGCTTGTCCAGCAACACGTTGGCAAAGATGATCATGATCAGCGCCTTGGTCTGCAGCAGCCAGCCGATGAGGCTGGCCTCACCGGGTTCCCACTTCAGGATGCGCCCGGCCAGGTGGATTCCGGCCAGCTTGCCCGTCACCGACACCAGCAGCAGCCAGGCCGCAGCCACGAACACCGTCCAGCCGCCGACGTCCCACTGCGTGCGCAAGCCCGTGGACAGAAAGAACACCGGCATCAGCACCAGCAGCACGTGGTGGCGCAGGGTGTCCATCTTTTCCTGGTTGAACCAGTGCGCGTCGATCACCGCGCCGGCCAGGAAGGCGCCGACCATGTAGTGCAGGCCGCACCAGTCCGCGCCCAGGGCGCAGGCCAGCAGCCAGCACAGAGCCACGTACCAGCGGTCTTTTTCCTCGATGCGCTGCATCAGCCGGCGCAGCAGCAGGGCGCACACAGCGAACAGCAGCAAGAACAGCGCCTGCTTGCCCACGCGGCCCCAGTCCAGCAGGATGAGGGCCAACACGCCCCAGATGGCGATGTCGTCCAGGCTGGCGTAGCGCAGGATGCGCTGGCCGATGGGCCGGCGCAGGATCTGCAGCTTCTCCATGAAGAGGATCAGGATCGGCAGCGCCGTCACCGCACAGCTCATGCCGACACCGGCGACGAACTGCCAGGTTAGCGCCTTGGGCCCCACCCAGCCGCCCGAGGTGGCCAGCATCACGAGTGCCGCGCCGCTGCCCAGCAGCAACGGGACGCCCAGCGCCAGACCCGCCGTGATGCCACTCTCGCGGCGGTGCTCCCAGGCCTTGGACAGGTCGAGCTCGATGCCGGCGATGAAGACGAACAGCATCACCGCCCACCAGGCCACACTGTTCAGGCTCTTGATGACGTCGGGCGTGAAGACGAAGCCGTAGTAATCCGGCACCGCTGCACCCAGCACGCCGGGGCCGAGCAGGATGCCGGTGATGATCTGCACCACCACCAGCGGGGCCCAGTACTCCGTGCGCCCGAAACGCCAGATCAGGTAAGGCACCGTGAAGACGATCAGCATCGCCAACAGAAAGAGTTCAGTGGTGGTCATGGGATGAGGTGACAGGACGGGCAGCCCGTGCGCGGCGCCCGGACTGTAGTCGACCCCATAGCGGCCCTGAGCGTGGTCAGCGCCGGCGCTTTGTGGTGGGTTGGGTGGAAGGCCAAGAGCCCATGGGCGCGCAGCACCTCGTCCATGCGCCCCGCGCCAAAGTGCCGCGCAGCGCAATGCCACGCACCCAGCACCGTGTCCACGACGCCCACGGCAATGCCCAGCAGCAGCTCCAGCAGCAGCGGCCAGGTCAGCGAGAAGAGGCGGGGGCGATCAGCCAAGAGGCGGTGTCGCGCCACTCAGCGCCTCATCCACACCCCCGCTCCGAGCGCGGGCAGATTCAGCGTGACGAGGCCTCGCCGGGGCTGCAGGTCCGCGCCGCCGCCATAGGCCCTGCGCAGCGTGGTGTTGCCGATATCGGCGGGCAGGGTCAGCGCCACGCTGCGCGGCTGCGGGGCGTTGCTCATGGCCACCAGCGCCACCTGGCCTTGATGCCGGCGCAGCCACACGATGACCTGGTCGTCGATGTACAGCGGCGCCTCGAGGCTGCCGCGGCGAAGCACGGCGTGGTCGCGGCGCAGTTGGGTCAGCCGCTTGAAATCGGCCAGCAGCGCGGTGTCGGGCCGGCCGCCGAGGTCGGCCCAGGGGTAGGTGGCGCGGTTGTAGGGGTCGTCGCCACCGGTCACGCCGACCTCGTCGCCGTAGTAGATGGCCGGCGCGCCGGGGTAGGTCATCTGGAAGAAAAGCGCCAGCCGCAGGCGCTGTTTGGCCAGCTGGATGGTGGCGGCGTCCTTGACATCGTCGTGCCAGCCCAGCGTGTGCAGTGCACGCGGTTGATCGTGGCTGGACAACAGGTTCATCAGCGCGAACAAGGCCTGCGGCGGGTAGGCCTCGCGCAGGTGTTCCAGGTGGCCGTACAGCGTGGTCGCGTTGCCGCCGGCAGCGTATTCGAGCACGGCGCTGCGGAAGACATAGTTCATGGTGCTGTCGAACATGTCGCCCAGGAAGTACTTGCTGGCGTCGAACCAGACTTCGGCCACGGTCAGCGCGTCGGGCCGGTGGGCTTTGATGGACGTGCGCCATTCGCGCCAGAAGTCGTCGGGCACCCAGGGCGCCACGTCCATGCGCCAGCCGGCGGCGCCGCGGTCCAGCCACAGCTTCATCACCGAGTCCTTGTCGCGGTAGAAGAAGTCGCGCAGCGAGGCGTTGTTCTTGTCCAGTTCGGGCAGGTCGGTCACGCCGACCCAGCCCTTGAACTGCTTGTCGGGGTCAGCCTGGGTGGTGTCGAAGCTGTACCACCCGGCCCAGGGCGACAGCGGGTCGACGCGGCCGCTCTGGAACGCGCCCTGGCTGCCGAAGTTGCCGTAACGGTTGAAGTACAGCGAATCCGCGCCGGTGTGGTTCAGGCTGGTGTCGACGATGACGCGGATGCCGCGTCGCGCCGCCTCGCGCGTCAGCCGCGTGAAGTCGGCGTTGCTGCCGAAGCCGGGGTCGATCTG
>Ga0209181_10011393_pt1 | contig 11396 bp, 4 predicted proteins | sample MAT05_FD_187208 | JGI IMG/M metagenome (GOLD analysis project Ga0209181, IMG submission 187208) | Freshwater microbial communities from Lake Fryxell liftoff mats and glacier meltwater in Antarctica - MAT-05 (SPAdes) (version 2) | ecosystem: Environmental > Aquatic > Freshwater > Ice > Liftoff... | reverse complement strand
GCGAACTCGAACTCGTGCAGCGAAAGATCGCCCTGCTGGCGGTGCAGGCCCCGATCGCGGGCGTGGTCGTCTCCGGCGATCTGCGGCGCTCAGAAGGGCTGCCGGTTCAGCAGGGGCAGTTGCTTTTCGAGGTCGCACCGCTCGACCGGATGATCGTGGAAATCGACGTGCCCGATCGCGAAATCAGCCGCGTTCGCGCCGGTCTGCCGCTGCGTTTCCGCCTCGAAGCCTTCGGCGGCGAACGCTGGCGCACCCGACTCGACAAGCTGCACCCGCAAAGCGAGCAGCGCGACGGCCACAATGTCTTCGTCTGTGAAGCGGAGATCGACAACGCCAGCCGCGCGCTCGATCTGCGACCCGGCATGCGGGGGCGCGCGGTGATCGACAGCGACCGTCGCCCGCTGGCTTGGATCCTCGGCCACAGGCTCTGGGAGTTCGTCGTGGAGACGCTGTTTTGGTGATGGGCGCGCCCGACGAGAATCGCTCGGTGCGTGAGATCGAGATGCTGCGGCCACGGCTGCGCGAGGACTTGCGCTTCTCCGTCCAGGAAGTCGGCGGGAACCGCGTCTGCGTGATCGAGGACGCGTTCGCGTCGCGCTTTCATCGCGTGGGGCTCGCGGAATACCGCTTCCTCCGCGCGCTCGACGGCACGCGCACGGTCGCCTCCATCCTCGCGCTGCTCGCACGCGACGGCAGCAGCGAGACCTTCAACGAGCACGAGGCGCTGCAAATGATCCGCTGGCTGAAAGATCAGCATCTCCTCGCGGTGGAAAGCACGCGCGCCGCCCGAGAAAGCGGGCACGGCGAGCAGGCCCTACGCACGGCGGTGACCTGGCTGAATCCGCTGATCGTCAAGATCCCGCTCGCGCGGCCCGACGCCTTTTTCACCCGGATCGAGCCGGCCCTGCGCTGGGCGCTCGGAGGGTTTGGATTTGCCGTCTGGCTCGCCGTCGTCTTCACCGGCGCAGCGCAGGTGAGCATGGAGTGGCCACGCTTCCAGCGTGGCTTCGAGGGCATCCTCACGCGCGACAACTGGCTCTGGCTGTTTCTGGTCTGGGCGGCGTTGAAAGTCGTGCATGAATTTTCGCACGGCCTTTTCTGCAAGCACTACGGCGCGGCGGTGCGCGAACTCGGCGCGATCCTCGTGCTCTTCGTGCCGATGGGCTACGTCGATGCCACGGCCAGCCTCGGCCTCGCGTCGAAATGGCGGCGCATCATGGTTTCCTGCGCCGGTCTCTACATGGAGTTTTTCATCGCCGCGCTCGCCGCCATTGTTTGGGCGCACACCGGCCCCGGCCCGCTCAATACCGTCGCGCACAATGCGGTCATCGCGGGCACGGTCATCACCCTTTTTTTCAACGCCAATCCGCTCATGCGTTTCGACGGCTACTTCATCCTCAGCGATCTCCTGGAGCTGCCCAATCTGGCGACCCGCGGGCGCTCGTGGATGCAGCGCGCACTCGCCTGGCTGCTCGTCGGCGGGCGGGCGCTTCGGCCCGCGCCGCCCCGCACGCGCGAGGACTGGTTCGTGGCGTTCTACGGCGTGGCGGCAGCGGTGTGGCAGGTCGTGGTGCTGGCCGGTCTGCTGGCGGGTGCGAGCGTGGCACTGCGCGGCGGCGGGCTGCTGCTCGCGGCCATCGCCGCGGTCGCGTGGATCGGCGTGCCGGCATGGCGGTTCATCACCTCGCTCGCTTCCGCCGGCGGGCAGGGACGCTGGCTGCGCGCGGGTTTGCGGGCAGCGCTGCTTTGCGGAGCGGCGGCGCTGGCGCTCTTCGCGCCGTTCCACCGTTCGGTTTCCAGCCCCGGTGTCATCGAGCTCGCGGACACCCGGACGCTGCGCGCCGAGTGCCCCGGCTTTGTCGAAACAATCCACGTCCGGGACGGTGAATCCGTCCACCAAGGCCAGCTCCTGCTCGCCCTCGGCAACGACGAAGCCGCCACGCTCCTCGCCAAAAGCCGCGTGGATCTCGCGCAGCAGGAACTCCGCGCGCGCATGGCCTACCAGCGTGGCGAGGTTTCGGGTTTCCAGGCAGACCAAGCCAAAGCCGAAGCGCTGCGCACGATCGTCGCGAATCACGAAAGCTATCTCGCCACGCTGCAAATCCGCGCGCCGATGGATGGGCGCGTGACCGGGCGACGGCTCGCGCAGATGCAGGGCGTCTTTGTCGAAAGCGGCGGCGAGCTGTGCAGCATCGGGCGCGGGGATGGGAGCGACGTCAAGATCGCGGTCGCCCAGGACAACGAGCCGCACCTGCGGGCCGCGCTGAATCAGCCGCTGCGCGTGAAGATCGAGGGCCGCGGCGCGGTGCTCGAGGCCACGCTGGTCCGGGTGGAAGCTCGGGCGACGCGCGAGCTCCTCCATCCCGCACTCACCGCGCTCGCCGGCGGACCGCTCGCGCTGCGCCGCAGCGAAGACGGCGCCGGGAGCGAAGCCACCGGCGGCCGCGGCCATGAATACGAACTCGCCGAACCGCACTTCAGCGCCACCGCGCGGCTCGCGATGGGCCAGGTGCTGGGGATCGGAGAAATGGCGCGCGTGAGATTCCGCAGCCCTCGTCCGGCGACGCTGTGGGGCGAGATGCAAGGAGCGTTTGCCCGCTGGCTCCAGCGCTCCACCGCGCGCGACGCAGCGCGGTGACGACGCGGAGCGTCCCATCCAAAAAACCTGCCGTCATTCTGAACGCAGGCTTGGGAGGCTTTGCGAGCCAAGCCGTAGTGAAGAATCGCTGACTGAAATGCGGGCGGAGGCGGTGGCGTTGCGCGCGCACATCCCACCAGACCGCCTCCGCCCGCTTTACAGTCGGCGATCCTTCACTCCGTCCGGGTCGCAGACTCCCGGACTTCGTTCAGGATGACGGCAGGTTTTTTGGATGGGGCGCTGCGCGCGGCTACTCCGCGAGCGTGCAGCGGGCGCCGCTGCGGTGGGTGTGGCCGGCGTTTTCAATCGTGAATTTCACGCGGACGGTGCCGCTCGCGGCGTCAGTCACCGGGCTGATGAACTCGATTGTTGCGGAGACTTTCTCGCGATCGTCGAGGAGGAGGGTGGCCTGGCCGCCCGCCTTGAGCTGGCAGGCTTTTGCGGGAGGGAGAAAGAGGTTGGCGGTGAGATTGTCGATCTGCACGACGGTGAGGACGTGCGAGTCCGCGGCGGAGACGGCTTCGCTCGGATCGCGCTTGATCAGGGTGACCACGCCATCGACCGCGCTGCGCATCAGCCGGGTCTCGATCATGGCCTCGAATTTCCGGACGTGCGCTTCCTTGATCGAGAGGTCGGTGCGCGCCTTTTCGACTTCGTCCGGGGAGGCGCGGCTGGCGGTGGCGAGTTCGTCGAGGCGCTGTTTGCGCGTGGCCTGGAGCCGGGCTTCGGCTTTGGCGATTTCCAGTTCGGCTTGAAGCGTGGCGGTGTCGAGTTTCGCGAGGATCTGTCCCTTTTTCACGACGGCACCTTCCGCGACCAGCATCTCGGCGATGACGCCAGCCTCGGCGGCGGACACGGTGATGATGCGGTAGGGCTCGGTGTAGCCGAGAATGTCGGCCGCGCGGACGGGCGCGAGAAGCAGGAGCAGGGCGGCGAGCCGCGCGGGAAATCCGAAATCCGAAACCCGAAATCCGAAACAAATTCGAAAGGTTGGAAAGTCGGCAAAATGGAGACGGGGAGTGCGCGTGATCAAAGTAGTTTCCTGATTTCTGTTCATGGGAATTTGTTTCGGCTTTCGTGCTTCGGATTTTCGGATTTTCCTCACAGCGCTTGTTTTAGCTCGTCGAGCCACCCGTCGTATTTCGCGTGTTGGCGGCGCTGGTCGCGGTCGGTGGCTTCGACTTTCCGCTGGGTGCGGAGGAAATGTGCGGCGAGTTTCGAGGGCAGTTCGCCGTCCGGATTCGCCGGGATGGTGGCGAGCCGCGCGGCGAGCGTGGGCGCGTGGCGGACGAGGAGATCGTCTTCCAGCGAGAGGAAGAACTGGGCGCTGCCGGGCTGACCCTGGCGCGCGGTGCGACCAATGAGCTGGCGGTCGATGCGGCTGGATTCGTGGCGCTCCAGACCGATGACGTGGAGGCCGCCGGCGCGCTGCGACTCGTCGGGGACGGGGATGTGCGCGCCGCGGCCCGCCATGTTCGTGGCGATGGTGATGACGCCCGGCGCGCCGGCCTGCTCGATGATGCGGGCTTCTTCGGTGTCCTGTTTGGCGTTCAGCATGCGGAATGGCAAACCGAGTGGCGTCAACTGCCCGGCGAGCGCCTCACTGCCTTCGATGGTGCGGGTGCCGATGAGGACAGGCTGGTTTTGGGCGTGGCGCAAAGCGACTTCGCGGGCGACGGCATCGAGCTTCGCCGCGCGCGTGGCGAAGACGCGGTCGGGCCGCAGGACGCGGCGCGACGGGCGGTTGAGCGGGATGACGACGGTGCGGATGCCGTAGCTCGCGCGCAGCTCGGAGGCGGCTTCGCGGGCGGTGCCGGTCATGCCGCAGATCGTCCGGTAGAGCTGGAAATACGCGGGCCGCGAGATCGTGGCTTCGGAGGAATTTTCCCCGGTGATCGGGACGCCGGCGGCGGCTTCGACAGCTTGGTGCAGGCCGTTGCGCCAGGTGCGGTCAGGGCAGAGGCGGCCGGTGAATTCATCGACGATGACGACCTCGCCGTCGCGCACGACGTAATGGACATCGCGGCGGAATTGATGCCGGGCCTGGAGTGCGGATTCGAGGTAGTGCGACCAAAGGCGGCGAAGGTGGGGCAGGACGTCTTCGGTGAGCTGGTCGAGCGCACGGCGTTCGCCGGCGGGCGTGAGCGTGAGGTGGTGGGTGTGCGGATCGCGCGTGAAGTGTTCGCCGAGCGCAAACGCTGTGGCGATGCGGTCGGCGAGGCGATGGACCTGCGGCGTGGTGCTCGGCGCCTTGGCGCCGGTGGCGATGATGAGCGGCGAGCGGGCTTCGTCGATGAGCACGCTGTCCGCTTCGTCGATGACGGCGAAGGCGTGGCCGCGCTGAACGATGTCCGGCGGTGCGACGGTGCGGCCGAGGAGGACTTCGTGGAAGCGTCCGCCGCAGCCGCTCTCGCGCGCGATGCGGATGGCGAGCTGGTCGCGGAGATAGTCGAAGCCAAACTCGGTGCCGATTCCGTAGGTGACATCGCACGCATAGGCCCGGCGCTTGGATCTTTTGTCCGCGCGCTCGATGAGCAGTCCGGTGGAGAGGCCGAGCAGGTCGAAAGCGGGGCGCGCGAACTCGAAATCGCGCTGCGCGAGATAGCTGTTCACGGTGGCGACGTGGGCGCCGTGGCCGTGGAGGGCGAAGCAGAACGCAGGCAGCAGGGCGACGAGAGTTTTGCCCTCGCCCGTGGCCATCTCGGCGAGTCCGCCCGCAGCGAGCGTGAGGCCGGCGAGGAGCTGGACATCGTAGGGCGTGAGGCCGTGCGTGCGATGGACCGCTTCGGCGATGAGGGCGATGGCGTCAGTGTGAAAGTCTGCTCCCGCCCGGGCGATGGCGCGGAGAGAGTCGGCGCGTTCGCGGAGGCGCGCATCGGAGAGATCGCGCAGCTCCGCGAGCCGGCGTTTCGCGGTATCGAGCGGAGATTCCGCACTGTCCCACGAAAAGAGGCGGCGGGCGGCGCTCCGGGGAGCACACGCGTCCCGCGTGTTGGTTTTGGCGTCCCGCCAAAACGAACTTCGAAAACCGGGGCGGCAGGGTGCGTGAGGCGTCACTGGTCGGTGCGCGGGAGAAAGTTCGTCGCAGCGGGACGCCGCGACCCACACGCGGGACGCGTGTGCTCCCCGGAATTCGTGATCCGCGCTTTTCTCATTTCCCGTCGCGCGTGGACTTGCCGTCGCGGGCACCCTTTTCGAGGTAGATGAGCGGGAGGTTTTTCTCGTCCTTGCTGCGGATGACGGTGACGTCGGAGTAGGCGAGGAGCCGGCCTTGCGAGCGCTGGAGATTGACGATGGCGATCTGGTAGTTCGCGGCGGCGCGGATGAACTCCTCCTCGGCCGAACTGCGGCGGTCCTGCGAGTCGAGGACCGTGTCGAGGTAGAGCGCGGTCTGCGAGGCTTCATCGGCGCCGGGAGCGGGCGAGGCAGTCTGGAGGGCGCGGCGGGCCTGGATGGATTCCACGTCGGCGGTGAACGCTTTGACGGCGGCGAATTTGGCCTGCGTTTCGCGGTAGGCGGTGGCGACTTCGCGAGCGCTGATTTTCACCTCGAGGAAAACGGTGTCGATGGTCGTCTTGAGCTGATCGACCTGCTGGCGGAGTTCGAGCCGGCGGCGTTCGAGGCGGGCGCGGGCGATGTTGTTTTCGAGCGGGAAGCTGAAGACGAAGCCGGCGGCATAACCGGGGCCGCCGGTGTTGTACTGCCTGCCGTAGGCGTCGCCGTAATCGCCGCCGGAGAGGCCGCCGAGCGAGCCTTGGAGGACGAGGTTCAACTCGGGCATGAGTTCGTTGCGCTGCATTTTCTCGCGGATGGTCGCGGCGCGGAGCTGGAGAAAGGCCTGGTTGATTTCGGGCCGGTTTTCGAGCGCGACCGACGCCGCCTGCTGCGGATCGACGGGCGCGGCGTGGAGCACGAGGCGGTCGCCGGGGATGAGTTCGGTATTGGGCGAAGAGAGCAGCGCGGGATCGCTGGTCAGCGCTTTGAGCCGGTCCTGGGCATTGCGGATGGCAGCCTCGCTGCGGATGAGGTCGGAGCGGCGGGAGGCGAGCGCGGACTCGGCGCGGAAGAGCTGGGTCTGGCGCGCATCGACTTTCTGCCGGGCCTTGAGTTCATCGGTCACGCGCGCGGTGTCATCGACGAGCCTCGCCTTTTGCAAATAGGTGACGCGCGCGGCATAGAGCGCCCAGTAAGTGCGGGTGATTTCGAGCAGGTGCGATTCGCTTTGGCGGACGAACTCGGCCATCGCGATCTCAGAATCGAGCTTGGCGATGCGCAGCGTGGCGCGGTTGTAGCCGACGCCCGAGCCTCGGAGGAGCGGTTGGACGATCGAGAGGGAGAGCCTGCCGGTCGATTGGGGATTTGGCTGGAAATAGATCGAGTTGTTCGAGAGCTGACCGAGCTTTTGCGAGACGGTGACCTCGGTGCCGGTGACGAATTTCTTTTTCGCGCCGGCTTCGAAAGACCACTCGTCCTGGACGAAACGGCTCGCGCCGCCGGTCGTGAGGGTGTTGCCGACCGGATCATTCAGGTGGTCAAATTTGCCTTGGAGAAAGGCGTTCGTGTCGAACGCGCCTTTCGCTTCCTGGATGCCAGTCTCGCGGATCACGGGCAGGTCGCCGAAGACGCGGATCTGCTTCGAGTTGCGGAGCGCGCGCAGGTAAAGGTCTTCGACGGTGATGGCTTTGCCGTGGGTGTCGCCGATGGAATTGTGCTGGCCGCGAATCCACCAAGGGGAGAAATCGGCGGGGATTTTGGCATCGGAAGTCTTCGCAAAAGTGCGAGCCTTGCTGCCGATTTTCGCAGCCTCGGCTTTATAATCATCCACGATGACCTGCTCCCAAGGAAGCGGTGAAAGCGGGATGGGAAGCTCGGCTGGCTGCTGGGCAAAAGCCCGCCCGGCAAGGGCGAGAACGGCGCAAGCCGAGAATCGAAGGATGGGATAAGGAAGTTTCATGGGAGTGGATTTCAGATGGAAACGGGCAAGTTTCCGCGGTGGCATAGGGCACGTCCCGTGCCACTCCGAAATTCTGCGGCGGCGGGAAAGAGGCCGCCGGCACTGCGTTTCCGGCATGGGTGGAAAAAGCCCGGGCGAGTTCGCGGGCCATTTGCCGGGCGGGATTCCTGCTTAAAGGCCATGTCGCATTCGTGCGACACGCCTCGCCTTCCGACTCACCAAAACTCCCACACCGACCATGTCCCGCCGCCGACCTCTCCTCCTCGAAACGCTCGAAAACCGCATCCTCTGCGACGCCGCCCCCGACGTGACGCTGCAAGTGCCCGCCGCGGCAAAGATCGGCGACGCGGTGCAGATCGTGGCGTCTTTTGACAACACCTCCGCGACGGACACGGGCTTCGGACCTTACATCGATCTCGTGATCGACAAGACCGGCGCGGACGGCGCGCTCGCAGCGTTGGACGACGGGCTGTCTTTTGTGAACGCGACGTATCTGGGGCAGCCGGTCACGAGCACGGTGCTGACCTTTAATGCCTCGGGGCAGGTCACGCATCCGTACGCGGTCGATGCGGCCGGCAATCCCCTCGTGATCAACGCGCCCGCGGGCTATGGCGAAGGTGACCAACTCATCGTCATGCAATTGCCGTTCGGCAGTTTTTCTCCCACCCAGCCGCTGGCGTCGGTGACGGTGAACCTGCAGATGAGCAATCTCGCGGACGCGAATGCCCCGCTGAATATCGCGGCGCGCGGCGGCTTCCAGTTTGGCAACGACCCGCTGGAGAATCCGGCGACGGACCCGAGCCTGGTGGACCCGAGCTACGCGACAGCGACGGTGACGCCGACGCTGATGACGCTGACGAAGGTCTATCTCGGGCCCGAGGACGAAACCGCGACGGGGCCGAACTTCCTCCGACAGTACCGGATCGAAGTGGACGTGGCTGACGGGCAGACGCTGACCAATTTGCAAATCCAGGATCAGCTCCCGGCGGGGATGCAATTTGTGAGTGTGAACGCGGTGACCGGCGGCGCGGTGGTCGGGAGCAGCAACCCGAGCACGACCACGCCAGGCGGGACGGTGAGCCGCACGCTGAACAGCGTGACCGGAGTGGCGGGCGGGCCGGACGCGACGGTGACTTTCACCTACTTCGTGCCGCGGATCGACAGCGGCAGCGCGGTCATCATCAACGCGACCACCGGCGACGACGTGACCTTGCTCAACAACGCCAGCGCGGCCGGCAACTGGACGCCGCTCGATGGGCGCGATCCGCTGACCGCCGTCTCGGTGAATCCCGCGGGGCCGGAACACACGCTGACCGCGAAGAGCATCGCGACGCAGAAATCGGTGACCATCGTGACCGACACCGGCGCGGTCGGCGCGACGCCGGGCGACACGCTGGAGTACGTCATCCAGGTGCAGGTTTCGGATTACTTCGCCTTTCAGAATCTCGTGCTGACCGATCTTTTTTCCGACGGCCAGCGATTCGACGCGGGCTTCACGCCGACGCTCTCCTGGGATGAGCACGGCACTTTCGGCACGGCGGGCTGGAACGCGGCAAACTTCACCGTGGCGCTGAATGCGGACAACAATCCGCTCACGCCCGCGACCGATGGCTCGACCACGGTGACGTTTCGCCTTTCAAACGAAATGGTCACGCGCGGACAGGACGGCAAGCTGATCGGCGGCGGCATTCCGAATGGCGGGACGGGCCTCACTCCGCTGCCCAACAATCCCGCGCTCCCTTTCGCCGCGACCACCGCGACGATCCGCTTCCGCACGGTCATTCAGGACACCTTTAGCGACTCGTACCCGAGCGGAAATCCGAGCCTGAACCCGCGCGACATCCTGACCAATGCGGTGAGCGTGAACGGCGACCTGCTCGCGGTGAACGACGTGACCACGCCGACCGGACAGAGCGAGGCCGACACCTCGGCGGCGAGCGTCGCCATCGTGAATACGATCGTCAGCAAGACGATTTACGCGGTGAACGGCAGCACGAACCTGGCGCCAGTCACCGGACCGAGCGGGCAGATCCTGATCGCGCCGGGCGACACCGTGACTTACCGGCTGCAATTCACCGTCCCGACCGGCGACATCGAGAATCTGAGCTTCGCCGACTATCTGCCGTCGCCGATTTTCGCGGCGACGCAGGTCATCGGATTCGTGGATACGATCGACGGCACCGTGCCCGCCGCGGGCCAGGCGAAATACGGGCCGAACGACACGATGCGCACGCTCCTGCCCGGCGCGGCGACCGTCAGCACGAACGCGACCAACAATCTCGTCACTTTCACCGTGGGCACGGCCAACGACCCGGCAAATACGAGCCGCGTGGTGGACATCCTTTTCACCGTTACCGCGAGCAATCAGCCCTTTGCCGACGGCCTCTTCCTGACGAATCAGGTACAGGTGAGCGAGAACAACACCCAGCAGCCGGCGGTCGCGGCGGTTTCCGATGCGATCATCCAGGTGCAGCTCCAGGAACCGGACGTGACGATCAGCAAGGGCGTGGTCGGCTTTCGAGCGACCGGCCTGACCCTGGGCGGGATCGTTTTCACCGCGCCCACCGTGGCTTCGAGTTTCACCGGCACGGTTGATTCCGCGGCGGACGCGGCAGCCATCGGCGCGAACAATCTGACCGGCAACCAGGTGGATGCCGGCGACATCGTGCGCTACGCCGTGGTCCTGCAAAATATCGGGCGCAACGACGCCTTCGACGTGTCGGCGAGCGATCAGGTCATCTCCGGTTACGACATTCCTGCGAGCCTCGCGGCGATGAATTTCACGGTGCGCCGCGGGGATGGCACTCTGCTGACCGTGGGGACGGATTACACCGCGAGCATCACCGTGGGCGGCGCGATCTCGCTCACGCTCACGGACAGCTACACCTCCGGGAATGTCGGCGCGGAAACGGACAGCGGCAGCCTGAGCCGCGGCTTCAACGCGAACAGCGGCGCCGCCGTGACCAACGGCTCGAACACCGTGGTCGTGACCTACGATCTCACCCTCGCCACCGCGGCGCAGGCGCGCTCGACGATCGTCAATACCGCGACGCTGACGAACTACGCCGGCACCGCAGGCGGGACGGATTTCACCACCGTGAACCCGACCGAGACCGCTTCGGTGAATCTCGCGAACGTGGTCGTGGCGAAGACGCTGACGGGCACCGAGATCACCGGCACGAATAACTCGAACACGCAGGCGGTCATCGGCGAACTGGCGACCTACACCTTGACGCTGACCGTTCCCGAGGGCACCGCGCCGGGTGCCACCCTGCTCGACACGCTCGATGCGGGCCTCGCGTTTGTGGACATCCAAAGCGTGAGCCTGAGCGCGGGTGTGACGACCGGCAACGCCATCGGCACCGGCACGAATCCGGCGAACGTGACGGTCAGCCCGACCGGGCAGACGCTGACTTTCAACTTCGGGGCGATCACCAATGCCAACGCCGTCAACGGCACGCCGGAGACGATCACCATCGTCTATCGCGCCGTGGTGCTGAATACGAACACGCTCCCCGCTTCACCCGGGAATCAAGCGGGGACGCTGCTCAACAACTCGGCGGTCTTCTCCGCGCAGTTCACGAACCAGCCCGGCGGCAGCGCGCAGGGCTACTCGCTCGCCGCGGTTTCGGCGGGAAATTTGACCGTGGTCGAGCCGGTCGTCACCACGGCGAAAACGGCGAGCATCGCCAGCGGCGACGCGGACGACGCGGTGACTTACACCATCACCCTGCGCAACAACGCCGTGAACTCGCCGGACGCCTTCGAGGTCACTTTTGCCGACAATGTCCCCGCCTCAATCAA
>Ga0209181_10011392_pt1 | contig 11396 bp, 11 predicted proteins | sample MAT05_FD_187208 | JGI IMG/M metagenome (GOLD analysis project Ga0209181, IMG submission 187208) | Freshwater microbial communities from Lake Fryxell liftoff mats and glacier meltwater in Antarctica - MAT-05 (SPAdes) (version 2) | ecosystem: Environmental > Aquatic > Freshwater > Ice > Liftoff... | reverse complement strand
AGGTGGAAGAATCATTTTTGGATCTCAAATCGGGGGGATTTAATTTGGAAGCGTCCCGATTGCGAGACCAGTTTGCCCTCTCTCAGATGTGTGGGGTGATTGCATTGACGATGCTATTTCTCATCCTGCAAGGCACTCAAGTGGTGGCAACGGGACAGCGTCGTCTGGTCGATACTCATTGGCAGCGGGGCATGAGTTATCTGAAGCTCGGTTGGAATTGGATTCGACGGGCGATTACCCAACAATCCCACATTCAGGTTTATCGGTTCTTATCGAGCCAGTCTGACCCGCAACCTGCCATTGCTTCCAAACGACAACAGGAACGCTCTTTTGACCGTCAATTCACCGTCCTGAGCCGCATTCCGGTTTCCTAGTTTTGTCAGTCAATCAGCCCTATGCCTAACCCTGCTATTACGCTTAGCCACATCAGCAAAGTTTATGCCAACGGCACGATCGCCCTCACCGATTTCAGCCTGGATATTGGCGAAGGGCAATTTGTTAGCCTGGTTGGGCCTTCGGGCTGTGGCAAAAGTACCGTACTGCGGATGATTGCAGGGCTAGGCAAAATGAGCGCAGGAAATATTGACTGGAAACCCGAACAACGCAAGCTAGCGTTCGTATTCCAAGACGCTGCATTAATGCCTTGGGCAACTGTGCAAGATAATGTGCGGTTGCCCTTGAAGCTTGCAGGTACTTCTAAACAGATTGCTAATTCGGCGGTGGCAGAAGCGATCGCCCTCGTCAACCTTCAAGGGTTTGAAAAAGCTTATCCCCGCGAACTATCCGGCGGCATGAAAATGCGCGTTTCTATTGCCAGAGCCTTAGTGACTCAACCCGAAGTCTTGCTAATGGACGAACCCTTCGGCGCACTAGACGACATGACCCGCAGTAAGTTGAACGGTGATGTATTAGACCTATGGCTGCAAAAACAATGGACGGTGGTATTCGTCACCCATAATATTTACGAAGCCGTTTATCTCTCCAGTCGGGTCATTGTCATGGCATCGCGTCCAGGACGAGTCGTGGCAGATGTGGCGATCGCTGCCCCCTACCCCCGCACCGAAGACTTTCGCAGCTCCAGCCTCTACAACGATTGCTGCCGAAAAATCTCCCACGCCCTAGCCGCTGCCTCTACTGACAATTCCCCTGTATGAACAACCGCTCTAAAAGATTTTCAATGCTTAGGGGTTCAATCCGACAAATCCTTTCCCCGGATCTACTAGCGCCGCTCTTGGTTGGCATCCTCATGCTGGGCGTTTGGGAAGCAGGTGTTCGCATCAGCGGGATACCGCCTTACTTACTTCCTGGCCCTGTTTTGGTCTTGCAAACGTTGATCACAGACTGGGGTGAACTATTTCCCTCATTGCTGATCACATTGCAGATTACCATCGTTGCATTCATTGCCGCCGTCGCTTCAGGATTGTTAGTGGCGATTCTGTTCACCCAAAGCAAATGGATTGAGCGCAGTCTTTTCCCCTATGCGGTAATTTTGCAAACTACCCCAATTGTGGCGATCGCCCCGCTCATCATTATTTGGGTTCGTCAAGCTGTTCCGGGCGAAGGCTCTACGTTCGTTTCTCTGGTCATCTGCGCTTGGATTGTCGCGTTCTTCCCCATTTTATCAAATACTGTTTTAGGCTTAAACAGCGCCGATCATAATTTGCTTAATCTGTTCCAACTTTATCGGTCTTCACGCTGGCAAACGCTGCTCTATCTTCGGTTGCCAAGCGCTTTGCCCTACATCTTAGGAGGGTTACGCATTAGCGGTGGGCTGGCTTTAATTGGGGCGGTCGTCGCCGAGTTTGTGGCTGGCACTGGAGGAACTCAATCCGGCATTGCCTATCAAATTCTCATCTCCAGCTTTAACTTGCAAATCCCTCGAATGTTTGCGGCATTGCTCATGACCACCGTTTTAGGGGTTGCCATTTTTGCCGGGTTAACGCTACTCTCTGATATCTTGTTAAAAAATTGGCATGAAAGTGCTGTAAAGCAGGAAAATTAGCTATGAAGAATGAGTTAAAAGGATTAGATCATTATTGGTTGGTTAATGCTCATGTGCCGACGGCGTTATTAGTTAGTGATGATTTATGGGAAGGGGAATTTGCTTTTGTTGATTTGGAAATTAAGAATGGAGCGATCGCCCAAATCATCCCTGCTGGAGCAATTCACAGATCAGAAACTCCTGCTATTGATCTGAAGCGAGGACAAGTCTGGAGTTGCTTTGTCGATATGCATACTCACCTCGATAAAGGACATATCTGGGAGCGATCGCCCAACTTAAAAGGAACGTTTGAGAACGCGCTAAAGACTGTTCACAGTGACTCTGCAAAAAACTGGAAACATGAAGATGTTTACCGACGGATGGAATTTGGCTTAAAGTGCAGCTATGCTCACGGGACGCAAGCCATTCGGACACACATTGATTCAGCAGATGGACAAGCCGAGATTAGCCTAGAAGCCTTTAAAAAACTTCGGCAAGAATGGGTAGATCGATTGACGCTTCAAGCAGTTTCCCTAGTCTCTTTGGATTATTTTTTAACGCCTGAAGGTGAAAAACTTGCTGATCAAATTGCTGAAGTTGATGGCATCTTAGGCGGCGTTCTGTGGATGAGTGACGAAGTCAATACCCATCTCGATCGCACCTTTGAATTAGCCAAAGAACGTCATCTCAATCTCGACTTCCACACCGACGAAAGCGGTAACCCCAACGACATTACCCTCAGACTGGTTGCAGAAGCCGCTTTAAGACATCAATTTACTGGGCAAATTGTTTGTGGGCACTGTTGCAGCCTAGCCGTTCAATCACCCGAAGAAGCCATGAAGACGATCGCCCTCGTCAAACAAGCCAACATTGGCATTGTCAGTCTTCCCCTGTGCAACCTCTATCTTCAGGATCGACAGCCTACGCCCCACACCCCTCGATGGCGCGGCGTTACCCTCCTGCACGAACTCAAACAGCAGGGCATTCCGGTCGCGGTTGCCAGCGACAATTGCCGTGACCCGTTTTATGGATTTGGAGATCATGATATGCATGAAGTGTTTACCCAAGCCGTTCGGATTGCCCATTTAGACGCGCCCTACCGGGATTGGTGTTGCACAGTTACCACAACTCCTGCTGACTTAATGGGGTTACCATTCGGACGCATTGGAGTTGGCTTACCAGCAGATTTAATTTTGTTCAAAGCGCGTCATTACAGCGAGTTACTGGCTCGCTCTCAGCATGACCGAACCGTTTTGCGTTTGGGTCAGCCTATCGAAACTGACTTACCAGAGTATGCTGAATTGGATGATTTGGTTGGTGTTGTACGTCATCCTAGTTGTTTGCCCTCACCCTAAATCCCTCTCCCAAAAAGGGAGAGGGACTTTGATTCCCCTTTTCTCACGCCAAACTATCACCTAACACCGATTTCTTTAACGCGATCGGCACAAAGTTTGGTAAACGAGTGGGTGGATGAGTCTGGGGCTGATGCAAAAGCATCAGTTGAACCAGGGTTTTCTTCAACTGAGTGCGGGGTACAATGACATCGATAAACCCGTGACTGAGAAGATACTCAGAGGTTTGAAAATCATCGGGTAATTTCTCTCGCAGCGTTTGTTCGACTACCCGCCGACCGGCAAAGGCGATCGTGGCTTTAGGTTCGGCAACAATCACATCGCCCAACATGGCAAAACTTGCCGTCACGCCTCCCGTTGTCGGATGAGTTAGAACTGGCACATACAGCAAACGCTCCTCTCGATGCCGCTCTAACGCCGCCGAAATTTTCGCCATCTGCATCAGGCTCAACATTCCTTCCTGCATTCGTGCGCCACCTGAGGCACAGACAATGACGACAGGCACTCGCTCTCGTGTGGCTCGCTCGATCAGGCGGGTCAGCTTCTCACCGACCACTGAACCCATACTGCCGCCCATAAACCGAAAGTCCATGACGCCTAAACCTACGGGCAGACCCTCTATTTGCCCCATGCCCGTTTTCACAGCGTCGGTTAGACCTGTTTTTTCCTGGGTTTCACGAATGCGATCGCTATAAGCCTTCCGATCCCGGAACTTCAGCGGATCAAGAGGGCGGATATCCTCATCCATTGGCTTCCAAGTGCCCGCATCAATGAGCTGCAAGATGCGCTCATCGCTAAAAATCCGCGTATGATAGCCGCACTCTAAACAAACCATCTGGTTCGCCCGCAAGTCTTTGGTGTAGGTCAGCGTGGCACATTCTGGGCATTTACTCCACAAACCATCCGCAATCTCACGCTCTTGCGAAGCTTGGTGCATGGGTTCAGATTTTTTGCGGTTTGCAAACCAATCAAATAAGGACATTTTATCAGGGGGTAATATTATGAACTTCTATCTTCTTCTTCAACAGGACTCAGTAACAGCAATGCCGTCCATTGTTCGTGAAGAGGAACCTGTAATGCAGCAGACACCCCACAACCGGGATATGCGGTACTCCCTTGGGCGATCACCCGATTAGGAATCCCCTGGGCAGTGAGGATTTGCTGCATCAGTTCGGCTTCCCAGCGATAGTCAGTGATTCTGACAGTGACCCAGGTTACAATCATCAACGATTTTATCAGAGGTGGAGAGTGGCAACCCACTCTATCAAGTCTAAAGCTTTGCCCTCAAAGTTTCCGACTTAAATTGTGGGAAAAAATAACTGTACATAAGTAGACAAGATTGTTTCTCCAAAAAATGCCACCAAAACCGCAGCAAATGCTAAAAAAGGACCAAAAGGCATCGGTTGACGACGATTTAAAAGCCCGATGGCGATCGCCCCACCCCCGGCAAACGCCCCGATCGCACAAGCCAAAAACCCCGCCAGCAAGAGCAACTTCCAGCCTAACCAGGCTCCCATCATCGCTGCCAGCTTCGCATCACCTCCACCCATGGCGGTCTGTCCAAAGGCGATCGATCCCAAAAGCGTAATCAAGTCAAACACCCAAATCCCGACCACGGCACCCAAAATGCTATTTAAAAGATGACTCACAACTCCAGCCCAACCTGCCGTTGCTCCCCCCACAATCATCTGAAACACTAGCCCCGCCACTAACCCAGACTGAGTGAGGGAATTTGGCAGCGTTAGGGTATCTAGATCAATCAATGCCAACGCTAACAACCAACTAAAAAAGACCCAGTTTCCAAGCGTAGGCAGCAAAAAATCGGCTGAGTTCTGAGTCGCTGCCCAAAATGCCAACAGAAACAGGCATCCTGTCGCTGCTTCCACCAACGGATAACGCATTGAAATCGAAGTCCGGCAATATCGACAACGTCCCCGCAGCCACAGCCATCCCAACACGGGTACATTGTCATAAGGCTTCAATTTATGTAAACAATGAGGGCACCGAGAAGGTGGATGCAGGAGCGATAGACCTGCCGGGATTCGATAAATCACCACATTTAGAAAACTGCCAATTGAAGCTCCAAATACAAAGATCAGCAGTGTCACCAACCCCGAAACCAATAATTCCATCACTCAAAGCCCCTGAAGATTTGGACAAATCGTTTGCTCTAGCCGCTCCGCATCGGGTTGATCTTGCCAACCCGATAGAATACCCTCAAGCTCAAGCTCAAGCGTCTCTAAAGCTTCGATTTGTTGACGAATTTCTACCACCTTCGCTTCTAGGTGTTGCCTCACCTCGCCGCAGGGCAGTTCTCCGTGATCATGCACTGTGAGAATCTGCTGCACCTCATTTAGGTGTAATCCCAAGGCTTGGGCACGTCGAATAAATGCTAATCTTTGTAGCACTTGCGGTCTAAACAGCCGATAGCCGCGCTCAGAACGCTCTACTGTAGGGGTCAACAAACCAATTTCGTCATAGTAGCGAATGGTCTTAACCGACAAGCTGCTCTGTCTAGACGCCTCGCCAATCTTCAATAACGCCACTCTACCGACCTCCGACGTTGCGTAAAATCCTCAGCAAATAACTTCTTACCGTGTTTATACGGTTTTGAGTTTAAAAACCTGCAATATAGCATTCTCTTTATAAGGTCATCCATGCAACCATTCCTCCCGCCCTTAGTTCAAGTGCAAAACTATATCTTCAGCCCTCAAACCTTTCACAGTTAATTACCCTGAGCAATTGCTCTACCCAAGACTCTAGACCCTAGCTAAGGCAATCTGTACTGTGGAATATTTGGAAATGGTCACCGGACAAAAAGGCACAGATGCCAGCGGCTCTAATCCTGAAGAAGTTGAACTTCAGCAAGAATTGGCATCGAAAGCCAACTTTCCTCCATCCAGCTACCTTCAGAATTGGACAGCAGCGCCTCAACACCATCCAAACGACACAGTTCTAGGGCGATCGCTCACAGGTTTATCGGAGAGTTCGTCCCATTCCATCTCCAGCCTTTGGCAACAAGCGCTTTCGGGTATCAGCCTCTCTGCCCTCTTCCAGGCTGCCCTCGCCTTAGTCACAGACCATCTTCAAGTGCAGTACGGCAGTATTTGGCAAGTTTTGTCAGACGGCAATACCCTATACCGCGAGTGTAGCATCGGTTGGAATCATGCCCCAATAGATTGTCCAGAGGTGAGCGCCCATCTCCATTCTCAGATCAAATATTTACTCCGAGCCAATCAGCCGACTTTTATTAGTCACCAAGCTGCCAAATTTGGGCTAGAAGATCTGCCGGGTTTACATCCTCAAGCCCAGATCAACACTAGGGCTAGTGGCATAAATCTGCCTATTCCTGGCGCACTGCTCCCGCTCGGGTTCTTAGAAATTCATTCAGACCAGTATCGTGTTTTTTCTGATGACGAAATTGATTTTCTAGAGGCTGTCACCTGTATGTTGGCGATCGCCATTGAACGGAAGCGATCGGAAGAACTGCTCCATACCCAAACTCAAATCTTAGAGAAAATCGCCTTCGGTGCTACCCTAACAGAAATTTTTAATACCCTCTGCCTTCTCTTAGAGAGCAAGTCTCCAACCACCCTTTGTGCCATTCGGCTGTTTGACAAAACACTGAATCTACTACGCTTCAGCGCAGCTCCCAGCAGCTCAGAAACAGGCAATCCTTCCAATGATGGGTTGCCTGTCGCCGAAGGAATGGCTTCCTGTGGCACAGCCGCCCACCGCAAAACCTCTGTTTTTGTGAATAATACAGCTCGAGATCAACTTTGGGAAAATTTTCAAGATCTTGCCGAATGTTACAACGTGCGAGCCTGTTGGTCATCTCCTTTCTTTTCCCGAAGCGGAGAACTACTAGGTACATTTTCCCTGTCCCATCCAGTGCCCTGCGAACCCACGCCTTACCATTTGCAAATTTTAGAGACTGCCACGTACCTTGCCAGCATTGCAGTAGAACGCCATTATGCGGCTGAGGCACTTAAGCAGCAAGCCCTTCATGATGCCCTGACAGGGCTACCTAATCGCGTCTTTTTTATGGAGCAACTGAAGCAACGGATTCAAACCGTCAAAGACTGCTGGCTCCTGAATGAGCAACCCGATCAATCTTGCGAATTCGCCGTTTTGTTTTTAGATGTCGATCGCTTTAAATTAGTCAACGACAGTTTAGGCCATAACATTGGCGATCAGCTTCTCATTGAGATTGTTCGACTCGTGAAGCGATGCATCCGAACCAAAGATACCTTTGCTCGCATTGGCGGAGATGAGTTTGCTATTTTGCTAGAGACCATTGAAGAAGTCTCTCAGGCACAGTTAATTGCCGATCGCATTCTCGCAGTTCTCTCTTTCCCGCTTAAACTCACCGAGCACGAAGTTTTTACTTCCGTCAGCATCGGCATTGCCCACTCATCAAACGGGTACACCCAGCCCGAAGAATTGCTCCGCGACGCAGACACCGCCATGTACCAGGCTAAATCTCAAGGGCGCGCAAACTATGAAATTTTTGACAAAGAAATGCACACCCATGCTTTGTCTCGGCTGCACATGGAAATGGATCTCCGCCATGTCGTTGAAGATTTATTTCTCAATAACACGTCGCCCCTACAGCTTTATTATCAACCCATTATTTCCTTATCTACAGGAATCATCGTTGGCTTCGAGGCACTGATCCGTTGGGTTCATCCGGAGCGAGGATTTATTTCTCCGGCTGAGTTTATTCCAGTAGCAGAAGAAACGGGCTTAATTGTGCCCATTGGTAGATGGGTGCTGCATGAAGCCTGCAATCAACTGCGACGTTGGCAAGAAAAACCGGGACAAGCCCAAAACTTAATCATGAGCATCAATGTCTCTGGTCGGCAATTGCTCCAGCACAACTTTACTTCGCAAATTAGCCAGATTCTTCAAGCAACTCAAATATCAACCTCTTCTATCAAGCTTGAAATCACTGAAAGTGTTTTGATGGAAACTGCTAGTTGCGTCACCGAGCAGTTGGTTCAAATGCAGGATTTAGGAATTCGCCTAAGCCTTGATGATTTTGGGACGGGCTACTCATCGTTGAGCTACCTTCATCGGTTTCCCATTAATAACTTGAAGGTCGATCGCTCTTTTGTGGATGGCTTAAGCAAGGGTCAAGATCATATTGTCCAAACCATTATTGCATTGGCGCATGGCTTGGGTATGGATGTGACGGCAGAGGGCGTCGAAACTTCCGAGCAGTTGGCTCGACTGAAAGCCTTAGGCTGCGAATTTGGACAGGGCTATTTATTTTCACATCCCGTTGATCAAGAGGCCGCAGAGCTACTTTTCAGCCAACCTCCCTATTGGGTAAAATAGTTGACGTTGCAAATAATGATCGGTGATTCATTCACTCATAAAAAATGTACGATCGCAATTATGCTGAAACAATGGCAGAGTACAACCATTGGATGAACCTGAAACTCTATGCAGTTTGTGCGGCGATCGCGGATGAACAACGTCGGGAAGATCGAGGTGCATTCTTTAAGTCGATTCATGGCACGTTGAATCATCTGTTGGTGGGCGATCGCATTTGGCTAGGACGCTTTACCGGGAACCCTTACATCGCTCAACTTAGGCAAGAGCTATACTCTGACTTTGACGAACTTCGTCAACAGCACGAAATAACAGACCAACAGATTTTGGAATGGTCGAAGCAACTCACAGATGAATGGTTGAGTCAATCTTTGAGATGGAGATCGGGTTCAGATGGGATAGAGCGAGTACTCCCTCACTGGCTGCTTGTCGTCCATCTATTTAATCATCAAACTCACCACCGAGGACAACTAACTACGCTTCTCAGCCAACTGGGCTACAATCCGGGCGTCACTGATTTGCCTTGGATGCCTGCTCTAAATGCGAAGCCTCATGAGGTGAAAATAATCGCCAATCCACTGTGGGGGCGTGGCATTCGGCTAAAAAGTTCTCAGACTCACCAAAAAATACTCGTCCGAATGCTACGCCCTTACGCTTGATGTCACATCTAAATCATACGATCGCATTTTAGTTAGGTTTGCGGGTGCGTTCTTCGATATCTTCTAAGGTTTGTAGAACGAGTCTTTTGGCTTGAAGATTCCAGCCCCATTTTTGCAGGTTATAGGCAGCGGCAGTGCCCACGACAGTCGCAATAAAATCGAGGGGTTGGGAAAAGGAAATGCCCAACAGCAAGCCTAATCCGGCGATGCCCCAGAAAGGGAGAGCAACAGTTTGGCGTTGGGTTTCGACAATTTTGCTGATACCGTCGTTGGGTAGGTCAGCGAGCAGAGCTTCCTTAACCTGCTTTTGCTCGGCAGCGCTGACAGACAAACCAATTTTTTGTCTAAGCTTTTCTATTTTGCGAGCGTCAGTATTGTATTGGGTCAGCTCATCTTCTGCCATCAAAACCAAACGTTCGTATTGTCCCACGGGCTTACCTTACTTTTTCGATATTTCTAATATTTCCTTATTCTCGTTTGAAACGGGAAACCGAGCAAGCAGTTGATATTGCGTAGGTTTCTGAATCCTTGTGGCTTTTTTGAATTTACTAATTCTTAGAATCGGATAAACTTATATGACAGAGTTTTAAGAGCAACACCCATGACCAACAGTAAGGGATTCAATAAAACCCAGCCAGCACCTAAGGTTTCTCAGCGGGCAAAGGTGCGCGCTGAAGCTGCTAAAGAGTACGACAAGATGAAGGCAGACGGGATTCCTGACTTTGAGGTTTACATTCGCGTTAAGGATAAGAAGCCCTGGTTTCCTGTAGGGTCACTGGCGGTGAAGCGCTCTAATCAAATTAATCAGGCGATTTATGCAAATCAGGAAGAGCTGTGTCAAGGGGCTTTTCGGCTATTTCCAATTTTGAAGAAAAACCAGCATCAGTTGGAATATGGTTATCGGGTTAAGGAATTTAAGGATGAGCCAATTACGCTGGCAGTAGAGCCGAAAGCTTCGGTCGGGAATTTTGTGCAAGGGGCGATCGCCCAAGTTCGCGATAAACTAGCAACGGTTTTTCAGCGTTAAAGAAGATTTATTGAACTTAGTTATCTGAGATCTTGCACCACTCGCAACACCCACCTGGAATTGAAATTCCGGGCTAACGCAGCGAAGTCCGTTTCAACGGACTAAAGAACTTGGCAGACAGGCTTTCAACCCACTTTAATGGGTTTTGTCTATTAGCCCCGAATTCATTCGAGGGTGGGCTATTGAGAAAGGTGCAAGATCTGTGTTATCCAAAAACTGCCATGCTCCTGAGTTGAAGCATGGCAGTTTTAACTTGCTTGTGATTTGTCTAAATATCTCCCTTTTTGTTCCGAATATCTCCCTTTTTGTATAGAGACGCTGAAAGAAGGTGAAGTAAGCTTTTGGCAGGTAGATTTACGGCATTTCTTAATTAAGTGGGGGATGGATGAGGGACTTAAGCCCCTTGTCTTAGAGGATGGCTGAAAAGTATCGTCAATTATCTGTAGGGGCGTGGCATTCGGTCTAAAAGTTCTCGGACACACCGAAAAATGGTCGTCCGAATACCGCGCCCTTACTCTCGGTCACATCTATGACTTTTCAGCCATCCTCTTAGGCGTGAAGTGCGTCTCATTTATCTGGAAATAGCTATGCCGTTTTTGGCGTTGCTGAACCCAGGGAGGATTTGCCCTCATCCCCAACCCTTCTCCCCAAGGAGAAGGGAGCCAGAATTCATGTTCCCTCTCCTTTTGGGAGAGGGCTAGGGTGAGGGCGAATTTTGCAATTCATCTTGCAATTCAGCAACGCCCCGTTTTCTGTATGTAAACATTCACAGCGATCGTCTCAAGATGTCGTCTCAAGATGATTTAAGAGGCGCAAAGCCTTGAAACTATGTAGTGGTTAGGGAGTAGCAATGAAATAACGTCCCGATCCGCCCCCTAAATCCCCCAATTCTGGGGGACTTTGAAAGGCTCGGAAGTCCCCCAGAATTGGGGGATTTAGGGGGCTAGAAAGCTAACGCATCCCATTGGGACTTTATTTCAATGCAGATCCCTTAGGTCTAGATGGCGTTGTCAATCCGATAGAGTCCGGCAGACGTAATT
>Ga0209181_10011391_pt1 | contig 11397 bp, 9 predicted proteins | sample MAT05_FD_187208 | JGI IMG/M metagenome (GOLD analysis project Ga0209181, IMG submission 187208) | Freshwater microbial communities from Lake Fryxell liftoff mats and glacier meltwater in Antarctica - MAT-05 (SPAdes) (version 2) | ecosystem: Environmental > Aquatic > Freshwater > Ice > Liftoff... | reverse complement strand
CCGCTTGAAGTGCTTGAGCGACTCCGGCCCGACGCTGCGGATGCTCGTGTACTTGTCCTTGTCGGTGACGACGTTCCGCTTGCCGCGCGGCTCGATCCGTGGGAGCGCCAGTTCCTCGCCGAGGATGTCGGCGAGTTCCTCCATGGTGAGATCGACTTCGAGGATGTGCCCGCCGGGGCTGTCGCCGGCCTTGGGGTCGCCGTCGCCGTCCTGCGGTTGGGTGAGCGGCTGGCCGGGCTGCCCGTCGCCGACCCCGACCCCGCCGGAGTTCTTCTTGCCGTAGCGGAATTGCGGCAAACTGATCTGGGGGATGGGAATCGACACGAGGTCGTTCCCCTTCTTCCCGATCATCTCGCCCCGGCTGATGTACTTCGACAGGTTACTCTTCACCTTGCCGCGTACCAGCTTGCGGAACCGCTGCAGGTCTTGTTCGATCTTCTGTCCCACGGCGACGCGCCTCGGAGGACGGGGTACGATCCACTAGGGGAATCGTACCAGACGAGGGGTGTCCGAAGGAAGCCAATCGGGGGCCGGCCGCTACTTGCACGCCTTCAGGAAGGCGACGAGGTCGGCGAGTTCGTGCCGCGTGAGTTGCTGGTCGAGGCCGGCGGGCATGACCGAGACCGTGCCGGGGGTGATGCTTTCCACGTCGGTACGGGCGACGCGCTCGTCCTTGTCGGCCCCGACCGCGAGGACGATTTCGTCCGGGGCGTCCTTCTTGAGTATGCCGTTGAGCACCCGGCCGTCGGCGGTCGTGACGCGGACCGGCTCGTAGCTGCGGACGAAGCTGGCGCTCGGGAAGACGATGGCTTCGAGGAGGTCGCGGTCGGTGCGGATGCCGCCGACGCGGGTGAGGTCGGGGCCGACCAGCCCGCCGACGTAGCCGATCTTGTGGCACGCGGCGCACTGAGCCTTCGCCCCGTTGAACACCGCCTGCCCGCGGCGCACGTCGCCGGTCGGTAGCTCCTTGAGCAGCCCTTCGAGTTTCGCCTGTTCGTGCTTGCGGGCCTCGGCGAGCAGGGCGTACAGACGTTCTGCCGCGTCCTTCACCGGCTTCGGGTACTTGTCGAGGAGCGGCTTCACCTGCTCGACCCGGATCACCGTTCGCAGCGCCGGGTCGGACAACGCCGCGACGACCGCCAGCCCGACTTTTCCGTCCGCCGACTTGCCGAACGCCGGCAACAGCTTGCCCACTTCCGTCGTGTTCGCGGTTTTCAGGGCGGCGGCGAGAACGACGAGCGATTCCGGGGCGAGCGTCGAGCGCGTCAGCCAGTCGGCGGCGGCGGCCCGCACGGGACCGGTGCGGTCGCGGTGAACGTCGGCGATTACCGTGGTGGCATCTGGAACGGTCAGGCGCGTGCCGGCGGGGGCGACGGCGCGCAAAGCGTAGTCGAGTTCCGCGGGCCAGTTCCGCCCCAACCGCTGCTGATGGGCGCGAACTTTCGTGATGAGGTCGGCCGCGTCCGCCCCGGTCGGCGGGACGGCGCGGAGGACGGCGATGGCGTCGCGTGCGGTGTCGGGATTCCCGGAGAAGAGGGCGACCTGCACGCCGACGGTCCATTCCGCCGGGAAGGTCTTCAACCCCGACCGGGCCAGCCCGCGCAGAATCGCCCGACTCGCGGCCGTGTCCACGGTGCCGGCGAGCGCGTCGCCGACCGCCTTGCGGACGGGGTCGGCCGCGAGGAACGGCACGCACCGGCCGACGAGTTCGTCCTGCTCGGGCGGGGTCATCTTCTCGACGCCCTTGAGCCGGTCGCGGAAGTACCCCGCGAGCCGGTCGCCCCATTGCGGGTGCCGCCCGGCGATCCACCACGCGGTCTCGCGCAGGGCCGCGTCCTTGGCGTCGAGTTCGGCGAGGACGAACTTCGCGTTGAGCTTCGCGTCCGGCATGTAGCTAAGGGCGGTGAGAACGGCGCGGCGGACGCGCGGCGACGGGTGGGTGAGTCCCTTCACAGTTTCCTTCGCGTCGGCGATCTCGATGAGAGCGTAAGTGAGTACGTGGTCGAGAACGCGGTCGTTTTTCTCGTCCGCGAGTGCTTCCAACAGTGCCGGAACAGCCGCCTTATCGCCGATCCGCCCGACCGCTTCGGCAGCCAACCGACGAGTGCGGAGGTCGGGATCGCGTAACCCCTCGGTGGCTTCGCCCAACCCGGTGCAGTCGCGGTTCAGGGCGATGGTGTACAACCGGGATAGCGGCACCGAGGCGAGCTTCGTGCGGGCCTTGTGCACCCCAACCCGTTTCACCCGGTAGATCGCCCCTGTCACGTCGGGCTTCACCAGCTGCGACGACGGGCAGCAGAGCTTGTACCACCCGCCGGTATCGACGACCAGCAATGAGCCGTCGGCGTCCTCAATCACGTCGGTCGGGTGGAAGTCGTGCTGGTCCGAGACCACAAAATCGCTGTCGGTCGTGGTGAACGTCGAGCCGCTCGGCACGAGGACGTGGCGGCTCACCTTCCGCAGGTTGAACTGGCAGCAGAACAAGTTGTTGTCGTAGTCCTTGCCGAACTGGTCGCTCTCGTAGCGGTGCAAGCCGCACGGGGCCGCGGGGCCGAGGTGCGTCATCGGTTCCATGAGCTTCGGCGAGGTCCACGGGTGTTCGTACACCGGGTCGTGGTCCTTGCCGTAGACCGCGCCGTAGACCGCGTGGATCAGGCCATCGCGCTTGCCGTTGGCCGGGTGCTGGAGGAATGTACACGAGAAGATGCGCTCCCCGCTCGGCGTGAAGACGACATCGACGGGGTTGTCCATCCCGCCGGTCATCACGGGTTCGAGGCCGGTGCCGTCCGGCCGCGCCCGGAAGATATGCGACGCCCGCGTGGTGAATTTCTTGCCGCCCGCCAGCGTGTACTCCTGCTTGGCGAACGCCCCCTTGCACCAGTAAATCCACCCGTCCGGGCCGAGGTACGGGCCGTGCAGGTCGTTGGCGCAGCCGGTGAGCGTCTTGCCGTCGAACCAGATCTCTTCCTTGTCTGCCTTGCCGTCGCCGTCGGTGTCGGTGAACTTCCAGATGTGCGGCGGGGCGGCGACGTAGAGCGACCCGTTCAGCCACATCGCCCCTTCCGGGAGCATCACGTTCGCCACGTACACGACCGACTTGTCGTACTTTCCATCGCCGTCGGTGTCTTCGAGGCGGACGACGCGGTGCGGCTTCGTCTTCACCTGTTCGGCGACCTTGTCGTTCGACCCCGACGAGTCGCAGACGTAGAGTCGCCCTTTCTCGTCGAACGCGGCGACGATCGGCCGCGGCGCGAGGTCCGCCCCGGCCGCGACTTCGATGGTGAACCCGCCGGGCAGAGTGAAAGTGTGTCCGTTCAGCTCGACGTGATGGAAGCCTTTCGGCGCAGGCGCGGCGGGTACGTCGGCGGCGGGCGGGGCGGTGTGGCCGGCCGGGGCGAACGCGAAGAGCGGGAACAGCAAGAGTAGACGTGACACGGCCGATGCCTCCAGGCGGATGGTGCGCCCAGTATCGGCCGGATCGGTGGCCGACGCAACCGGCCTACCGCCGCTTCGGGGTGAGGAACTGCGTCACGTCCAGCCCGTCCCTGCCGACGTGGTCATCGAGCGGTTCCACCCGCCCGCCGCGGGCCTGCACCCCGGCCAGCGCCTTTTGGAGTTCCACCCACCACAGCAGGGCGAGGGCTTCGGGGTTCGCCTTCTTCAACTCCGTGTACGCGGCGAGTTGGGCGCGGAAGTCGGTCGCGTCGGCGCGGGCCTGGCGGAGATGGCCGTCGCGGAACACCTCCGCCTCCTGCTCGAACTTGTAGCGCAGACTCTCCGCCTGCCGCGTCCGCTGGTCGGCCTCCTGGCGGGCCTGGTACTCCTTCGTGCGAATCCCGGTCTGCGCCTGGGTGACTTGCTCGAACGCGGCCCGCACCTCGTCCGGCGGGGCGAGGTGGGCGACGCTCGCGCGCTGGACCCGCACCCCAAGCCGCAGCCCGGCGATGCGGTCGGGCAGGCGGCCCATGACCCACGCCGGCAGTGCCGCGTTGCCGGCGAGGAGTACGTCGTCCACCGCGCGGCCGGCCGCCCACTCCGCCGCCGCCGCGTCCGCCTCGCGCGCGAGGACGGCATCGACCCGGTCGCGGTGCATCACGAAGTCGTCGAGGTCGGCGTCGGTCTCGCCGATGGCGTAGTCGAGGACGAGTTGCACGTTGACGAGATTCTGGTCGCCGGTGAGGTACTGGCCCGGCGGGGTGCCGGCGGCGTCGGACGCCGTCTCGGGCGTGAACCCGGCGCGGAGTTGTCGCACGGTCCGCACCGGCACGCGGTCCACGCGATCAATGCCCCACGGCAGCCCGACCCACAGCCCCGGCCCCGGCCGCGCCACGACCCGCCCGAACCGCCGCACCACCGCCCGCTCCTCGGGCCGCACCTGCGCCAGACCCGTCAGCAGGTAGGCGACGAGGGCGAGCAGCAGGAGATAGCGGGGGCGCATCATGGCTTGGGGGAGGGCGGCCCGCGGAGCAGGTCGAAGAGCGGGTGCTTGGTCGAGAGCAGCAGCACGTCGCGGGTGTCGGCGACCATCGCCTGGAACGTCTGGAGCTTCTCCATGAACAGGCCGAACTCGCGGTCCTGGGCGTAGGCCGCGCCGCGGACGCGGGCGGCCTCGGCCTTCGCCTCGCCCTCGATCACCGTCTTCCGGGCGGCCGCGTCGTCCTCGATCTTCCGCGCGACGGCCGCGGCGTCGGTGGTGATGGCGGCGGCGCGCTGGCGGCCGTCGCTGTCGTACTCGGCCACCTTCCGCGCCCGCTCGCTCCGGATGCGCTCCGCGATGCTCCCGCGGACCGCCTCCGGGTAGGTGAATCGCCGCACCCGCACGTCGAGGATTTGGATGCCGTAGTCCTCGAGCGCCTGCACCTTGAGGGGCGGACCGCCGCCCCCGTCCAGGAGGCGGGCGCGGACGCGCTCGGTCCGGGCGTCGATCCCCGCCTCGTCCGCGACGCTGATGAGGTCGTCGATGGCGATCGAGCTGATGAGCGTGGCGAGCCGCCCGCTCACCAGCGGGCCGAGGATTTTCTTCGCCTGTTCCGGGGTGCGGACGACTTTGACGAAGCGGTCGGCGGCGGCGGCGTCGGGGATCTTCCACGTCACGAAGGCGTCGACCGCGAGCGTCTTATCGACCGTCTTGTTGACCGGGTCGCGGGTGAGCGACTCGACGGCCGGCAGGTCGAACGACTGCACCCGGCGGTCGATCCGCTGGACGGCATCGACCGGCCACGGGGCCTTCACCTTCAGGCCGGCGGCGGTCGCCCCGTCGTGGACCACGTCCGGCTTTCCGAACCGCGTGACGTAGACGAACTCGGCGTGATCGACGGCGTAGAGCGCCGTCCGCAGCCAGGCGAGGGCGGCGACCGCGGCGGCGACGAGGAACACGCGCTTCATGGGGGCAGTCTACCGCGGGGCCGCGGGAACGGCGAGAGCCGTCACCCACCCGCACGCCCGGCCGAGGAGGTCGCCCGCGGCCGCCGCGTCGGGAACATCGCCCGCGAATTTCGCCCGGTCGCATTGTTCCAGAATCGCTTGTAACGCTGCGGTCGCGTCCGCGGGCCAGCCGACCGAGGTGCCCGCGGCGACGAGTTCCGCCGTGGTCAGCTTCGGGGCCGCGATCCCGTCGCGCCGCTCGACGTACTCGCGCAGCACGGCGGCCACGCGCTCGGCGACCAACCCCGCCCCGACCCGCCCGGCCGCGGAGTCGCGCGCGAGCGCGGCCAGCGTGCGGCCGGCCCACTCGCCCGGCGGTAGCGTCGGCCTCCGCGCCCGCCACTTTCGCGCCAGCGCGACCGCCAGCACCGCGACGAAGACCACGCCCAGCCCCGCGAGGACGCCCCACCCGCTCGCGTCGGGCGGCGCGACCGGCGGCGCGGGCAGCTCTTCGATCCCCGTCACGGGCCGGACGGCGTCGGCCCCCGTGTCCGCGACCGTCGTGAAAACCTCGATCTCGACCGCCGGCCACGTCACGTCTTGCGGGTTCAAGTCGGTGCCGGCCGTCACCTTTACCGGGGCGAAGGCGAGCGCGAGCGCTTTCCCCGGGACGAACGGATCGACGCGGTACGCCCGCTCCCAGCGCTCGCGGCCTTCGCCCACGGCCGCGACCTTCGGCGGGCCGACGGGCCGGATGCGCCACCCCGCCGCCGCTTCGGGGGCGAGCCACCCGTCGGCCTCGGGCGGCAGTTCGACCCGCAGCGGAGCCGGCCCCTCGACCGCGAGCGTCAGCCGGGCCGAACCCGACAGCGCGATCTTGGTCGGGTGTACCGCGACGAACGGCACGACGGGGCCGGGTTGCGCCAGCACCATCAAGGCGAGTGCGACCATCACGCCCGCCCCCCGCGCCGGCGGCGGTCGCGCGTGCGGAAGAAGGCGAGCAGGGCGTCGAAGTGGTCGCCGGCGGTGCCGGCCTCGATCAGGTCGGCCCCGGCCCGGCGCGCGAGTTGCGCGAGCGCCGCCGCCTGCTCGCGCCCCCGCGCCGCGAAACCGTCGCGGAACGCCCGGCTCGCCGCGTCGATCACCACCTGCCCGCCCGTCTCGGCGTCTTCGAGGCGCACCAGCCCGACCGCCGGCCACTCGCCCTCACGCGGGTCGAACGTGCGGACGGCGATCAGGTCGTGCCGGCGGGCGGTGCGGCGGAATGCGGCCTCGTATTCGCCGTCCAAGAAGTCGCTCACCAGGAACACGATCGCCCGCCGCCGCTGCACCTTGTTCAGGTAGTCGAGGGCCGCCGCGAGGTCGGTGCCGGGGCGGGTCGGCTCGAACGCCAGAACGTCGCGCAGCACCCGCATGACGTGCCGCGTCCCCTTCCCGGGGCGGACGAACCGCTCGACCGCGTCGGTGAACGCGACCAGCCCGACGCGGTCGTTGTTGCTCGCGGCGGCGAGCGCGAGGAGGGCGGCGAGTTCGGCCGCGACCTCGCGCTTCGTCCGCGACCCGGTCCCGAACCGCTGGCTCGCCGACACGTCCACCGCGAGGATCAGCGTGAGTTCGCGTTCCTCGACGAACCGCTTCACGAACGGCTGGCCGGTGCGGGCCGTGACGTTCCAGTCGATGGTCCGCACCTCGTCGCCGGGCTGGTACGCGCGGACCTCGTCGAAAGACAGCCCTGCCCCCTTGAACGCGGAGTGGTACTCCCCGCCGAGGAGGGTCTGCACCGCCCGCCGCGCCCGCAGGTGCAGCCGGCGGACCTGCCGGAGGACGTCGGCCGGGAGCATCGGACCCCGGGGTTGAGGTTCGGTCGGGCTATGGTATCTTCGCACCCATTGTACTTCCAGGGAGTGCCATCGGAGTGCGGTCGCCATGCCCCTCGTCAAAGAGGAAGCCCGAACCTTCACGACCGCGGCCGATCTCCTGACCACCCCCGGCGGCGTCGCCGCGTGGCGCGTCGTGTTCGACCCGTTTCCGGGCACGGCCACCCGCCGGCATCTGATCCGAGCGAAAGGAACCTTCGGCGGGGCGTGCGAACTGCTCGACGGGACGCTCGTGGAAAAGCCGCGCGACCACATGAAGGCGTACATCGTCGCTGAAATCGCACACCACCTCGGGAAGCACCCGGCGACGGACGACCTGGGCTACCTTTACGGGTCGGGCGGCTGGGTCGGATTGGCACCGGGGATCGTCCGCAGTCCCGATTTGTGCTTCACCCCGTGGCCGCGGCCGGCGCGGAAGCGGGTGTCGCTCGAACAAATCACCCCGCACTGCCCGGACGTGGTGGTCGAAGTCGTCACGCCGAAGAACACCCGAAGCGAACTCCGCCGGAAGTTGAGCGACTACTTCGCTGCAGGCGTGCGGCTGATGTGGGTGATCGACCCGCGGAAGTTCACGGCCGCCGTTTACTCGGCTCCGGATGTTAAAACGGAACTGACCGCGGCCGGCGTCCTCGACGGCGGCGACGTGCTGCCGGGCTTTCGCCTCCCGCTCGCCAAGCTATTCGAGCGGCTGGAGAAGCCCGGCACGCCCCCGAAGCGGAAGCGGAAGTGACAACCCGTCAACCGCCCGCGTAGAACTCGATCACCGCCCGCACCGCCCGCCGCCACGTCGCCAGTTTGCGCTCGCGCTCCGCGGCCACGAGCCGCGGGTCGAACCGCGTCGCGGCCGACAGCGCCCCCCGCAGCGACGCCTCGTCCGCGAGGCCGGCCCCGACCGCCGCCAGCATCGCCGCGCCCAGGGCCGTCGATTCGCTCTGCCCGGCCCGCAGCACCGGCCGGCCCAGCACGTCGGCCTGGCACTGGAGGAACCAGTCGTTCCGCGCCATCCCGCCGTCCACTTTCAGAGGCCGGAGCGATTCCGGCGACTCGGCCGAATCCCGGCCCGCCGCGACGATCAATTCGGCCACCTGGAAAGCAACACCTTCGAGGGCCGCCCGGCCGAGGTCGGCGGCGGTCGTGGCCCGGGTCAGGCCGAAGATCACCCCGCGGGCCTCCGGCACCCAGTGCGGCGCGCCCAGCCCGACGAAGCCGGGGACGAACAGCACCGGCTCGGCCGGGTTCGACGCCTTCGCCAAGTCTTCCACCTCGGCGGCGGTGCGGAACAGGTGCAGGCCGTCGCGCAGCCACTGCACCGCGGCCCCGGCGACGAACACCGCGCCTTCCAGGGCGTACTTCGGCTTCGCGTCGGTCGTCGCCGCGACGGTCGTGAGCAGGCGGTGCCGCGACGCGACCGCGGCGTCGCCGGTGTGCAGCAGGAAGAACGCGCCGGTGCCGTAGGTACACTTCCCCTCGCCCGGCCCAAAGCACCCCTGCCCGAACAGCGCCGCCTGCTGGTCCCCCGCCACCCCGCGGATCGGCACGCGGTCGGGGAGGAAGTCCAGCCCTTTCGTGACGCCGAAGTCGGCGGTACTCGGCTTCACCACGGGCAGCATCTTGGGCGGGATGTCGAAGTAGCGCAGCAGCTCGTCGTCCCAACTCATTGAGTGGATGTTAAACAGGAGCGTGCGGCTGGCGTTCGACGCGTCCGTCGCGTGGACCGCCCCGCCGGTGAGTCGCCAGATCAGGAACGCATCGACCGTCCCGCACGCCAGTTCACCACGCTCGGCGGCGGACCGCAGGTCGGGGCGGTGGGCGAGCAGCCAGTGCAACTTCGTCGCGGAGAAGTAGGGGTCGAGGACGAGGCCGGTGCGGGCGGCGAGCCACGGCTGGTCGGCGGCGTGGGTGCGGCAGAAGTCGGTGGTGCGGCGGTCCTGCCAGACGATCGCGCGATGCACCGGCCGCCCGTTCGCCCGGTCCCACACGACGAGCGTTTCGCGCTGGTTGGTGATGCCGACGGCGGCCACGTCCGCCGGGCTGCGCCGGGCCGTGGCGAGCGCCTCGCGGGCCGTGCGGGCGACGGAATACCACAGGTCTTCGGGTTCGTGCTCGACCCACCCGTCGCGCGGGTAGTGCTGCTCGATCTCCTGCTGGGCGGACGCGACGACGGCGAACGTCGCCGGGTCGTACAGCACGGCCCGCGAACTCGTCGTGCCCTGGTCGATCGCCAGGACGAGGGGAGAGGTCATCGGCGGCCCCGGGGCTACAGGATGCCGAACTTGGCGAACGCCTCGGTCGTCGTCATGCCGTCGGCGAGCGCCTGGCGCACCAAGTTCTCGCCGCTCACCTTCTCCTCTGCGAGGCGCAGCGTCTCGGCGGCGGCCGCGAGCGGGACGGCGACGACGCCGTCGTGGTCGGCGAGGATCAGGTCGCCGGGGTAGACGAGAACGCCCCCCGAATTGATCGGGACGTTGTGGCCGACCACGTCGAGGCGGCCGAGACTGTCGGCCGGGTGGAAGCCGACGTGGAACACCGGGAACCCCATCGCCCGGATCGCCTGCGAGTCGCGCGTCGGCCCGTCGAGGACGACCCCGCGGCACCCGCGGTACTTGGCGGCCGTCGAGAGCAGTTCGCCCCAGAAGCTGGAGCCGGATTCGGACACGACCAGTACGTCGCCGGCGCGGAGCGAATCGACCGCCGCGAGTTCGCCTTCGTAGGGGCGGGCGGGAGCCTGGTCGCGGGCGGGGACGGTCTGAACCGTCAGCGCGTAGCCGGCGGTCTTGGCCTCCGTCCAGAGCGGGCGGACGCGCGGGTGGAAACTCTGGTTGCGGAACCCGAGCTTGTCGAGCACGTCGGCGACGACCGGGGTGTACAGCTTGGCGAGCCGGTCGGCCCATTCGAGCGGGCGGTGGGTGGGAGACATGACTGGGGTGGTGGGGTTGTGGGGTGGTGACGAGAGCTTACGGGTTGCAACCCGTGGGCGTTAGAGCGCGGCGACGGCCTTCATCTTCTCCAGCCCGGTCTTGGCGACGGCGTGCGGGTCTTGCTTCCAGTAGTCGCGGTTGAACAATTCCAGCGACACGAACCCGCGGTAGCCCGACGCGCGGAGGGCGGCGAACACCTCCTTGAGCGGGGCGACGCCGTCGCCGGGGTAGACGCGGTCGGCGTCGGCGATCTTCTCGCGGTCGATCTTCGGGTAGTCGTTGACGTGGAAGATGCCGATGGCGCGGCCCGCCAGCAGGCCGAGGCCGGCGAAGTCGGACCCGCCCTTGTACAGGTGGTACACGTCCGGCAGCACGCACCCGGCCGGGTCGCCGCACTCGGCCGCGACGAGCAGCACTTCGCCCAGCCGCTTGAGCGTCTTCGAGAAGCCCCACACCTCGACGACCGGCGTCACCCCTATCTCTTTGCCGAGGTCGAGCAGCGCCCGGTAGCGGTCGGCGGCGGCGAGCAGGTCGATGACGGGCTGGGTGAACTTCGGGTCGTCGCGCTTGCTCGCCCCGCCCGTCGCCCCGACCGGCGGGGCGGCCAAATGCGTGCCGCCGACCTGCCGGACCGTGTCCATGTCGCGCTTCGCCTGCTCCAGCCCCTTCGCCCGGCGGCCGGCGTCCTCGACGACCCACTCGGCGAAGCCGATGGCGTCGGGCACCGCGAGGCCGGCGTCGGCGATGCGCTTGCCGAGGTCTTTGAGCGACCCGCCGCCCTTCGCGTAGGCGTCGAGTTCGCCGACCCACGGCTCGATGGCCTGATAACCCGCCTTCGCCGCGATGTCGATGAGTTCGACGATCGGTCGCGACTTGCCGTCCTTGTCGCGGACGGTGCTGGTGTTCAGGCAGAACCCGAAGGCGGCCTTCGCCGCGGCTGGGGTGTCGGCGTGGACTTCGGCCGTCGCCACCGCCCCGCCCCCCGCCACGCCCGCCAGCCACGCCCGCCGCGAAAGTCCGTCGTGCATCGTCGTCCCCGTGATGGCCGCCCCGCGGCGAAAGGTCTTCGCCATGATGACGACGCGCGCGGCCGATGTCCACCTTTCGCCCGCCACCGACGCCCGAAGTTCAAGAACGGGTAGGCCGACTGCGTGCCCCGGGGGGAACCACCTCGAATGGTCAGGCTTGCTCTTTGGTGAGGCGCATGAAGAGTTTTAGCCCCGCCCTCCCGAGGCTAA
>Ga0209181_10011389_pt1 | contig 11399 bp, 10 predicted proteins | sample MAT05_FD_187208 | JGI IMG/M metagenome (GOLD analysis project Ga0209181, IMG submission 187208) | Freshwater microbial communities from Lake Fryxell liftoff mats and glacier meltwater in Antarctica - MAT-05 (SPAdes) (version 2) | ecosystem: Environmental > Aquatic > Freshwater > Ice > Liftoff... | reverse complement strand
ATTCCAGTTCCAAGCGAGCCGCCTCCCGCACATCAAATTTCCCGCCGACCGCCCTCTGGATGATCGTGTAGTATTTTTCTAACTCCGGAGCGCAGCGGGGATCGTCGGTGTTCTTGCGGAAAAACATCGCCGAGCGGGCGGCAGAGAGAGATATGCGACCGCCGTCCCACCAAGAAAACCCGTATTGCCCGCAAGCCAATTCCGCTGTCAGCCAGCCAAGGCGCGCGTAGTTGCCATCGTAGTAGCTCTTCCACATCGTGGATTCCAAGCGGCCCGCCTTTGCCGGATCAACCCCGCGAAGATCGGGCGACGCCATCGCGTGCTGGAAAGCGAAGATCACCGCCACGAGCAGAAGGGCCAGAGCAGATAAGCAAATAATTCTACCGATCTTTTTCAAAACCAATTCATGACATTCACACGCTAATCAGCAAACGATATTGCTGGGAATGTCAAGAATCGCGGCCAGTTTCGGAGTTTCTAGGCGACGCCACGCTTCCGATTGCAACGCGGCGGGCTAGCTCAAACACCGTCTCAGAGTTCCGCTCGCACGGACTCGATAAACGCACGGATATTATCCATGGTGACATCCGGTTCGAGGACATGCGTCGAGGCGACAATCACTCGCGAGCCGCCCTCGTGCAGTCTCCGGCATCTGGCGACCGCTTCCCGCGCGTCGTCCGGAGATCCAAATGGCATGGTGATCTGCGTGCCGATCATTCCGGAGAACGTGGTGCGCGACTGGAATTCCGAAGCAACCTTTTCAATATCCATGCACTCCGGCTGCACCGGGTTCAGGATGTCAATCCCGACATCGATCAATTCCTCGACCAAAGCAGTCATCTCGCCGTCTGAATGGTAGTGACCCCAGATCTTGCGTCCGTCGGAGGCCTCACGAATGGCGTCGATGACGCGTTTGAGGCGTGGCTTGAGATTCCGCCTCCACATTTCCTTGGAAATGAGAAGGCTTCCTTGTGTGCCGACATCATCGCCGGGCCGAATGACGTCGCATCCTGCCCGCGCGAAGGCCCGGCATTTGTTCACTGAGCGTTCTGTAAAATAATCTAGAAGCCAGTCGCTCACGGGATTTTCCTCTGCCCAGTCACAGAAAACATTGTCCATTCCGCGCAAATACCAATCGCCAAGAATCGCCACGTCGACAGTGCGAAAATCCGTGTCAAACGCCTCCGCGGGAAAACGTCCGGTCGCTTCGATAATCGCCTCCGCAATAGGCTCGGTGGCCGGTAGATCGAACGGCATCTAACGAGGGTTTTCGCCCTCAATCATCCGCAAAAAGTGTTCGCGCGAAGTCATGTCGTTGACCTGCAGATCGGAGCTAACAAATGCGCCCGTGCTTTCCGGCCAGCGAGTGGCCGATGGGCTTTTCTCCGACCCATCGTTCGTCCGCCGGTTCGGAAACCGGCTGGTAGCGTGTGTCGGACGAAATCCGCACACGATCCGAAGGATTGTCCAAACTGGCGTGAACCATGTTCATTGGGAAGGTCAGCAGGTCACCGGCTCGAAATGCTGTCGTCAACCAGCGACCGCCGAGCTTTTCCCGGAGCGTGAATGGGTTTGAGGATAGGAATCCATCCCACTCCCAGAGCTTTTTCCCGGATTTGATCTCGTCCGCATGTCTTCCGTTCGTGCAATAGGTGTCCACATCCCGGTTGAGGTAGGCGTCCATGCGATCGCTCTGGCGGTGGGAGCCTTCGAGCAACATCAATCCGCCCACATTGAGCGGCACATCACCAATCGGCACCCAAGCGGTATAAAGGCGCGTGCGCGTGCCGCGTCCCATGTAAACAACGTCGCAGTGCGGAAGTTTTAAATCCGGGGGCAATTGTGCGGAACCACGTGAAGTTAAAATGCAAAATTTCCTCCCCGAAAAGTAGACGATAAAAATCCATGATCCTCCCGCTGAACAGAAGCGCGTCGAGTTCCGAAGTGTTCTCCCCGAATTGAGGCGAGAACTTCATGTCCACACCCTTGGGAACAATTCCGTTCATGAGGTTCGAACCGGGCTCAAGCAGCCCGGCCGCCGCCATCCTTGCCATCACCGTGCGCCGAACCGCCAGGACGTCATCCCTTGAAAAAATCCGCGGATGACCAAATATCCGTTTTCTTCCATCTGCCGGCGCAACGCCGCTACGTCTTGGTTTATTTAACTCGTGGATCCGGCCTGCATCAGATCCGCGGGCATGAGTCGCGGCCATGCAAAGCAGGTGATCTGCTGATTATATTTCCCGATCTGGCTCACGCGTATGGTCCCGGGCCAGGGGAGGTCTGGGACGATGTCTACATTGTCTTTGAAGGCGCGGTATTCGACCTCTCGCGCCAGTGTGGATTCCTCTCGGCCGACCGGCCGATTCTGCGGCTTCCCGGTGTCCGGCGAACGGCGGGGGCGCTGCGGCTGCCGCCGGGGTTGTCAGTTTTCCGCAGACACCAGTTCGCCGCCCCGTTTGACGTTTGCCGGGGTCAATCCCGCCCGGGTCCACATCCCACGGAGATCGACCACGCGCCCGGTGTCCGCCGCCTCGTCAATTCCAAAAGCGGCGATGGCCGACTTCAAGCCGTCATCCACGGAGGCCAGCGGGGCCGTTCCGCGCAGCAGCGTTTCGACAAGGGCCGCCGCCATCACCTCGTCTCCGCAGCCATGCCCGCCTTTCACCCCCACGTCGATAAATTCGATCCTGGAATTCCAGCCGATTTTCTGGAGTTCGATCCCGCCCGTCAACACATCGGCCCGCAGGGCACCCTCGGTGCCGCAGATATAAAACCGCCGCTCGGGAATCCCGGCATTGCAATTCGTATGAAACATCCCGCGGACACCATTGGCGTATTCGAGGATCGCCACTTGATTGTCAAAAATGTCCGCCCCGCCACCAAACGGATCGACGTTGTTTGGTGCCGGCCATGTCGCATAGGGCGCAACCCCCTTTTCGTTCGGGCCGATCCTTTCCCGGTGGCCGGCCTGGGAGGGTTTGAAGAAATCCCGCCCGCCAAAACTGGCAGCCCGGACCGGGAGCGACCCGACCAGCCAGTTGGCCAGGTCAATATCATGACAGCATTTTTCGAGCAGATGCGTGCCCGCGTTCCGCCGCTCCCGCCGCCAGTTGCCGAAAATATATCCGCCGTGGTTAAAATCGAGTGTCTCGTTGAACTCGAACGAAATCACCTCCCCGATGGCACCCGAGTGGACCAGCTCCGCCAGCTTCCGGTAGTGCGGCGAGTAGCGCAGGACCAAGCCGAACGCAAACATCCTGTCCGACTGCCGAACCGCCTCGCGAATAGCAATGCAATCCTCCAGCGTCATGGCCAGCGGCTTCTCGCAAAAGACATTCTTTCCGGCGTTCAGGGCGAGAACCGCCTGCCGGGCGTGATGGCAATTCCAGGAGCCGATCATCACCCAATCCAAATTCGGATCGTTCACCAGCGCCTCCTCGGAGGAGCGGATCTGGCAATCCATTCCGAAGATCTTCTGAGCGGTCTGTTGGGCAACCGGATCGGGATCGTAGGCCGCGAGGACGCGAAGACGGTGTTCCACATCATTTTTGAGCAAGGCTTCCACCACGCCGTTCAGGCGGCCGCCGCATCCGATCAGTCCAATGTTTACTGCTTCTTTCAACGAGCTTGTCTTCATCTCCGGCATCATGCATAAATCGGAAAAGACAAACAATAGCAGAACCGATCATAAATTTATCAAAAACGACTCAATTTATTCCCTTCGTCTGGCTCGTGACATTTCCGAAACCGAGCGCCTTGCCGCCCGGATTGCCGAGCCTGCGGATTATTTCCAGGGTGTAAGGGCGAAGGGCAGCGTCCTGCCGGAGAACATCCTGTGCTTCAAACGCCTCAGCGCCTCGGGCTTGCGGCACACGACCAATCCGCCGGACCAGCACCACCGCTGCATCGTTGTGACGGCCGTGCGCGGAACCGGGCGGCTGTGCTTGGATGCGGCTTCCATTTTCCTCAACGAAGGCCAGGCACAATTCATCGCCCCGTTCCAGTTTCATTCCTACATGGACCTCCAGCCGGAGGCGATTTGCTGGATCTTTCTGAGCTTCGAAATCCCGTCGTTGCAAGGGATTGACCCGCTGCGTCTCAGCCGTCCGCGCACGCTGGGGGCGACGGAGTGGGTGCTGCTACGCGAGATTCTCCAGTGCTGGCTTACTCCGGAGCGGCATGCCCTGCTGCCACTCCACGCGGGGCTTTTCCTGGCACGCCTGGCGGAAGCCGGTTCCTCCAAAAAGCTTTTCCCGGTGAGCGCGCCACACTCGGGCGCGGCCTGGCTTGCGCGCTTGAACAGCCAAATCCTGTCCAGACTGGATCGCCCGCTGGGGCTCGCTCAACTGGCCGATGCCCTCGGAAGTTCCGAGAGCCGCCTCCGCGCAAAATTCCGCCAGATCACAGGCGGCAGCTTGGGCCGCCATCTTCGGCAATTACGCCTTCAAAAGGCATGTGGACTTCTCTGCAACACTACGATCCCCGTCAATGGGGTTGCCACGCAATGCGGGTTTGACTCCGTCTATACTTTCAGCCGGACGTTCAAAGATGCCTGCGGAGTTTCCCCGCGCACATACCGCAACCAGTCTTTGGAGGGAGCCGGCGCGACCGATTAATGCGCACCTTGCGTTCAGCTTCACTGGTAGCACTCGCTGGTGGGCGGGCACCCGAAATGCTCCCGGTGTTCCAGGGAAAACTCATAAACGCGTGGGTAGCCGATGCGCGCTGCGATCTCCTGCATGGGAAGTTAGGACCGCAGCACCGACCCCCGCGCCAGATTCAGCCGCACCCGATCAAGGCGTCTGAGGGCAGGCCGAGTGCGAACCGGGAGGAGCGCGCGATGGTTGCCGGGCTGGCTTTGGCGAGTTGAGTCATCAACTCCATGTCGATCTGCCGCTCCAGGTCCTTGCGCAATTCCGTCTCAAGCTTCCACCAGAGCCGGGCTCTTGGCTTCATCCGATACTGCCCTCCCTGCGACGAGCACACAAATTCAGATCGCCTTGCGCTTGCGCTCCCATTACACGAACTGCCGGGAGAGGCAGCGAAGCCGCTCGAAGAATGGCGGCGGAATTCTACCGCTCTCGGAAATTGGCACATCCCAGGTCATCGCCCCGCCTAGCCCTGTGATGAGCTCAGTATAACCCGTCACAAACGCTTCGGAAAATCTGGGTTCTCCCACGCCCCACCAATCGCCAAGGTAGCTCAATACGTGTGTCTGCATACCATCTGTCTTACCGAACATTGGCTCCCATTTGTTGGAAACCGGAAAGTTGGTTGAGACTTCCCCCGCTGTATAGTCCTGCTCGGCAGCCAAGCGCTCGAAGGGTCTGTCCGTGCCGGAGTTAAAGGCCAAAATACGCCCCGGGTTGCCGGCCCGCAATGCACGGGCAAACGAAGTGAAGTTCGGCTCGTCCTTGCCTCCATACATGGTCTCCGCAAAGTAACAGCCATCGATCCACCAACCGGCGACTTTGTCACCCCAGCGCTCGCCCCATTCCGCAAGAACACGCTCCCATTTTTTCTGAAATTCCGAAAGGCGCTCATCGGCCACCAATGATCCCTCTGGGGGTTTCGGCAGACCCCACGCCCCACCATCCCAAGGCGGCACTAGGCCGAAACGCTTAATGGCTTCCACATCGTTGGCCGGAGCATTCGAGGGCATGTAGGCGATCATCTTAGTCCCGGGCGCAAGCGCATCGGCGATCTCTGCAATCAAATCCCTGCGCGAAAGCTTGGAGGGAGTGGTTCCCACAACCTCATCATAAGCCGAATTTGGGGAACAAAAATGACCGGAGTTCTGCCCAAGGGTGAAAATCACATACCCCGGGTCCAGGTCTTTCACCTGCGCGGCAAAGCCATCCACATCAAAACTGTCCACGCGGCAATTCCAAGCCTCGGAAGTCGTGCTGGAAGGAATGTTGCTGCTCGCGGGTGAATCCATGTAATGGAGCATCAAGCCCCAGGAACCCGCAAGCCAAAAATCAGACTCGGTAATCGTATTCAAAATGGTTGGCGATGGAAAAGCGGATTAGATTGGGCAGAGTGACTGAGGATTGGTTTCGGCTCTGGCAAAAGGTTGCTTCAGGTCGCGATTTGTCATGGCTTGCGGAGTATGTCGGCTTCGAAGCATTATTCCTTGTCTCCTTCCGCAACGACATGAAGTTTTCCAAAGAACTCCGGGTTCTTATCTTGGATAATCCCTTTAAAGAGAGTCAAACCATGGCGCTTGTCGGCGCCCCCGTCTTTGTCATTGACTGCGAGGGCAAACCCTATGTCAGTGCCGGGCTCGGGCGGGCCGGAACCCCCGAGAACTGCCCACGGGAAGGTGACCTCATAAACTGTGGTTTTTTCTTCGCGTTTCACGCTGGCCACAATACGGGGTTCTTCGCAGCCCGATGCAAGTCCTGGAGCGAAAGCCCTGGAACGCCACACCATCGTTTTGTCTCTGCCAGTAGAAAGACCCACGCCATATTCGACGACGCGATGGCCGTTGTAGCCGTTACCGACGTTATTCGGTTGCCACTCCTTGTTTGCGTCGATGTCGAAGGCGATTTGAATGGAATCTTCATCCCACATTCCGGCTGGATCCTGCTCTTGATAGTGCTCATTGTCGGTCACCATCACTTTGAGATGAAAAGCATCACTTGTCATCATGGCTTTCATCCGTGCCGAACAATCTTCCCGCGAAACCTTGCCGGGGAACGGCGCCCAGTCGGTGAAATCTTTTTCAGGAACTGTGCTCCAGGGAAGAGGGTTGCTTGTTGCTTGTTTAATAATCGGACAGACGAGATAGGTTTGGTCTAAAGGCTTCTCTATCAGGAACGGAGCGGTTCCAGTTGCACTAAGTTTCACTTTGCCTAGATATCGCTTGCCAAGCTCGAAATCCGGGAAATCCAGTTGAACGATGTTCGGTCCCTCGGCCCGTAACTGTTGTTTGGATTCCTTCCGGCTGCCGTTTTCCAACTCGAGAGCCATAATAACTTCCGATCCCTTTTTGACTTGGGAGATGATCTCAGCAATAACTTTTAGGTTTTTGCCGTCTGGAGACAGTCGATAGTCCAGTGATTTCAGAGTAAACGGCTCCAGCACGCGTACAGGTTGAACCTCGTATCGACCATTTGACCTCCCAAGAATGGAATAGTTTCCAAATACCGCCCCCGCCGAAATCTCCGCAGTATTGCCTTCTAATGTAAATTCCTTGGTTGCAAAGTCAGGCGTCCACGGCAGTTGGATCTTCGTGCCCGGAGCGGCAGTGATTGGCACCAGGGTTTTGGCCTGGAGCAGGTCAATGCTGTTATCGAGTTCAAAAAAGGTGGGGGCAGGACCGACCATCCAATCCGTAGTCTTTACGGGGACGACCGCCCTCCCCATACTGTCTTCAACCTTTGTCGGTGCCGTGGGCAGAAAAATCGGTGCCGTCCCTTCTGCCGTCCAAGCCACAGCCACGTTCCTTGAGGAATCACAGAACAAAGTTAGGTGCACACGCGGGGAAAATGAGAACCACCGTCCGTCATTTTTCTTCGTCCAGGAAAGCCACTTTAAGACATTCACATAGGCCACGAACGTCGGGGTCGGCGTGTTATCCATATAGAGCATGGAGTATCCGGGTTTTCCCGGTACTGATGTAAACTTGAAACAAAAATAGAGAATTGAATCGATGGGCTGCGCAGCCAGCAACGAAATCGCCCTGGGAGCGTAGCGGCTACGTTCAAGCTCCGTAATGGTCTTCTGCCAATCCCCGATCTCCTCATTCCATCCGAACTCGGTCACGTGCACAGGCTTTGCGCCAAGTCCTTTCTCGTTAAGAAACGCCAGCAGATCCGTCATGTTCTGGATGAACTCTCTTTCTGGCGCCGTCCCGTCCACATAAGCGTGCATAACAATTTCATCGAAGGCATCCAGCAGCCCCAGTGCGGCGGATTTTTTAAAATCGTCCATGCGAATGCTATAATTGCCCGGGCCTGTCACTTTCATCGCGGGATTCCCTTTCTTGACTCCCGCAGCAATCACCTGATGGAATTTTACGAAATCCTCCTGCGATCCGCGCCAGTGGGCATCCGGTTCGTTGTAGGGACAGAACGACTTCAAATCGGGATTCTGTTTCGCGAATGCCTCGAACAGTTTTTCGAACAATCCCCAATCCTTCGGGGCCATCAACTCACCTTTAGAGTATCCCTCCGGCATGACCCACCTTGGAAAATCTCCGACAGTCATAATAACCTTGCGGTCAGTGGGTTCGATCAATGGGGCGAGGCCGGGGGGGGGTTCAACAGTCCCGTCGCTCTTCAAAACGTAATCGGCGAGGTTGATACCACCGATACCCCAATCCCAGTTCGAGCCTGACTTCAACCAAAGAGAATCTCCTCCCCAGACTCTCATTGATCCAAAGCGTGAAGACTTTCGGATCTCGGGACCCAGCGGTTCCCCGAGAACGGCGGCGGTTGTCGAGGCGGTTATCGTTCGACCATCCCGATAACTGGCTGTAGCATTCACGCGGTAGAAGCCTTTATTTTTGAGAGGTATACTTAAGGTGGCAGTGCCTGCGCCCGCTCCGACATCCCCCGCTGGCATGTTCGCTTCATCAAATAACTCCACTCGGCACGCGGTGATATTCTCCGGTTCGACAAAATCCACCTTCATCTTCCCCGAGTCCCCGAAAAAAAGATTGCCATCAATAGGAGGGGTGGAGCGGATCGCATGTTCTATTTCACCCATTTCAGTCAGCTTCACGTCGCGGAGGTCGATCGTAAAGGGACCGTCGCCCGCGAGTGGTTTGAGCCATATTTCGACTGCCAGGCTCTCGGTCGCAGGCTCAATTGTCGAAGTGCCCTTTAGGGCGGTCCATGTTTTGTGGTTTTGCGCCTTGTCCATTTCCAAAGCTGCATCCCATTCGAGATTGGGGGCAAGGCTTCTGGTAAACGTTCCCCCTTCAGTTTCCCGCGACGACCTCTGCCGTAGGCGAATCTGCATCGCATACCCATCCAAACCTTTGGTTCTAGCGAGCAATGATAGCAGACAGCGCCTGTTCTTGAAAGTGTTGGATCGAGCGCCGAGGTGCACAATCGGGCCATCCACAACAATCCAATCTTTCGAACCCCGGGAGTATTCCAAGCGAACCCAATCCGGCGATGATCCTGATGCCTTGTGCGTGGTAACCTTAACTTCGTCTGAGTGACGCGCCTTCCATCCGCCCTGCGTAATCTCATGCACGCCCGGTTGGTTCGTTCCGTCAGCAGCAGGGCAAAGGGAAACGACAGAAAAAAGCATTCCACTAACAAATAGTTTTCGCATAGTCATAAAATGGGTCTAATCGGGCCAGACAAGTTTCTGAAAATCCCCAGGATCTTTCATGCTCAGGTTCTCAGCGTGACCGTCGAAAAAAACGGCATTGATTGAGTTGTTTCTGTGCCGGAACGTCCACATCGGGTTATAAGTTCGCATGATATAGGCCGTAGAGTCCGAGAAATAGACCGTCTGAGAAGGGGATTTGATTTGGATAAGTTTCTGTTGCGCTCTATCCCAGTTCTGCGGAACCCAACCGACCTGGTCCGCATTACAGCCATACGACGTTGCGACGCCCCAAACGACCCGGTCCGTCCGGTTGTCTGACGGACATGTCCACACTTTGGAGTCCGAGGGGAGATACCCACCATCATTGAGCGCATCGTAGTAGCCGGAAGGCACCAGCCAGCCTTCGTTATCATTTCCATAGTTTAGGCAGGCCGAATAGATTTGCTTTAGATTTGAAAGACACGTTACCGATTTGGAACTTTCCACCACAGTTTTTCCGGCAGTAAAAAGTAGAACCGAAAGAGTTGAAACGACGGCGATGACTATAAGCATTTCTATCAGTGTGAATCCTCGATCTGTGGATCGAGTGCTGTGTCTTGAATTGCTACGACCGAGTCGACGCCAGCAGCCAGCTTGGAGCCGCTGTAGGCCAGCGAACCTCGTTACCTGTTTCACCTTGTCTTTTCTGGTGCCGAAGACACCAGAATATTATCAATGTAAAAGACACCGGCTGAATTGGGGCTTGCCCAGCCAAATTCCAGCTTCGCGACATCATCGAGTTTTTCCCAAAGGGGAAGTTGTGAAGCATGCAGGAGGGCTTTCCCGGCGGGCTGGATCTCAATGTCGTATTTCTCATATCCGCCACCGCTGGCTGACGGCTTGAGGGTGATCTTCACGCGAGCCCACTCGTTCAGCACAGCGTCGCCTATCACTGTTCCCATACCAGATTTGTCGGTCTCGTTTACAATCTCCAACTTGCCCGCGTCGGATGGTATGGCACTGACCAGATTCAAGACCAGCCCGCGCTGGCCATTGGTGTCCTGAACAATGAGAGAAGGCAAGAGTCCGATCCCTTCCAGCAGGGAAAAAAAGTAATCGAATTCAATCGTAACTTCCCCGCTCTGAGGGGCAAACGACGTCGCCAAACTGGGGCCACCGTTCTCGGCTGTTCCCGCAAGCCTTAGCGATACAGCGCCGCTGCTGAGCGTGGAAGGCTCAATGGTGCTCGCCTCGATCGAGCCGTCCCTATATTGACCGACTGCTAATATCCAAGGATCATCCGGGGATGCCCCGGCGGGGTATTTTTCCCAGTCTTCCTTTAAAACGACCTCTGCGCGCATTCCTGGCAAAAGAATCGCCAGAGAGAGGCATAGCAAAGGGAGTCGGTAACGCATAGTCATGGTCTCAGATTTAGTGTTCCACACAGGGGTCTTAAATCTTGATCCGACGATGGCGGCGAAGATAGGTAACCGCGAACGCCCCAACAACCAGGATTAACGCCGATGGCTCCGGGATGGCGACAGCTTCTGCAAAGGTCGTGGCAACGGTGAAATTGTCGAAGGACGCTATAGAATATTGCCCGCTCGCTCGTAGGCTGATATTGTCAACCTGGAAATTCGCAAACGCGTTGGTAGCAGATGAGACTGATCCTGATGTTTCGCTCAACGGGTTGACCCATTGGGTCATCGTGACACCAGATAAAGTGTAAGCAAGGCGATAAACAAGTCGAACAACCGGGGCACTGGCGCCACCCACAACCTCGGAACTGCTGATTTTAATTTCGTCGTTTAGTGCCGGAACGGCCCCTCTAAAACTATAGGGGTTGTCTGGTGAGTTTGTTCCGCCGACCACTCCCATTATAAAGTTAGGAAAGTCGCCGCTCGAGCCCGCCAGACGTACAACCGCGGTTCCAGTAATATAGGTAGCCGGGCTAAAAGAAAACCCGACATAAATATCACCCGTATATGCAATACCTCCGAACTTGCTGGCAATAGCGATGTTCCTGATGCCACCGTTTCCTGTTTCCGTCCTTGCTCCGGTTGGGGTCCCGGCGAGGCCCGGCGAAACAATATCTCCTCCGCTCCCGGAAAATGTAGTCCAAGCAC
>Ga0209181_10011387_pt1 | contig 11404 bp, 9 predicted proteins | sample MAT05_FD_187208 | JGI IMG/M metagenome (GOLD analysis project Ga0209181, IMG submission 187208) | Freshwater microbial communities from Lake Fryxell liftoff mats and glacier meltwater in Antarctica - MAT-05 (SPAdes) (version 2) | ecosystem: Environmental > Aquatic > Freshwater > Ice > Liftoff... | reverse complement strand
AAGACCGGCAACGGGTTAGTGTAGTGCTTCGTTCTGTTTGGCACTTATTCGATCCAGCGCTTACGAAGGCGACGCGCGCGATAAAAGAACCGTCATTCCCGCGCCGGCGGGAATCCAATTTAGTTGGGTGTCACTAAATACTGACAACTTAGATTCCCGCCGGCGCGGGAATGACGAAGTCGAGCCAAGTACCAGGAACAAGTCGTGCCAGACCAATGGCCAATAAGGTGTGTCAATTGCGAAGCACCACACTAGCAGTCGGTTGAAATTCACGATACTCGTTTGACAGTAGATGGCAGTGACCCACTTCCCGCTTCGGCAATGAGAGTTAGAAGGGGATTGAGGGAGAGTTTTAGCGTTCGTGCGTTGACAACGACTGAAAATCCCCCTCAATCCCCCTTTTACAAAGGGGGAAGTAGCACGCGACGGGCGATTTAGTGGGATCGAGGGGATTGTTAGCGTTTGCGCTTTGACAACGACCGAAAATCCCCCTCAATCCCTCCTTCGGCAAACTCAGGACGGGCCCTTTTACAAAGGGGGAAGTAGCACGCAATGGGCGGTCAGGTCACCCCGATTTCGCGATACGAATTCCAACAAACTGCGAGGAATCGCCGCAAGAGCACGATTTGCTAAAATTTCGCTTCTGAATTCCGCTGCCACTGCCACTGCCGCTGGCGTGTATTGGCTGACGCCGCTGCAGCAGCCCTCCGCATAACCCGCACTGTGTCTGGTCAAACCATGAATATCGAACAAGCCCGCTTTAATATGGTCGAGCAACAAATCCGCACTTGGGAAGTTCTCGACCAGTCGGTGCTTGATCTGTTGTTTATCGTTAAGCGCGAAGATTTCGTCCCAACGGCCTATCGCTCGCTTGCCTTTGTCGATATGGAAATCCCGATCGGCGAAGGCCAGACCATGATGGAGCCGAAGCTGGAAGCGCGCGTCATTCAAGAGCTTGGATTAAGGCCGAATGATAACGTGCTCGAAATTGGCACGGGTTCGGGCTACCTGAGCGCACTACTGGCGAGCCGCACCGCCAAGGTTGCGTCCATCGAGGTCTTTCAAAGCCTCGCCAGAAGTGCTGCGGCGCGACTCGCCGCGGCTGGTATCGGTAACGTCGAAGTCGCAGTGGGTGATGCGGCCACGTCGCCAGCGTCATTTGTGCCCGCAAATCAGAAATTTGATGTCATCGTCTTGACCGGCTCGGTGCCGGTACTGCCCGCTGCGCACCTTGAGTACCTGGCCGTTGGCGGCCGCATGTTCGCCATTGTGGGTGACGCGCCGGCGATGAAGGCAATGCTGTTTACCAAGACCAGCGAGAGCAACAGCACGGCCATTGAGTTGTTCGAGACGGTGGTCGCGCCGCTCTTGAACGCCGAACAACCCTCGCGCTTTAGCTTCTGAGATGCTGCGTCAACTATCGGCCGGCGATCTTAATACCATGTTGCAGGCGCCGCCTGATCAGCGGCCCATCGTGATTGACGTGCGCGAGCCGTGGGAGGTGCAGTTGGCGCGCATCGAAGGCTCGACCCAACTGCCGATGGGCGAGATTGCCTCACGCATCCAAGAGATCGATCCGGCGCATCCTACGGTCGTAATCTGTCATCACGGTGTTCGAAGTCTGCAAGTCGTCGCATATTTGCAGCGGCAGGGCTTTGATAACCTTCATAATCTGCAAGGTGGTATCGACGCATGGTCGCGGGAAGTCGACCCAACGGTACCGTGCTATTGAATCGCATCAAGACCATTCGCATCGTGGCGCGCAACAACCGACCGCGCAGCAGCCCCATTACCGACCAAACCAATTTGTCTTCACGTACCCGAGTTCACATGAAAAACCAACATCTTCGTCGCGCCATCGGTGGTTTGTTCGCCACCTCAATCCTGAGCGCCGCATTCACTGCGTCCGCCGCAGATCTGGTCGCCATCTATCGCGACGCGATTTCACAAGACCCGGTGTTCTCCGCCGCACGCTTCGCCTATGAAGCAGCCAAAGAGGGTGCCCCGATTGCACGGGCGGCCACGCTGCCATCCATCGGGTTCGCGGGCTCGGCCACGCGGGTGAGCAGCGACGTCGACTTTGCCAGCACCAGCACCTCGCGTGACTACACCGGCAAGGGCTACACGCTGTCACTTTCCCAGCCGTTGTTTCGCATGCAGACGTGGTTGGCGGTCGACCAGGCCAATCTGGCGGTCAAGCAGGCCGAAGCGGTACTGGCTGATGCACAGCAATCCATCATCACCAGAACGGCGCAGGCCTATTTTGACGTGCTGCTCGCGCAGGACAACGTTGACTTGTCCGAAGCCCAGAAGAGGGCCTTCGAGCAGCAGCTGGCACAAGCCAAGCGCAATTTTGAAGTGGGAACATCGACCATCGTTGACACCTACGAAGCGCAAGCCAAGTACGACCTGGCGGTGTCCAAAGAGATCGCCGACAAGGCCGATCTGGCGATCAAGCGAAATGCACTTCAACAACTGATCGGCAAACTGCCGCCATCACTCTCGACGCTTAAGGACGGCGTGGCGCTGCCCCTGCCCACCCCGGCGGACGCTGAGGTTTGGGTCAAAGCAGCCGAGGAAGCCAGCCCCATCATCGCCCAATCGCGCGCCGCCTTTGAAATCGCGCGCAAGGAAGTAGCGCGTAGCAAAGCCGGGCACTACCCAACGCTTGATCTGATCGGCTCGTACGGCTACAACAACACGCCGACCAACCTTGGCACGCTCAATAGTGCGTCCGTTTCACGCACCTCGCAGCTGGGCTTGTCGCTCAACATCCCGCTTTTTTCCGGGTTCGGCACGCAGGCCAGAGTTCGTCAGTCACTGTCGGCCAAGGATCAGTCAGAACAGCTTTTGGAAAACAGCAAGCGCAGCGTGGCGCAAAGCGTGCGCACCTCGTTTCTGAATGTCACGAGCGGTGTGGCGCAGGTCAAGGCGCTGGAGGCCTCGCTGATTTCGTCAAAGGCTTCCCTCGATTCAACCTTGCTTGGTCGGGATGTCGGGGTTCGTACCAACGTCGACGTATTGAATTCGCAGCAACAGTTGTTCCAGACCCGCCGCGACCTGCAGGCGGCGCGCTACAACACCATCCTTGCGCAATTGCGTTTGAAATCCGCCGCCGGCCGTTTGGCGGAAGATGATTTGGCGGAGATCAACCGGCTCCTGACGAACTAGATTTCGTTAGAAAACCTCTAAAAAAACTGTCATACCGGCGCAGGCCGGCATCCAAGTTTTGTCGTTTTAAACAATTCTCAATGCAAAACTCCAGCAACGGCGGGACGTTCCAAGCATTTTCGTCTGAAAATGCCCGTCGATGCTAGGGTTTCGTTTTCGCGATGGTCTCACGAATGATCACCAGGGTCTTTTCGGTCGCCCCGCCGTGGCCTGCCGCAAAGCTGCGTGCGTTGGCAGCCAGACACTGTAACCGGGCGTCGTCAGCGAGCAACTTCAGGCTCTCTCGCATTGCCGCCTCTGCATCGGTCACGCTGATCATTGCGTCCGCCGCCCGTGCCAGCCGTACCGCCTCGGCGAAGTTGAACGTTGACGGGCCCATGATGACTGGTTTGCCGAGGGCGGCCGCTTCGATCAGGTTCTGTCCGCCCAACGGCTGAAAGCTGCCGCCAATGATGGCGATGTCACACATCGCGTAGTAGGCTTGCATCTCGCCCATCGAGTCGCCCAGCCACACATCTACATCGACCGGCGCGCCCTCCGTAGCCGTGGCCAACGCGCTACGCCGTGCAACCCGCAAGCCGGTGCTGCGAATGCGCGCATCGACATCGTCGAAGCGTGACGGATGGCGCGGCACAACCACCAGCAACGGCTGAATGCGGGCCGCACTTTCGGGCCCGTTTTCCGGCCCGTTTTCTGGCACGCCCTGCTTCGCAAATACTCGTTGAAACGCGTCGACGAGGGCCATCTCTTCGTGTTCACGCGTACTCGCCAGCAACAGCACCGGTCGCTCGATGGCGGCAACCGGCGCGCGCCACGTTGCGCCAAGCGCAAGCATTACCGGGTCGATGACGAGATCGAACTTGACGTTGCCGGTGACCACCACATTGTTGGCACCCAGCGATTGCAAGCGCTCGGCATCGGCCGGCGATTGCGCCATGACCGCGCTAAATCGCCCGAATGTGCTGCGGGCCAGCGCGCGGACCGGCGCGAACCTCGCATAGCCGTGGCGTGACCTCTCTGACAATCGGGCGTTGGCCAGAAACGCCGGAACCTTGCGCGCATGACATGCCGCCAGTAGGTTGGGCCACAGCTCGGTTTCCATCACGATCATCATCATGGGCTGCCAGCGGCGGATGAAACGCGCCAGCGCCCACGGCAAATCGTAGGGCAGGTAGCAAACCGAGACGGCGCTGGTAAACAGATCGCGGGCGGTGCGCCGACCGGTCGGCGTCATGCACGTTAGTACCACCCGCGACTCGGGATGCGCCGCACGCAAACCGGCGATCAACGGCACGGCGGCGCGGACTTCGCCAACCGATACGGCGTGGATCCAGATCGAAGCGGTATTGCTTTTGCCGCGGCCGCCACCTTCATCGATGCCGCCAAAGCGCTCGCCGATGAAGCGTCGGTAGCCCAATTCAATGCGACCGCGCCACCATAGCCTGACAAGAATGGCCGGGATGGCCAGATGCATGAGCAGCGTGTAGGGCAATCGCACTATCAGACGGCCTCCCCGACTGACACGGCAACAAATTGTCTGACGTGTTGCAGCACCGTCTCCACCTCGATTCGCGCAATGTTCTTGCGCGTGCCGCCACCGAGATTGATCGCGCTGCTGCTACCACTACCGCTGTTGCCAACATGGCCGCTGTAGAGGCCCGTCAACGCGGGCTGCGTGCTTAGATAAAGGCCGATGGTTGGCCGCTGAAGCGCCACCGCCAGATGCGCGAGGCCGGTATCCACGCCAACCACCGCCTCGGCGCGCGCCAAGAGTGCCGCAGTATCGGCCATTGACTTCGACCTCAGAGGCGTTGCTGTCTGCAACTGTTTGGCCACATATTCGCTCTGCGCGAACTCACCCGCGCTGCCGGAGGGCAATACGACATTTAGCCCCAGCGCGTTCAATTGTCGGCCGAGCGCAATCCACGAACTTGCCGGCCAGCACTTGTCCGCACGGCTGGTGGCGTGCAGACAAACCACGTACGGTGTGGCTGGCAGATCATCCGCTTTCGGCCAATCCTGCGGCAGCCCATAGTCGCATTCTCCCGCATGCTCATACCCAAGTGCTGCGGCGGCGAGTGCGCGGTTGCGCTCCACCGCGTGCAGGCCGCGCGAGACGGCAAACTGTTTGTCATACCAGCGGCTGGCGAGTGGCTCGCGAATGCTGTTGCGGTCGTAGCCGGCGACAGGACTGCCCGGCCAGCTTGCCACCAGCGCACTTTTTAACAACCCCTGCGTGTCGAGCACCAGGTCATAGCCCCCATTGACCAGACGTGATTTGTCATCGAAAAAATGACTCCATGCGGTCGGGTCGTACCAACGCGACTTGAGTTCCCGCAGTCGGACCGGCAGCACCTGTCGAAGCGCCGGATGCAGCCCGACCAGCGGCGCGTAAGGCGCCTCGGTCGCCCAATCAATGACGGCGTGCGGAAACGCACGATGAATGTCAGTGGCGACCGGCAGGTTGTGGATCACGTCCCCCAGCGAGGAGAGTTTGACCAGTAACAGACGCGGGTTTGGAGGCATGGCCAGATTCTACGTGGCCGCATTGGTTTCGCGCAGCCACAGCGCAGAGGACAGCAAGCGCGGGGGCTGGCAGAAGTGCGAATGGGCCAACTGCTTGGGCTAAACTGCGCCCACTATGAGTGATCCACTTCCAGACGCACCCGGCCGCACGAATCGTATTGCGTTGTCGGTATGCATCATCGCCAAGAACGCCGCGAGCCAAATCGGCGAGTGTATCGATAGCGTCGGCTTTGCCGATGAAGTGCTGGTAGTTGACTCCGGATCCGACGACGAAACGCGCGCCATCGCGGCCGTCAAGGGCTGCAAGGTGATCGAGCACGAATGGCTCGGTTTTGGCAAACAGAAGCAGCTTGCCGTGGCCGCCGCCCGCAACGACTGGGTGCTGTGCCTGGATATTGATGAGCGTGTCAGCCCCAAGCTGGCATTGAGCATTCGCGAGGCGTTGGCCGGCGGCGCGCTACACGCTTATCGCATGCCACGGCGCAACCGCTTTCTGGGGCGCTGGCTGGCGCACGGCGAAGGCTATCCCGACTGGTCGCTACGGCTGTTTCACCGCCAGTACGCCGGCTGGAGCAACGATCCGGTACACGAGGCGGTCATCACCACCGAGGCCGTCGGCCGCCTCAATGGCGACCTGATGCACGATTCGGCCGAGGATGTGGCGACGTATCTGCAAAAACAGAATAGCTACTCGACGCTGCATGCCGAGGCGCTCTACGCGCAGGGCGTCAGGGGCGGGTACGCCAAGCTGGTGTTGAGTCCGTTTTATCGCTTTATCAAGTTCTACATCCTGCGCGGCGGTTTTCTTGACGGCGGTCCGGGCTTCGCCCATGTCGCGGTCGGCTGTTTTGCGGCGTTCGCCAAATACGCCAAACTCATTGAGCTGGACAAAAAATCCTAGCGACGGTCTGATCGAGTTGCTTTGGTTCAGATTGTGGTGAGATTGGAGTCGCTGTTAGGGATGAGACGAAGGTGCGTTGCCCGGCTAGCGTGAGCCGCATCGCGGCGCAGATGACCCAATATTGCCGCAAGGCGAGTTGAATGAACTTGATCAGACCCTCCCGAGCCCGGTTGCAACCCGTTACCAAGCGATTGATGCGCGAATTTTTGAGCGGCGACCCACTGCTAAAATGCGTGGTTTAGGCACGTTCGGAACCTCATGATTATCGTTACCGGTGGCGCGGGATTTATCGGCTCCAACTTTATCCACCATTGGCTGGCCAATGAGACCGGCGGCATCGCCAACCTCGACAAGCTGACCTACGCGGGCAATCTGCAGTCGCTGGCGGATATTGCCGACGATCCACGCTATCGTTTTATCCATGGCGATATTGGTGACCGTGAGTTCATTGACCGGCTGTTGGCTGAGGCTCGCCCGCGCGCGATCGTCAATTTCGCCGCCGAGAGCCACGTTGATCGCTCCATTCACGGCGCGGCCGAATTTATCGACACCAACATCGTCGGTACATTCAGGTTGCTGGAAGCGGTGCGCAGCTACTGGGGCGCGCTGCCTGACGCTGAACAGGCCGCCTTTCGTTTCCTGCATGTCAGTACCGACGAGGTGTATGGCTCACTCGACTTTGACGAGCCAGCGTTTACCGAAAAACATACCTACGCGCCCAACAGCCCGTACTCGGCGTCCAAAGCCGCGTCTGACCATCTGGTGCGGGCGGCCCACCATACGCACGGGCTGCCGACGCTCACGACCAATTGCTCGAATAACTACGGGCCGTTTCACTTCCCCGAAAAACTGATCCCGCTGATGCTTACCCATGCGCTCGCCGGCAAACCGCTGCCAGTGTATGGCGATGGCAAGAACGTGCGTGATTGGCTGTATGTTGAAGATCACTGCAGCGCGATTCGCATGGTGCTCAACTCTGGTCGCGTCGGCGAGACCTATAACGTCGGCGGGCGCAACGAACGAAACAATCTCGAGGTGGTACACGCGCTGTGCGCGCTGCTCGATGAGTTGAAACCCCGCGCGGATGGTGGATCCTACGCGGGCCAGATTGCATTCGTGAAAGACCGGCCGGGCCACGACCGGCGCTACGCCATCGACGCCACCAAGCTGGAAACGGAACTCGGCTGGCGCGCCGCAGAAAATTTCGAAACCGGTTTGAAGAGAACGATTCAGTGGTATCTCAGTAACCAATCATGGATTGATGGCGTGACCTCGGGCGATTATAAGAGTTGGATCGACACACATTACGGAAAAGCGGCATGAATCGTAAGGGAATTGTTCTTGAGGGCGCTGCCGCGCAGCGACTGAGCAGCGTTCGGGCGGGAATTTGGTTTGGTGCCTGCACACCAGAGCGCCGCGCGAACCGACGAGGCGCCGTCCGAGTCGCCGCGCCGAATCGACACGAGCAACGCGGATGCGGCCGAAACACACTGTGGGGATATTGATGACGACCAACAGAAAAGGCCTCGTGTTGGCCGGAGGGTCGGGTACACGCCTCTATCCGGTGACGCAGGTGGTTTCCAAACAACTGCTGCCAATCTACGACAAGCCGATGGTCTACTACCCGTTGACCACGTTGATGCTGGCGGGTATTCGTGACATTCTCATCATTTCCACGCCGCAGGACACGCCGCGTTTTCGCGAGCTGCTCGGCGACGGTGCCAAATGGGGGCTGTCGCTAAGTTATGCGGTGCAGCCCTCGCCAGACGGCCTTGCGCAAGCGTTCGTCATCGGCGAGTCGTTCATTGATGGTGGCGATTCGGCGCTGATTCTTGGCGACAATATTTTCTACGGACACGATTTGTCATCGCAGCTCAAGCGCGCGACCGATCGCACTATCGGCGCAACCGTGTTTGCCTATCAGGTCAACGACCCCGAGCGCTACGGCGTGGCTGAGTTCGACAAGACCGGCCGCGTGATTTCGCTTGAGGAAAAACCGACCCAGCCGAAGTCACGGTTTGCGGTGACCGGTATCTATTTCTACGATAAGCAGGTTTGCGATCTGGCGCGTTCCCTCAAGCCATCCAAACGCGGCGAGCTCGAGATCACCGACTTGAACCGCCTCTATCTTGAGCGCGGCGAACTCAGCTGCGAGACGCTGGGCCGCGGCATGGCCTGGCTGGATACCGGCACGCACGAGTCGTTGCTCGAAGCGTCGCAATATATTGAGACCATCGAACGCCGACAGGGTTTGAAAGTGGCTTGTCCTGAGGAAATTGCTTTCCGGCAGGGCTGGATCAATGCGGCACAAGTCGAGGCGCTCGCGCAGCCGATGATCAAGAACGAATACGGAAAATACCTGGTTCGTATGTTGTCCGAGACGGCCGGCTGATGCGCATCGTCGATACCGAGATTGCGGACGTCAAGATCCTCGAGCCGGCAGTATTTGGCGACGCCCGTGGATTTTTCTTCGAGAGTTTCAACGAGAAGAAATTTGCCGAAGCCACCGGTATCACCGCGCGCTTTGTGCAAGACAATCATTCGCGCAGCGCGCGCGGCGTGCTACGCGGACTGCACTACCAAATTCAGCAGGCGCAGGGCAAACTTGTTCGCGTGGTCAGTGGCGAAGTGTTCGACGTCGTCGTCGACATGCGCCGGTCCTCCCCGACGTTCGGCCGCCACGCCTGCGCCATATTGTCAGAGGAGAACAAGCGCATGTTGTGGGTACCGGAAGGGTTTGCCCACGGTTTTCTGGTGACTTCCGAGAGCGCCGAATTTCTTTACAAGACCACCGACTACTACGCACCGCAGTTTGAGCGAAGCTTGCGCTGGAACGATCCGGCGATCAATGTTGCGTGGCCAATCGACGCAGCTGTGCCGCCGCAACTCAAAGCTGCCGACGCGAACGCGCCGCTGCTGGCCGCTGCCGAGACGTTCGCGTAGTCCGCCGCGTTCCCAGACCAAATTCATCACCACCCCAATCAATGACCGCTTCCACAATCCTCATCACGGGCAAGAATGGCCAACTCGGCTATGAGCTGGCACGGTTGTTTGCCGGTATTACCGGCATTGAGGTGGTGGCGCTGGATCGCACGCAACTCGACCTGACCAAGGCCGACCAGATTCGCGCGAAAGTGCGTGAACTCTCGCCCGCGCTGATCATCAATGCCGCCGCATACACGGCGGTCGACCATGCCGAAAGTGATGCTTGGATCGCAATGCAGGTCAACGGCATCGCGCCGGCGATACTCGCCGAAGAAGCCAACCGCTGCGGCGCGGCGCTGATTCACTACTCGACCGACTATGTTTTTGCCGGGGACGGCAGTGCGCCCTATCGTGAAACAGACCCGGTGCAGCCGCAGAACGTGTACGGCAAGACCAAGCTGGCCGGCGAGCTAGCGGTTGCCAGCATCGCTGCGCGCTATCTGGTGTTGCGTGCGGCATGGCTGTACTCCAACCGTCGTCATAACTTTCTGTTGACGATGCTGAAGTTGGCGCGGGAGCGCAGCGAGTTAAAAGTCGTTAACGACCAACTCGGCTCGCCGACCTGGGTTCGCGATGTGGCGATGGCCACGCAGCAAATGGTCAAGCCGGGTGACGGCAACATTGCGCTGACGATTCCGAATGGCATTTACCACGTCACCGCAACCGGCGTCACGTCGTGGCACGGATTTGCCGATGCCATCATGCGCGACACCCACGACCCGCAGCGCAAAATCCAACAGGTCGAGGCGATCAGCAGCGCGCACTACAACGCGCCGGCCAAGCGCCCGGCGTATTCGGTGCTGTCGCACGAGAAGCTTGAATCGGCGGGGATTGTCACGCGCGATTGGCAGGCACAACTGGCCGACTGCTTGGCCGAGCGTGCGTCACTTGCCACAGAAGCGCCGCCGCCGGCCGTCGTCCCGCCCGTCCAGTTGTTTGTCCCCACATTTCGCATCGACGAATGCCTCGCCGAGATTCGCGAGTGTATGGAAAAAGGCTGGACCGGGCTGGGTTACAAGACGGTTGCCTTTGAGGAGGCTTGGAAGCGCTACACCGGTTTGCCGCACGCGCACTTTTTGAATTCGGCCACGGTCGGCCTGCATCTTGCCGTGGAAGTGCTGAAACGCAAACACGGCTGGGCCGATGGCGATGAGATCATCACCACGCCGCTCACGTTTGTGTCCGACAGCCATACGATTCTCTACGCCAACATGAAGCCGGTGTTCGCCGATGTCGATGCGTTTCTGTGCTTGGATGCCGCTGACGTCGCCGCCAAGATCACGCCTAAAACACGCGCCGTGATGTTCGTCGGCATGGGCGGCAACCCCGGCCAATACGCCACAGTGCTGAAGCTGTGTCGCGAACGCGGGCTGGCGATGATTCTGGATGCCGCGCACATGGCCGGTACGCGCGTTGCGATTGACGGCAAGTTACGGCATGTCGGTGACGATGCGGACGCGACGGTGTTCAGCTATCAGGCCGTGAAGAATTTGCCGACCGCTGACGCGGGCATGGTGTGTTTCCGCGACGCCGCAGACGACGAAGTGGCGCGCAAACTGACGTGGCTGGGCATCAACAAAGACACCTATGCGCGTACTGCCGGGCAGGGCAACTACAAGTGGAAGTACGATGTTGAGTTTGTCGGCTACAAATACCATGGCAACTCGATCATGGCGGCGATCGCACTGGTACAGCTGAAGTATCTCGACAGCGACAATCAACGACGGCGCGAAATCGCGTCGCGCTATCGCGCCGGCTTCGCCCCGTACGCCAATATCCACACGATTCCGATTGCCCCGAATTGCGAATCCGCAACGCATT
>Ga0209181_10011386_pt1 | contig 11405 bp, 11 predicted proteins | sample MAT05_FD_187208 | JGI IMG/M metagenome (GOLD analysis project Ga0209181, IMG submission 187208) | Freshwater microbial communities from Lake Fryxell liftoff mats and glacier meltwater in Antarctica - MAT-05 (SPAdes) (version 2) | ecosystem: Environmental > Aquatic > Freshwater > Ice > Liftoff... | reverse complement strand
GCCCCGCAACACTTCTTGAACTTCTTCCCACTGCCGCACGGGCACGCTTCGTTGCGACCCACTTTCGGTGTTTCGCGTACGAACGGCAACTCTGCCTCAAACGCGTCAAGATAGCCAGGGTCTGTGCGCAGCGCGCGCACTTGCGCGAGCAATGCGCTATTGGCCTCCGAATCGTCTCCCTCGTCATCAATCCAATCCTTCTGCCGCTTGTACGGATTGAAGCACGCCCACCAACCAAACTCAACGACCGTGCAGCCCAGCAGCGTCGGTGGCGCACGGTAACTGTGCAGTCCGCTCTCCTCCAGGTCCGCCCAATCGACGACCTCCGTATCCACATGCCCGGCTTCATACACCAACTTGATTCGCGCCAGAGTCGCGGCGTGGTCATCGAGATCGAAGTCGTCAAGCAAACAAATCAGCAAGCCAACGAACGTGCGATCACCCATGTAGTCGTCGTGCGGCGCGGGATGATTGACACCGTTCTGTAAACACGTCGCCACCGAATCGATCAACGCAAAAATCAGGGTGCGCATCCTGCTCGCCGAAAGCGTGCCGCCACTGACGAAGCGCACCAGAGCGGTCATCGCGCACAGGCGCATCGAATTCGAAAGTTGCACATCAAATGCCCGCTCAATCAGCCACTCGCGACGCGATGCATTCTCGGCGCAAAAAGACGCCAGCCAACCCTCCATCGTGTCCGGCCATTCGTATCCCATGAGTGCGTCACAGGCAAGCCCGGACAATTGCATGAGTTGCTGCGCGATATCAAAACACTGCGGGTCACGATGCTCGGCGAGCAGAAAACCACAGTACATATGCAGCATCGACTCGTCGTCCGGCACCGCGAGCGGCGCGACCACCGCCTTCGCCAGCACGGCGCGGCACGCGTCTGAATACTGCGGCCAGAAACCCTGCAACACGCGCACCGCCTGCAGCGCAAACGCAGGCGGCTCAGGCACATCAGAAATCTGCTGGCGCAACGACTCCCACGGCTCAGGCGTCAGCTTGTGCTCCTCAACGTAGGCAAGCGCGGCGGCGTTTGCGTACGGCCAGGGGAGCGTTTCGGAGCGATGAGTTTCAGAATTCATGGGTAAATTTTGCACCAATCACGGCGACCATGCGCTGATCCTCGCGTAAAGGTCATCGTTGCCATTCGCGCTCATGTCCTGCACAATCACGGCATGCAACACCGCCACCTCAACCACAATGCCTACACGCTCGCAGCGATTGACGACGTTATCGCGCGCGGCGCATTGATGGATTGGCGGGCACTGCGCGACGCGTGCAAAACTGACCCAGCCGTGCAGCAGAAAATCCAGCGAGTCTGCGCCGCGCACGCCAATGATCGCTACGCCCAACGCCATGCGTTTTGGGCCTTACATGTCAAACGTCAAGCTGCCTGAATGGGATCGCGTATTAAGCGCGGCCGCCCACCTTCAAACCATCCTTCCTGATGCTGTGCTGGTGGGTGGCTTCGCCTCGGCGGTGTATGCACAGCACCACATGTCGGTTGACGCCGATCATGTGCTTACTGACCTACGCTTCCGCGTTTGACGCAGTGCTCGCTGAACTTGAATCTGTAGCGGGCTGGACGACGGCACGCATTCAACGGCCCGTGCAAAATTCTCGGAAAACTTGACGGCATAGAAACTGGAATTCGTCAACTCATTCGGGAAACGCCTCTGGAAACTCAACGTGAAAGTATCGACGTTCACGGCGAACCGCGCCACCCCTACGCTGTACGACCTCGACGAAATCGAGCTTGCCGAACACAAACAACTCAGTCCGCGCCGGCAGCAATGGGGCGCAGTTGTGGCGCAATGTGCGATGGTTGCGCTCGATTTATTTGATTCAGTACGGTGACTGCGGCATCTGGAAATCGCCCGCGGTGAGTTTGCCGAACGGAAAGCGCAACGCTTCGCCGCATAGGGCTGTTCGCGCGGCAAATTGTCTCAACAGCTTTATTCCCTAGCCCTTTTTGCAACGGGGCTAAACACATTTTTCACGCATTCTCGACTAACCGAAAATTACCTTCCAGCCCCTATGCAATAGACGTTTCATAAAAAAGCTGTACCGCTTTCTGCAGGTCTTCCCGTTTGCCCGTGGCCAGACCGTCAGGGCGCAAGGTCTGCTTGCACTTGCAAATCAATAGCAAAATATGCCCTGTCATTCTGAGCCTCTGGCGAAGAATCACTCTGCCAACATCGCTGAGTCGATTGAGCTATTAGATTGCGCGACCTGATGCTTCGCCAGGCTCAGCATGACAACGTTAACGAGGGCGCAGCGCCGCGCTTCGCGCGGAAAGCAGCAACGCTCCCATCACCATCACGGTGAATTTGTTCTAACCTGAAGGAGCGGGAACGCGTCTGGCGGAGTTCTCTGTCATGCGCAGATAGTCAAAAACCAAGCTCGTATTGCGGCTCAGGCTACGCATCTTTTCGGCCACACTCTCGCGGCCCTTGATGAAGCTTTTGATGACGCCCACTGCGACGCGACGCAGGCGGGTGACGTTGCTGGGGCCGTGACCGGTACGAATGCGGGAGCGATCTTGGTTGAAGTTCCAGTCGATCACATAGTGGCAGCTATTCTCGATAGCCCAGTGCCCTCGGTTGGTGGCGAGCAGGCCTCTGGCATCGGCCTGAACGCTGGTTTGAATGGTGATTCCGAGGGCGCGTTCGAGGGTGCAGGTTGCGTTTTTCTTGTGAAACACCTCGCGCTCAATCATGAAAAGCTGACCGACGTGGGGGAAGTCGAGATAGTCGTTGAGCGCTGAGCTCACCCAGATGCGTCGCGTCTCAATCGCGCCCATGATCGGGCGGCGTGATCTGCTCGAAGTCAGCGGCCGCACGATGACGGAAGTTAAGCGCAATGGCCTGTTGCAAGCGCTGGTTGCCCTTGACCGTGAAGTGGTAGTGCGCATCGCGCGCCACCACGAAGCGAGCGGTTTTTTGCTGCGTCAGTAGCGGGTCGGCCGTGATGATTCTGCCGCTGATGTTGATCGCATCGAGCACGCTTGCAAACATGCCGATCTCATTGGTTTGTTTGGCACAAGTTGCGGCTGCTGGACGATCTCGCCCGTTGGTAAAGGCGCAGCGCGGGTGGCCTGCGGGACTACCGTCTCAGGGCATCAGGCTCTGCAGTTGCGCAATGATCGCCTCGGGCGAGATGCGCGTGGCGTTGGTCCCGACGGCGCCCGCGATCAGCGACGAACCGCGCAGGCCGAACAGATAGCGGATGATCAGCAGGCCATCGGTCAATGCATCGGCCTGGCCGTTGCCATCGATATCGAGCAGTGGCTTGATGTCGGCAAGATAGTCGCCCACTGCCGTTGCCGTGCTCCGCGTGGCATCCGGGCCGATCGCGTTGGCGGTCAACGACGGGCCTGACAGGCCGAACAGATAGCGCATCGCGAGCAGCCCGTCGGTCAGCGCGTTGTAACTGGCGTTGCCGTCGATGCTCAGTATCTTGGGTCCCACGGGAGCTGCAGCGAAGGTTGCGATGACCGTGGTCGTGCCCGTGGGCGTGAACGTGCACGCGCCGGACCCAGTGCAGGGCCCCAGCCATCCGGTAAACTGGTTGCCGCCCGCTGGCGTCGCGGTTAGCGTGATCGCCGTGGTTGCGGCATAGTTGCCGGTGCAGGTCGCACCGCAATTGATCGCCCCGGCGCTGGCGGTCACCGTGCCGCCGCCGCTGCCAGCCTTGACCACCGTGACGGCGGAGGCTGCGGGTTCGTCGCAGCCGCTGGCTGCCGTCGGTGTGGCCCACCATGGTGTCACGCCGGTGGCCACATTCCATGCCGTCGACGGCGAGAGCGGCGTGAATGGGTTCGGGCAGATCGTCGACATGCCGTTCGCGAGAAACTGCGGTGGCGCAGGCAGCGCGCCGCTGAACAGGTTGTGGTCGAGATGGAGGGCGACCATCTGGGAGGTCGCCGCCACCCGGAGCGTCGGCAGCGTTCCGCTCAGGCTGTTGTAACTGACGTTGAGTTCGCCCAGATTGAACGCGCTGGCAAGACTGGGCAACGGGCCGGTCAACTGATTGTGGCCGGCATAGAAGCCCGCGAGTGCGCCGATATTGGTGAAGGCGGGCAGCGAACCGGTCAGTAGATTCCTTTCGACATGAAACGACCGCAGCAGCGTCAGGCCGGAGATCGGCGGGATGGAACCGGTGAGCTGGTTGTTGCCTACGTGGAACGTGGTCAGGTTCGGCGCGCCAGCGAGCGACGGTATGGCGCCGGTCAACTGATTGTTGAAGGCCACGAACGCGCCCAGCCCGGCCAGCCCGCTCAAACTGGGAATCGAGCCGGAGAGGTTGTTGTCGGAAACAACGATGCCTTGCAGGTTACCCAGTCCGGTCAGCGAAGGGATCGCGCCGCTGAGCAGGTTTCCGTTCACGCTGAAGCCCTTCAGCAGGGTCAGGCCGGTGAGGGCCGGAATGCCGCCGGTCAGCCGATTGCCACTGACCGGCGGGTAGGTCTGGTTGTTGGCGCTGAAGGTCTCCAGACTCACGAGACCGCTCAAGCTCGGCAACGCGCCGCTCAACTGGTTGTCGCTGACATCGAAGTCGCGCAGTGCGGTCAGGCCGGACAGCGACGGGATGCTGCCGGTGAACTTGCTGAGGTAGCCATTGAACGACTGCAGGTGGATCAGTCCGGTCAGCGCCGGAATCGGGCCGGTCAGCGGGCCGGTGCTTTCGATCACGCCGTTGTTGCGCGAAAAGTCCAGAGTCACCAGCATTGGCAGCGCATCGAGTGCAGGCAAGGTGCCAGCAAGATAGTTGTTGCTCAGGTCGAGCTTGATCACTCGCGGTATCGGGCCGCCGAGCACATCCTGATCGCAGGTCACGCCCCACCAGGTGCATTCGTCGACTTCGAACGGATCGTCGGCGGGCGGCGTACCGCGCCAGTTGTGGGAGATCTTCCAGGTGTGTCCGTTGGTCTGCGTGTAGATGGCGGTCAGCACGGCGCGTTCGCTATCCGACAGCACGCCGGCAACGGCCGATCCGGCGGTGCACAGGGCGATGGTGAGGCTGATTGCGGCTCTTCGCCACCGCGCATTGGTCAGGTTGCGATTCATGGCCGGACATTTCCCTGTCATCAAGCACGCGGAAGGGTAGTCTTTCCAACCGCATGAGCCGAACCATAGCACCCCAAACCGTCCTGATAAAACGGGTTTTCCCTGAATTAACCGTCCGAATCTCCAAGAATCTGCGCCCCATCATCGCAAGCCACGCGCCGGGCTGCCGACGGACACAGCCCTTCCCCGGCGCAGCCGTCGCGCCAAGTGTCTCACCCAACGCCTCTCGTATGTGCATCAGGAGCGGCACACCTAAGTGCGCTTCGTGCTCGTATTTCCAAGGATGAAACCAAACTGGAACGGTTAGCGTGAGCGCTTTATCGCCTTTGCCAAATGCTCGGCTGGTGCAGTCAGCTTCGTTTCGGACCTTAGCGCGCCTGTAGATCAACTCCAACAATTTGGATTTGCCCGCACCCCATTCGCCAAATACGCCGATGACCAACGGATCGGAGCCGAGCGTGCCGGACACAGAGTCTTTGACCAGTGCCGACTCGATGCGAGCCCAAAGCGCATCGGCATAAACGCCGTAGCCAAGCCAATCGTCCGTATCCACATTTTTTTTCTTGGCGTCGTTCGCCGCTTCGCTCATGCCCTGCCCTTTGTTTTGGCTGAAAGTGAATTCGCCACGTTTTGATCGTGGTCGCTGTCACGATTGTGACCGAATTTCACACGGAAAAGTGGTTGCAGGCGACAAGTTCACTCCGGACTCGTCGAAGTGCTCATGGGTTTTACTTGAAGAGTCGTGCTCTTTGCGACGTGGCTTTGGACGGGCTCAGGCCGGACGTGAGGGATTGAAACTGGCTCCCAGAGTCGATAGGCCAGTGAGTCCCGCGCTAACTTGCGATGCTTTTCAGTGCCAGTCGTGCCGCTGCTGAATGCGAGTCGAGGCTTTGAAATTGCATTGCGATGTCATCCGGCAAATTGCGGCGCATCGCCGCCTCGATTGACGGATGCAAATGCGTCGCACGGCCACCTAATGCAATTTTTCTGGTGCCGTAACGATGCAACATGGCGTTTGCAAGACGCGCCAGCTCTGCGCCCGCGTCGTTCAGTATCTCCGCTGCTAATGGATCGGCGTCGGCGCATTGCGCGACCTCGATTGCCAGCAAGCCAATTTCGCCGCGATCTCGTTCAACCAGAAAGCGCGCCGCGTAAATAGAAGACTCACCACCCACTTTTTCGAACAGAATTTTCGCTAACGGCGAGTCATGCCATGCATTGGGTGATTCGTCTTCGCGCCGCCAGATTCGGCGTAGCGCTTCGCGTGCGATCCAGTAGCCGCCGCCTGCGTCGTCGAGTTGCACTCCGCGACCGCCTGCGCGATGCAGCGCGCCTGCTTCATCGATGTAGGCGGCGATTGAGCCAGTGCCGGCGTAGATCAGATAGCCTTCGCCAGGCGCAAATGCGGCGTGGAACGCGATCTCAATGTCGCTCACAACTCTCACCGATTCACAAGAGACGCTGAACGAATCGCTGAGCATTGCAGCGAGATCCGGATTGCCTGCACCGACGCCAGTCACACCCGCCACCAGCGCTCGAACGCTGGCACCGTGCGTGAACGGCAATAGTTGATTGACGATTTCTGCCAGTCGTACCTGCACCGCCGCACGGCCAGTATCGGTGTGCATCTGCATGCCACTGAGGCCCGATGCATAGCCCGTTGCCACGACCTCGCCGTCGAGCGACAAAAGTGCCCAACGTGCTTGCGTACCGCCCGCGTCGATGCCCAGTGCGAATTGCTTTGGCGCGGTTGTCATCGTGGCCACGCTGAAGCATTGGCCGGTGATTCAACCAGCGTCGTAACGGGCGGGAAGCAGATCGGCGGACGTGAAGCAAGCCAAGGCGTATCGGGAATACGTGCTTCATTTACGTATACCGACGCAGCTAACGCATCGGCAATGCCGCGCCGATTTTTCACGATGGCTGCCGCGCTGAAGTGAATGTGTCCCGTGGCACCTGATTGGCTACGCAATAGAGCGATTTGACGAACAATTTCATCGGGCAGCCACGACTTTTCGGACTCATCAATGCGGCTTGTGAAAAGCCCCGGCCACAGGTGACGCGACTGTTTGTTGATTGAGGCCCAATAGCGCAGCAGCCCGGGGAATGCCTGCGCCTCCTGCGCAATCGGCCAGTAGAGTTGCGGTGCGAGATAGTCAAGCCAACCCTGTTCGAACCAGTGTTCAACGTCGGCGTAGAGTTTGTCGTATTGACTGAAACCCGTGATGCCTTCCGGGCGGCGATCAGGCTTGGGTAAACCGAACGGGCTGATGCCGACCTTGACCCACGGTTTTGCTGCGTGTACTTCCCGATACAACGCTCTGACGAGTTGGTTGACGTTGTCGCGACGCCAATCGGCTCGCACCATCTTTCCACCCGTTTTTTTGTAGCGCTGCCAGGAAGGCTCGTCGGGAAAGTCGAGATCGGGTCGCGTTTCGGTGGGCGGCGCGAGCGGCGTTGTGGGAGCGGCTTTAGCCGCGATGGTTGGTTTAGCGACAGTCGCGGCTAAAGCCGCTCCCACAATAGCTTCTGGCGGTGCAGGGATTGGGTACGGATAAAAGTAATCATCAAGGTGCACACCATCAATATCGTAGCGACGCACAACATCCGCAATCACTGCCAGCGTGTGCCGCGCCGCATCGGGCTCGCCGGGATCCATCCATTGCATATTGCCGTACGTCTTTACTGCGTGTGACAACGATTTGCTGACGTGATTTGCGGCGGGCGCCGAGGTCGCCGTGTTGTGACGGGTGCGGTAGGGATTGAACCATGCGTGCAACTCCATGCCTTCGCTGTGCGCGATTTGAATCCATTCGGCGAGCGGATCGTAATTCACCGCCGTGGCGACGCCTTGCGTCCCCGACAAATACTCGGTCCACGGCTCAAGTTTTGATGGATAAATGGCATCGGCACTTGGGCGGACTTGCAGCACGAGTGCATTCAGTTTGAGCCGTCGCGCAGTTGCAACAATACGTCGCATTTCTTCGCGCTGTTGATCGGCGCTGAGGCCGCGTTTGCTCGGCCAGTCGATGTTGGCGACGGTGGCGATCCACATCGCGCGGAACTCGCGTGGCGCGGGTGGTGGTTGCCTATTGCTCGTATGTTGCGGCGGTGACAGCGAAGCGCATGAAGTCAGCACAAAAACGACGATGAATAACCACCAGCGCCGCTTCACCGCTATACCTTGATGAAAATTTTGCGGCGCCAGAGGAACGCTGCTACCGCCAGCATCGACAGATTGAACAGCACTGCGAACAGCAACGACACGTTGACCGGCGACACCGGTAGCTGGCTCAACTGCGCGACCAGCCATGCCTTCACTGAAATCAAAGAGCCCGCATCAGATTGCACTTTGAAATAACCCAGCATCTTTGCAATCAGGCCAGAGAACGCGAAGATGAACAAAGCGTTAACGCCGTACATATCAAGTGGTCGCGCGATCCGCGCAGCGAGCGTGCGTACTCGCGCGGAATCGCATGCGTCGATGAGCCAGTAACTTACCGCAAACAACAGCAGCGCCCAGCCCGTCATGAACACGGTGTACGACGGTGTCCACAATGATTTGTTGATTGGCATCAACACGGCATCGAGGATCACGCCGATCCACAGCGCAAACAATCCGGCGACCATCATCCACGCGGTTTTTGTTGCAGGTACAGAAGCGCTTTGCAGCCAGCGCCCTGTGAACACGCCGAACAACAAAGTGGCGACCGCTGGCAAAGTGCTGAACAAACCTTCCGGGTCCCATGTCTTCGACTGCGCCCACAAATGCCCGCTCATCAATGTGCGATCAATGAACGCGCCGACGTCTCGGCCAGGTTCCAACGCACCCGCGGCAACTACGCCGTTGGCGTCAGAAATCGGCAACAACAACATCGCCGCTGCATAGACCGCCACCAACCCGAAAGTCCACGCGATCTGCCCACGCAAATTACACCAAAGCACAATTGGCGCAGCGATCACGATGCACAAGCCGATGCGCTGCAACACGCCGGGATAACGCAAGGTTTCAAAGCTGAATGCGGGGATAAAGTTAAGTGTGAGGCCAATCAGGATGATGATTGCAGCCCGCCGCCACAGTTGCAGCATGACCGTGCGTTTTGATACGCCAGATTCAAGCGCGCGTGTCGTCGAGAACGTGAGCGACACACCGCAGATGAACAGGAAGAACGGAAATACCCAGTCGGTGAACGTCCAGCCATTCCACGCTGCATGACGCAGTGGCGCGTAAATGTACGCCCAGTCGCCTGGGTTATTGACCAGCACCATCGCAGCAATCGTGAAGCCACGAAATACGTCGAGCGATAACAGGCGGGGTGCAGGTGCAATCGTGCTCATTTCCTAACTCTTCAACGCCGCACGAACATCACCATCACTCTCATTGATCCTACGCAACGCCGCGTCAGCATCAATGCCGCGAAGAATCATCACAATCGCCACCTTCACGCGAAAGCGACAGGCCTTAAGCGCGGTCTCGGCGACCGCTTCGTCGGCACCTGTCGCAAGTGCAGTCAGCCGGATCGCGCGCGTGAGCAACTTCGCGTTGGTGGGTACGAGATCCACCATCAAGTTGCCGTAGACCTTGTGCAGTCGCACCATAATCGCGGTGGAGAGCGTGTTGAGGGCGATCTTTTGTGCGGTGCCGGCCTTCAGTCGCGTGCTACCAGAAACGAGCTCAGCGCCAGTGTCGAGCGTGATGCCGATCTCGGCTTGCGCGCAGACCGATGAGTCCGCGTTGTTGGCCATGCCAATCGTGAGCGCATGCGCGGCGCGCGCGGCGCGCATGGCACCCAACACGTAAGGCGTCGTACCCGATGCAGCGAGCGCGATCACCACATCGTTGGCGGTCGGAAGTAACTTCAGAATGTCCGCAGCACCCTGCGGGTCGTTGTCCTCGGCTCCCTCTACTGCACGATAAATTGCGCCCGGCCCACCTGCCAACAGCGCCAGCGCGCGCTCCGATGGCCAAGCGAAAGTGGGATAAAGCTCAACGCTGTCAAGCAACCCCAGTCGTCCGGACGTACCCGCGCCGATGTAGATCAAGCGACCGCCCGCTTTGATACGCGGCACGGCGGCCTCCACGGCGCGCGCTATGTCAGCGCTGGCACGGGCGACCGCTTGCGCGGCACGCGCCTGATCTTCTACCAATGCGGCGACTAGCGCGTCGACGGAATAGGTGTCGAGGTCGGCATGTTCAAGGCTCGGCCGCTCGGTGGTCAGAACCTTTCGTTTCATGTCGTTTTCGTTACTTTATTCAAGTGCGGCGGGCGGTCGGGATCGTGTCCGCGTACTCGCGCCAAAGCTTCAACCATGGGGTAAAAACTTTGCACAATGCAGACAGTGTCGAGCGCAACGTGCGTGGCGCTCACCAGCGCAAGCTCGGCATGCGCGTGGCTCGACGCGGCGGCAAGCAGCACGCGCGCGCCACGTCCGCGCAGATCGTCAGCCAACGCAATCAACTCCGCCTGACCGGGGCCGCGTGGCGCGAGCACCAGCACTGGATAGCCCGCTTCAATCAACGCCATCGGGCCATGCTTGACCTCTGCCGCAGAGAAAGCCTCAGCCTGAATGCCACACACTTCCTTGAATTTGAGTGCCATCTCGGCAGCAATAGCGAGGCTCGCGCCGCGTCCGATGACGAACAAGCGATCCGCGTCGTGCAGTGCATCGATGGCTCGCGACCAGTCGCTTTCCGCTGCGACGGCAAGCATGTCCGGCAACGACGGCAGCGCCGCGCGCAGGTCGCCATCATTCGCCCACGCAGCGTAGAGACGAAGCCCCGCTGCGAGCTGTGCGATGAAGCTTTTGGTTGCAGCGACGCTCTGCTCCGTGCCCGCTTGCAAATCAATCACGTGATGAACCGCCTCTGCGAGCGGCGATTTGATGTCATTGACAAAGGCAGCCGTAACCGCGCCGCACGCAACAAGCGCGGCCATCGTCTCGACCAGGTCAGGACTCTGACCCGATTGCGAAAAACTCAATGCGGCTAGACCATCGCCCTTGATCGGCGCGTGATGCAGCGTGATCACCGACGGCGGCAGCGACGTAACAAGCAGCCCCATGCGTGACATCAACAGATAACTCAAATGGCTCGCAGCATGATCCGAACTGCCCCGCGCCACGGTGACCGCCGCGCGCACGTTCGCATCGATCATCACCTGGGCGAGAGCATCAATCGCGGCACCGCTCCGCGCATAAAGTCGTTCAACAGCAGCAGGCGCGGCCTTCGTCTCAAGCAACATGTTCGAAAGCGCTGTCATGAATCGTTTTTATCATCGTTGCGGCGCAGGCATGATGAGCATTTCAGATCATACTGAGATCGCTCAAGGC